>JACCDN010522011.1_pt1 | contig 11227 bp, 12 predicted proteins | sample 7441691 | NCBI WGS metagenome assembly JACCDN01 (sample SAMN15323439, study PRJNA562643) | freshwater metagenome | isolation source: river surface water | place: USA:Blue River Watershed | collected 2017-08-16
GAGAAGCCTGTAGTTTTTGGAGTCCTTACTTGTTTAAATGAAAAACAAGCCAAAGCGCGTGCTACTGGAAAAAATAATCATGGATATAGTTGGGGGCTAACTGCGATAGAAATGGCCCTTACTAATAAAAGAAAGTAAATAAAAAATTACTTTAGTCAATAAAGAAGACCCTAAAAAGGGTCTAAAAAATAAATTTTAATTAGGCTTTATTTCTTTCGCACAATACAAACAGGAGTCTGTTCATTGGTTTGCCCAAGTGGATTATCTTTGAAAATTGCGGCTAGGGTTTCAGTAGGCACTTCTTTGGTGGAGATGCCGAGAATGTTGACTCCAAGGTCGTTGGCATCAATAATGGCGACTTCGTGGCCAAAGGCAACTTTCATTTGTGTAGCCACTTTGTGCGGGTCTTTTGGTCCTAGTTTGGCATACTTGTTATATGGGGGGATGGTGTAGTCACAGGGCCCATCAATTGCCGCTACCGTGCGTCCTACTACGCGATAAAACATCCCTTTGATACCAAAAGGCTTGAACAACAGGTGTACAAAAATACCCAGGAAAATTCGCAAATATCCCACTTCAGTTAAAGCCAATTGCATGGTCCATGGACTGCCAAGGCCAATCCCATAAGGGGATTGGTAAACTTTGGTAGAAAGAAATCGGGCTAACTTTGAAACTTTAATATCATCAATATGATAAGACCGTCCCTGAGAAATGGCTACAATTTTTTCACTTACAAAAAGCCAATCATGTGGTTGTAAATACTGCCCTGCACATTCACGGATAATAGCAATTAGGTTGTCATCTTTTTTAATGACTGGAGTTTTGACTGGATACCTCTCGTAAACAGTTCCGTTTACAGTAATATCTAAATTCTTCCCTGGATTGGGAGTGAGCATAATTAGTAGTTTGCAATTGCTTGTAATTGTTTAATTTCCTTGGTGTGGCAATTAACAATAGCCATAATCTGGCGTCCATCGGTTTTGGTCATGACCTCTGTAGTTAAAAATTCTTTGACAATGCTCATGTCTTCTTTAAGATCTGTGACATCTGATTTAAGTTCGCTTAGTGTCTCAATAATGGGACTTAATTTTTCGTCAAATTTTTGATCTAGTTTCTTCTCTAATTTTTGATCCAAAAGATCACTAATTGCTTTGAGTGTAACTTCTTCTGTAACCTGCTTTGTGTGTTTCGGCATATGCAAAAATTAATCTAGCGCATATTGTACTGTACGTGATTTTTTGAACACTGTCAAAACCAGATTTTCTACTAATTTAGAAGATTTTTCCACATTTTTTCCCCAGCTTGCGCACAAGATATGCACTTATTCCATTGCTTCAACCCAATGTTTATCTACCTCAACTTCAAGCTCTAAGAAGATTTTAGTGCCAAGGGCTTGCTCCAATTCACGGCGTGACATCTGCCCAATTTCCTTAATCCGACTGCCACGCTCGCCAATGATAATTCGTTTATAGCGTTCCTCATCAGTTAAAATTTTGGCTGTAATTACCGTGACGCCATCTTTTTGCACAATATCATCGGTGCGCACCGTAATAGAGTATGGAACTTCTTTGTCTAAAACAGAAAAAACTTTTTCACGAATCAATTCTGCTACCCAAAAGAAATTATGGATATTGGTTAGCTGGCCTTCGGGATAAATTGGATCGCCAACAGGTAAAAGACTGACAATTTTTTGTTTAAGCGGATCAATATGACTGCCACGTAATGCTGATAATGCGTACACTGCACTAAAATCTTTTCCAAGTGCTTCATAATCTGCCTGATATTTTCGTTCATCAATAGGCAAATCACTTTTATTAATTACTAAAATTTTAGGAGTTTGTAAGTGGCGGATTAAACCAAATGTATACCGTTCTTCAGAACCAATTTCCCGGCTTGGGTCGACTACGTAAATAATCACATCCACCCCATCTAAAGCTTCTTGAGCTTTGTTAATGAGTTTGGCAGTGAGAGAACTTTTTTTATCTTTAAAAATACCTGGAGTATCCACAAAAACCGCCTGCCCTTCATCCGTATTTACTACCCCGTGAATAATGTCTCGGGTCATTTGTGCACGAAAACTAGTAGCCGCAATCTTAGTGCCTACCAAAGTATTCATGAGAGTGGATTTTCCCACGTTTGAGCGTCCGATTAAAATGGCAAAGCCTGATTTCATAAGATTCTAGCAGAATAATGGGTAATCTATCATGTTCTTGCCAATTTTTCAACCCCCTGCTATTATGAATTCATATGAAAGTAATATTCTTGGCCGATGTAAAGGGTACTGCCAAAAAAGGGGAAATCAAAGAGGTTTCTGATGGTTTTGCGCGTAATTTTCTTTTTAAGGGTAATTTGGCCAAGCCAGCCACTCCTGGGGCAGTTAATGAACAGAAAGCCATGGAGTCTCGAAAGCTGAAAGAGGCTGAAATGGAGCTAAAAGCCTTTCAGCGTCAGGCTGCTCAGCTTGATGGTCAGGAAGTTTTAGTGGTGGAAAAAGCCACCACAGAAGGCAAACTATACGCCTCAGTGGGAAGTGCGCGTTTGGCTGAAGCGATTAAAAGCCAAATTGGCGCAGAAGTTGATCCTAAGCATATTATCACTCCCAAACCAATTAAACAGACTGGGGAACATCAATTTGTGGTCAATTTTCCTCACGGACTAGAAGCTGAATTAACAGTGATAGTGTCCGATACTTAGTCTTCGTAGCTCCGCCCAAAGCGGAGTTTTTTAATTCAATTTTTCATGATATACTGTCGAAGTATTTAAAAATAATATGGCAAAGAAATCATCAAAATTTATATTCGTAGTTGGTGGTGTTTTATCAGGCGTGGGTAAAGGTGTAACGACTGCTTCGCTTGGTGCAATTTTTAAAGCCAAAGGTTTGTCAGTCACGGCCCTTAAAGCTGATCCATATGTAAATTTGGACGCCGGCACTATGAATCCAATTGAGCATGGTGAAGTGTTTGTCACCGATGATCGTGATGAGACTGACCAAGATATGGGTAATTATGAACGTTTTTTGGATGTAAATTTAAGTTCTAATGATTACATGACCACGGGTCGGGTATATCAAACCGTAATTGATAATGAACGGGCCATGAAATACAAAGGCCGTTGTGTACAAGTAGTACCACATATTCCCGAAGAAATTATTCGCCGTATTAAAACTGCATCAATTGCGCATAAGGCTGACATTACTATCATTGAAGTTGGTGGCACAGTAGGAGAATATGAAAATATTTTATTTTTAGAAGCCGCACGGATGATGAAATTAGAAACTCCTGCTGATGTAGCTTTTGTTTTAGTTTCTTATTTACCAACCCCATCGCATTTGGGAGAAATGAAAACCAAGCCAACGCAACATGCGGCGCGTGCTTTGAACAGCACGGGAATTAATGCGGATGTGATTATTGCGCGTGGTACCCATGAGCTCGATCAACCACGCTTGGAAAAATTGGCCGTATTTTGCGGAGTAAAACCGGAAAATTGTATTTCCGCGCCCGATGTTTCTTCGATTTATCAAATTCCTCTTGTTTTGGAGAGTCAACAATTGGGCAATAAATTATTAAAAATTTTAGGGCTCAAAGCTCGTGCTTCTAATTTAAAACCATGGATTGATTTTGTTAAAAAAATTGATCATTCTAAAAAAGAAGTGAAGGTGGCTGTGGTGGGAAAATATTTTGCCACTGGTGATTTTACCTTAGCTGATTCGTATCATTCGGTAATAGAAGCCATTAAACACGCGGCTTGGTTTCATGATCATAAGCCAGTTTTAACCTGGATTGATTCCGAAGATTTTGAACGTGATCCAAAAGCGGTAAAAAAATTAGCCGCTTATGATGGGTTAATTGTACCAGGTGGTTTTGGTACGCGAGGAATTGAAGGCATTATTACGGCCATTAAATATGCGCGCGAAAGTAAGTTGCCCTACTTAGGAATTTGTTATGGAATGCAGTTAGCGTCCATTGAATTTGCGCGCAATGTTTTGGGTAAAAAACAAGCGCATACAGTAGAAGTTAATCCAAAAACACCAGATCCAATTATTCACATTAATCCGACTCAAGCTAAAAATGTAAGCGCTAATCGGTATGGTGGAACCATGCGTTTGGGGGCCTATGATTGTGTGCTGAAAAAAGGTAGTAAAACTCGGGCCGCCTATGGTCAAGATTTAGTTTCCGAACGTCATCGTCACCGGTATGAATTTAATAATGATTACCGCGAACTAATGGATAAGGCTGGTTTAGAGGTTGTGGGTTTAAATCCAGAAACAAATTTGGTAGAAATGATTGAGCTTAAAAATCACCCTTATTTTGTAGGTACGCAATCTCATCCCGAATTTAAATCACGGCCAATGCGACCACATCCATTATTTAGAGAGTTTATCAAGGTGGCGATTAAATAAATATCTTCAAATAATAATAAAACCCCTTTAGAAAAGGGGTTTTATTATTGACAAAAATCTAAATTTTTATTAGGCTGCATTATATGGAGGAGTGCAAATGATTCTGGTCATCATTTTCATGATTTTTTCTGGCATTGGCCTGTGGTTGCTGGGTCTGTTTCTACAGGCGCTCCCAGTCATTCTGAACATTGCGGGTCTGGCTATCGCCCTGTTTTTCATGGGCCTCTACCGTTTCTTCAAGGAAGTCCTTGGAGTCATTCGGAACTCAGACTATAAGGAGGAGATGGCTTACTCAGACGATTCGATTCGCTCGGACCCTGCGAATAGTTATGGATCGGATTGGTGTAGTCTCTGTCAGCGTTCACATAACATCAATGAAAAAGAGGAGGTGACTAACTCGGACGATCTGAAATGGTGCAATCGGTGCAATAGCTCGCATTCTCCTCAGTATGATTGCACTGATTAAATACACAAAATGTGGTGAGGCACATTTTTAACGAAAGGAGGTGCCACTTAAGTTTCTTTTGCAAGAAGGGGATTTAAGTGGTTTTTTGCTTTAAAGGGCAAAGTTTGGTAGTGTACATCTGCTATGAAGAAATCCAATTACACGATTTATTCCACTACCAAAGAATCTTGGGAATCAATGCTCAAAGCTATTGGTGGTGCGCAAAAATCTATTTATTGGGAAGTGTACATGATGGTGGACGATGAAAGTGGAAATAAATTTTTTGATGTTTTAGAAGAAAAAGCGCGCGCTGGCGTGGATGTGAAATTAATTGTAGATTATTGGGGAAGTCTGTCTTTGTCTAATAAAAAATTCACCGAGCTTAGAGCCGCAGGCGTAGATGTGCGCCGATTTGAAGATCGTAAGCGTCGTCATTTAATTTGGTGGGGACTATTTTCATCACGCACTCATCGCAAAATTTTAATTATTGACGAAAAAATTGGTTTTATTGGTGGAGTGAATGTGCGTCATTTCATGAAAAATTGGCGTGACATTCATGTACGTGTAGAGGGAAAAATTGTTCGATCGTTATTGCGTTCTTTTGCTAAGTCGTACATTATTTGCGGAGGTGATCGTGAGGCAGTGAGACCATATTTAAAATATCAATATCGGGTAATGAAAAGTCAGTTTGACTTAATTACCGATGAGCCTAATGTTAGTAACTCAAAGGTAAAAGATAATTACGTTCGCGCTTTAAATCGTGCTCGCGAACGGGTGATTTTATTTTCACCCTATTATTTTCCAGATCGAGAATTTTTGGCTGCTTTGTATGATGCAAAAAAACGGGGAGTGCGTTTGGACTTGTTAATTCCATTTCGTACCGATTTACGCGTGGCTACTTACGCAGCTTTTGCTTGGTTTGCGCTTATGCGTACGATGGGTGTAAATGTTCACATTACCCCGCACATGATGCACGGCAAGGGGATTGTGGTAGATAACAATTGGGCCATGATTGGTAGTAGTAATATTGATCAAACTAGTTTTTTTTACAATCATGAAGCTAATATTAGCAGTAAAGATCGTGGATTTGTTAATCAGCTTAAAGTTATTTTGGAAGGTTGGATTAAAGAAGCTGAGCCAGTGGACAAGAAGTGGGAAAAACGTGGTTGGTTAAATCGCACTAAAGAATGGCTAGCGCTTAAACTCTATAATTGGTGGTTTGGAATTAAATAAGTGGGCCAGAAATCGCGCGTGCACTATTTTCAAGAGAAAATTTTAATTCAATCATTTTATAATTATCCAGCATGGGCTGGATTTTTTCTGGCCATTCAATCACTGTTAAAATATCTGGTTGACTCAAATAATCTTGCACGCCAATAGTAAGGATTTCATCAGAAGTTTCTAGACGATACGCATCAATATGTACCAATGTTTTAATGCCATTTTTTATTTCAGGCAATTCATAGACATTCATGATCGCAAAAGTCGGGCTGGTGACATTTTTAGTAATTCCCAAAGCCATTGCCAATCCTTTGGTAAACGTAGTTTTGCCAGCGCCCAGATCTCCAGACAAAGCTAAAATATCGCCACCTTTTAATTTGGGTGCGATTTCACGGGCTAATTCAATAGTCTCTTGTTCACTAGTAACTCGCACAAAAGAAATATTAGACTGGTAATGGAAAACTTTTACACATCTCTGTGACTTCGGCATGGATTTTTCCTAGTTCACTTTCATTTTCTACATGAGCGAGGGCACGATCAATAAAACCAGCAATAATTACCATTTCGGCTTCTTTCATACCACGGGTGGTGAGAGCGGGTGTACCCAAACGAATACCTGACGGATCAAATGGGGAGCGAGGGTCAAATGGGACTGTGTTCTTGTTGACGGTAATGCCTGCTTTGGCCAAAGCACTTTCCGCTATTTTTCCCGGAATGTTTTTGTTGGTTAAATCCACTAACATCAAATGTGTGTCAGTGCCACCAGTCACAATTTGGAAGCCGCGACGCATTAATTCGGCAGCCAAAGTTTTAGCGTTAGCAATAATTTGAGCGGCATACACTTTGAATTCTGGTTGCATTGCTTCTTTGAGGGCGACCGCAATGGCCGCTGTTTGGTGATTGTGTGGACCGCCCTGCAATCCCGGAATAATCGCGCGGTCAATAAGTGATGGTAAATTTTCGCGGGTGCGTTCTACTTTTTTAGTTGGGGTACTTGGTAAACCATTACACAAAATCATGGCCCCACGTGGTCCGCGTAAAGTCTTGTGAGTAGTGGTGGTAACCACATCCGCAATTCCAACTGGATTTGGGTGCACGCCGCCAGCCACCAAACCAGCCACATGACTCATGTCTGCAAGCATAAAGGCGCCGACTTCATCGGCAATTTCTTTATAAGTGGCCCAATCGTATTGGCGAGAATAAGCAGAGCCACCAGTCACTAAAATTTTTGGTTTAAATTCATGGGCCATGGCGCGCATTTTATCAACATCAATCAAACCATCCGGTTTACACGTGTACAATACGCTGTTGTAAAAACGACCTGAAAAATTTAATTTGAGTCCATGGGTCATGTGTCCGCCGTGATATAAATCCAAACCCATCAACGTATCACCTGGATCAAGCAAAGCAAAATAGACGGCAATATTGGCTGGACAACCAGAGTGTGGTTGCACATTGGCGTGCGTGGCACCAAACAATTCTTTGGCGCGGTCACGGGCTAAATTTTCAACGGCATCCACATTTTCACAACCACCATAATAGCGCATGCCAGGGTACCCTTCGGAATATTTGTCCGTGAGACGAGAGCCCAAAGCTTCTAATACCGCACCAGAAGTGTGATTTTCTGAAGGAATCATTTCTAAACCTTCGCTTTGACGGGCAACTTCTTTTTGGATGAGATTGAAAATGTCGGGGTCTTGAGTATTGAGGGACATATTTTTGAAATTAAAAAAGAAGATTTATTTGTATCTTTTTTATTTAAATTCTAAAGATTCAAAAATCATAGTAAATCTTTCATAATTTCATACACATTTGGCGCGCAATCAAGCGGCAATTCTTTGACCGGAAACCAGTTGCAAGCATAAGTTTCTGGACCAGGAATTACTTCAGTTAAACGTTTGGCTTCATAATGCACTAAAATCGCTGAACCATCGCGATCAGGACGCTGTACATATAAAGTGCGAAGTGGACGAATGAGTTCCACTTCAATTCCAACTTCTTCCTTGGCTTCGCGTATCGCGCAGGCTTCTAAATTTACATCGCCCTCATCCATGGTCCCGCCTGGAAACATCCAAAAAGGACTCTTGAGGCCATCAAATTTTATTTCTTTATTAAGCAAAACCTGGCCATTTTCAATGATGACCACGCCGGCCGCAATAACTGTATTTGGGGGTAATTTCATAATTCACGAAGTAGTGACACTATGGTACCATTACTTAAATAACCTCGCAAATATGGTTCAACCTCTTAATCCGCCCTTAGCCGAACGCCTGCGCCCCCAGACTTTGTCGGATTTTGTTGGCCAAGCTGATATTGTGGGTGAAGGAAAGCTGCTCCGAAAATTAATTGAAAATGATGATTTGGCATCGCTAATTTTTTGGGGTCCGCCTGGAACTGGCAAAACCACATTGGCGCACATTATTGCGCGGGAAACTAAAGCGGAGTTTGCAGAGCTTTCTGGTGTGGCTAGTGGTAAAGCAGATTTATTAAAAATTATTGGTGAAGCTAAAGAACGATTGGAAGTTAATGGTCAACGCACAGTTTTATTCATTGATGAAATTCACCGGTGGAATAAAGCGCAACAAGACGCGCTGTTACCCTATGTAGAAAAGGGGATTGTAATTTTAATTGGTGCAACTACCGAAAATCCTTCTTTTGAAATTATTTCTGCGCTGTTATCTCGTTCACGTGTTTTTATTTTAAAATCTTTGGAGCCTGCTCAATTGGTGCAAATTTTAAAACGGGCTTTAATTGATATAGAAAATGGATTGGGAAATCTAAAAGTAAAAGTAGAAGATGATATTTTAGAAATGCTTGCTGAACTCTCTGGTGGTGATGCGCGCCAAGCTTTGAATGGTTTGGATTTAGCCGTAAAATCTAAAAATAATAAAGGCAAAATTACTAAAGAAGATATTAAAGAAGCACTGCAGCGCACGCATTTAGTTTTTGATAAAAACGGCGAGGAATTTTACAATTTAATTTCTGCGCTTCATAAATCGATGCGCGGTTCAGATGCAAACGCATCATTATATTGGCTAGCACGAATGTTAGAAGCTGGTGCGGATCCATTATATGTTGCGCGCAGAGTTTTGCGTTTTGCTAGTGAAGATATTGGGATGGCCAATAGTGAAGCCATGATTCAAGCTAATGCAACCTATGACGCTTGTCACAAAATTGGAATGCCTGAATGCTCAGTTCATTTGGCGCAGGCGGTAGTGTATTGCGCAAAATCTAAAAAATCTAATTTATTATATACTGGTTATAACAAAGCGGCTGAAGCCGCGCGCCAAACTTCGCATTTGGGCGTACCAATTCATTTGCGCAATGCGCCTACAAAATTTATGAAAGAAATTGGCTATGGAAAAGAGTATAAATATAACCCAGATTTTAAAGGACCTGTAGACCAGACGTATTTGCCTCCTGAGCTAGAAGATCAAGATTTTTTAAGCCCATAATATGAATTGGATTGTAACTGGTATTTTATCTCACCTTAGTTGGGGTACAAGTAATATTATTGATAAATATATTATTAGTAATCGCGTGAAGAGTATTCGCGTGTTTTTGGTCTGGATGTCTTGGCTTGGTGCGCTTACTATTTTTGCTTTACCGTGGATTGATTTTTCGTATCCTGGTCATACCGTGCTACTGTGGCTGACTTTGTGTGGGTTTATGTATACGATTGGGTTTTTATGGTATTTAAAAGCCGTGGAGATATCAGAAATTAGTCGCATTAATATTTGGTGGAATTTAATTCCAGTGTTTAGTTTATTATTTGGTTGGATTTTTTTAAAAGAACTGCCAAATCAGGGTCAATTTATGGCCATGACAGTTTTATTTATTGCTTCAATAATTGGGTCAATAAATTTTACGCGCGATCAAAAGTTTTTTTCACCAGGTTTGTGGTGGATAATTGCGTTTTGTATTGAGTTTAGTTTATATTCAATTATTATTCGGATGGTTGGCCAAAATGTTTCGATTCCCTTTGTTTTTATTTATATTAATTTTATTCGTGGTGTATCAGTATTATTTTTCTTTGCATCTAAAAAATTTCGTACTGAGTTTGTTACTGAAACCAAACGTATCACTCCAGGAATTGGTTTTTGGTTACTGGCTACTATTTCTATAGATTATTTAGGAACCGCGCTTGGTCAATGGGCACTCAAAGATGGACAAGCCGCTCTGGTATTATCTCTTGAAGGTGTGCAGGCTCTGTATGTATTTTTTATTTCCCTTTGTATTGCTAAACTTTGGCCACGAGCTTTGCAAGAAAGTACGGAACAAAAAAATATAGTGGTAAAAGTATTGGCCCTTATCTTGGCCCTTGTGGGAATTATTTTGTTTTCATATTTTAGTTTTTAAAATATAACATTAAAAAATCCCCATTTTAAGGGGATTTTTTTTACGTCACCTGGGTTCCACAAGAGTCAGTAACTACTGTGGGATGCAGGCGACGGGGTGGAAAAGAGCGGGCGCCTGCTAGACAAGCGCGAATTTTCGCTGCTCATCAATAAAAGGCGGGGTGGTGACGGGGCGGTACTTGAGCGGGGCCTTCTCCCTGGGCACCGATCGTTGTATGTGTGCTTTGGGCTGAAAGTGCTTACTTAGATAGTATCCGGCTGCCGTAGATAGCAGGACAACTACCGACCCAGAAATAAGTGCACGAATCAGACTAAAATGATACTGGCGCACAGCCCCTCCAAAGTTTGGCTGCCTACAAAATAATGGAAAAATGGGTTTTTGTCAATAAATGGAGTATAATCTGGCTAAATATCTTTTATACGGAATATGAAATCTAAAACTAAAAATTGGCTAAAAAAACTTGGTCCGGGTTTTATTACGGGTGCGTCAGATGATGATCCAAGCGGAATTGCCACCTATACCCAAACTGGTGCTCAATTTGGTTTGACGCAATTGTGGACCATGGTCTTGGTAACGCCTTTTTTGGTAGCTATTCAAGAAATGTGCGGCAAGATTGGAATGGTGACCGGCAAAGGTTTGTCCGGAGTTATTCGCGAAAATTATTCTAAAAAATTATTAGTGTTTATTGTTACCCTTTTGGTGGTGGCCAACGCGGTGAATATTGGTGCAGACTTGGGAGCCATGGCCTCAGCCTTGGAATTATTAGTGCCAGTATCATTTCCGGTTTTGATTATTAGTGTCAC
>JACCDN010632243.1_pt1 | contig 11226 bp, 7 predicted proteins | sample 7441691 | NCBI WGS metagenome assembly JACCDN01 (sample SAMN15323439, study PRJNA562643) | freshwater metagenome | isolation source: river surface water | place: USA:Blue River Watershed | collected 2017-08-16
TGTTCTGTTAAGGTGATGGTTTCTTTACCGTCTGAAGACATCATATATAATTTGGACACTGATTTATCTTTTGCAACATCAATTTTTGATTGACTATACAAAATCCAAGTTCCTTCTGGTGAAATTTTAGGCCTAGATACGGATTCCATACGATACACATCATTAGGCACCTGCGCAATTGCCAAAGCGGAAATAAAACCGAAAATGAGCAGGAATAAGGCTTGCTTTTTCATAGCTGGGAAACTTTAGTTTAGTAGAAATCTAATTTACTAAGTTTTGTACAACATCATGTCAAAGATTTAAGTAAATTGATGGTATAAATCTAGCATATGTCAAATCGTAGAAATTTTATACAACAATTAGGATTAGCTGCTGGTGCTTTTTCGGCAAATAGTTTATTCAATCAGGCCCATGCTGCTGAATTCCAACATATCAATTTGAAAAAGAAAATGTTAAGCCCCAAAGAAATCGCCATGGATGAGGACTATTGGTCGGTGATTCAGCAAGGCTATACAGTAAGTCCTTCTCTTATTAATTTAAACAATGGAGGCGTAAGTCCAAGCCCAAGAATAGTGCAAGAAGCAGTAGAAAGTTTTAATAAAATGACCAACGAAGGCCCTTCTTATTTTATGTGGCGCATACTAGATCAGGGTAGAGAACCATTGAGGTATAAACTAGCACAACTAGCAGGATGCGATCCTGAAGAAATTGCTATTAATAGAAATTCAACAGAGGCTTTGAATACCGTTATTTTCGGATTGAATTTAAAAGCAGGTGATGAAGTCATTGGCACCAAGCAAGACTATCCCAATATGATTAATGCATGGAGACAGAGAGCTTCTAGAGAAGGTATTGTTTATACACAACTTAGTTTTAAGTACCCGATTGAAAATGAGGAAGAGATTGTAGCTGCTTTTGAAAAAGCCATTACACCTAAAACAAAAATATTTCATATCACCCATATGGTAAATTGGGTAGGACAAATCATGCCTGTTAAAAAATTATGTGATTTGGCGAAAAAACATAATATTGAAACCATAGTTGATGGTGCACATAGTTTTGGATTAATGGATTTTGCCATTCCCGATTTAGGATGTGATTATTTCGGCGCCTCACTTCATAAGTTTTTATCAGCCCCTATTGGTTCTGGCATGTTATGGATTAAAAAAGAAAAGATTGAAAAAATTTGGCCGCTAGTTTGTAACGATAACCCGAAAGGACCCGATATTAGAAAGTTTGAAACCCTTGGTACTAGAAGCTTTCCCATTGAACAAGGTATTGGCGAAGCGATTAATTTTCATACCGCTATAGGTAGCAAAAGAAAAGAAGAGCGTATTCGTTATTTAAAAAATTATTGGGCCACACGCGTTCAAAATATTCCTAAAGTAAAAATAAATACTTCTTTAAAAGACGAATATGCTTGTGCTATTTGTGGTGTAAGTATTGACGGCATGACACCTGCAGCATTAGATAGTGCTTTATTCAATGAATATAAAATACATACCGTAGGTATTGTATGGGAAAATATTAGTTGTGTGCGTATTACGCCACATGTGTATACACGTCTACAGGATTTAGACAAACTAGTATACGCTATTGAAAAAATTGCTAAAAAAGCTTAGTGAGGTTTTAAAAAAATACGCGCATAAAAAAAGTCCTCCCGATAATTCGGGAGGACTTTTTAATTTAATACTTTTTAGAAGCTTAGTAGCTTCACTTACTAAATTATTAGACTTATGGTTTTTTAATGGTTGGGTAAGTCACGCCTAATTGCTCTAAATAAGTGCCATACTTACTTGGATCATAATAAAATTTTTCAAGTTGGCTTCTAAACGCCCCTTGAATTTCTTTATTCAAATGAATTGCAGGAGGATCGTCTTTAGTAATGAAAGGAATATACTGCACCTCTTTTGTTTGTACTTCTTTAAAATATTTTTTAGCATCTGCCACCAAACTAGGCTTGGTAAATAAATCCAATAAAGTCATCGCTGTGGCTTCTGCACCCACCAAGGATCCCTTGTGTGCAATAGGCGTCGCCATGGCAATGGCATCTGCCCAATGATGTCCTTTTGTACCTGGAATATTTGCTGGAAACCTTAATACAATGGTTGGCAGGTTCCATGAGATATCTGCAATATCATCAGATCCTCCTCCCCATGAAAATGCAACAGATCCTTTTAATGAATCAATATTCGTTTTTAAACCATCAATTGGATTGCCTTGTTGGTCTTTCTTAGGTGCTTCTACTAATGCTTGTACACCCTTCGCCAATGCAATATCTTTTTCATCCCAATCAGGCATGCCTACTTTTTTAATATTGGCATACATGGCTTCGGCAAGTGGTTTATTAAAATGACCAGGCCATGCAGTTCCTAACATTTGATGCGTCATTTTTGTATTCGTCATCATTGCTGCGCCTTGTGCAATTTTGATACCTGATTCATAATTCATCTTGATATCTTCATAGGTACGTTCTCTAAAATAATACCACACACTTGCTTTACTTGGTACCACATTTGGTTGATCACCTCCATCTACAATCACATAGTGTGATCTATTGGTAGGCTTTAAATGCTCTCTCTTAAAGTTCCATCCCACATTCATTAATTCTACCGCATCCAACGCACTTTTCGCTCTCCAAGGTTGGCCTGCTGCATGCGCAGCTTCTCCTTCAAAATCAAATCGCACACTCACTAAACCATTCCCTCCATTGTCACCATAACTAGAAGTAAAATCACCACTCACATGGGTGAAAATACAAGCGTCAACATTTTTAAAATATCCATCACGTACATACCATGCTTTTGTACCAACTAATTCTTCGGCAATACCAGGCCAAATTAAAATAGTACCTGGTAACTTTTCACGCTCCATTAATTCTTTCATCGCAATGGCTGCATAAATAATCACAGCTTGTCCAGAATTATGTCCTTCACCATGACCAGGTGCGCCTTCCACAATCGGTGCTTTATAAGCTACGCCTGGTTTTTGAGAGGCTTTAGGAATACAATCCACATCACTACCTAATGCAATGACTGGCGAACCAGATCCCCACTTGGCCATCCACGCAGTTGGTACATTTGAAATGCCATTTTCTACAGTGAACCCGTTTTTTGTCAATACAGATGTGATATACTTTGAAGTTTCAACTTCTTGAAATCCTAATTCGGCAAAACTAAAAATCTGATCCACCATCACTTGCACGTCCTTAGACTTACCAGCAACAGACTGCATAAGGGTTTGCTTTAGTGCAGCTAAATCTTTTTCGGTGTATTTTTTTTGCGCAAAATTGGGCAAAGAAAAACTTAATAAACAAACACATAATAGGATGCGTTTAATCATTTGAATTGGCATAGTAATTTTTTATAATGATGATGCAATAAATTTCAAGACATAAGATACAAAAAAAATCCCCTATCTAAAAAGATAAGGGATCAATATTTTATAAGTGGTTGGCTTATTTTGAAGCCATTTTGAATTCTATTGTTTTAGTGTTCGATGCGGTCGTTTTAGAGGTAACCACCACCGAAAGATTGTATAACACTCCAGGTAATATACCAGTTACGGTAATTGGATTTGTTAGACTTGTAGAGGAAATACTATTAGTGAAGGCATTGGTGTTGTCTGAGATTTTAATCAGTTTAGTATCAATGGTTACTCCGCTTGCAGGGATTGCAGCCAATTTAACTTCTATTCTTTGTGAAGTACCTACTACGGTGTAAATATTAGTTGCGCCCGGATCTATATCAATAATGACCCCGCCCGTGGCAGTTAAGCTTGGTTCTACCACCACAACAGGTGGCGTTGGAGTTGGCGTTGGTGCAGGACTGTCTCCTCCTTTGCTACAACCAAAGAAGCCAATGCTCATAACTAAAATCAAAATTTTATACCTCATAATTGCTTTCATTAAGTTCACGCAATAAAGTTAATATTTTTTATCAATATCTTGATTGGATATGATTTAAAATTCAATAGCACCGAATTTTTTCGGTATTAACAATTCAAGGTATAAATACTTGAAAAATAAGCAAATGGAATTGCTAGGTTTAATCCATGCGCCATCTTCATTCAAATAAGTTTTCACTACTGATTCTATTTCAACTAGCTATTCCTCGATTGCATGGACAACAACTGCCTTTACAAATATTTAGTCTCGCTTCTGATCATTTTGTAACAAATAAATTGGATGGCTTGCAAGTAGATTGGCGCTTGGATCTAGGACTGACCGCCATCGCTTTAGACCAATCGAATCAATATCATTTTAGTGCCGGTTTTTTACAACCCAGTATCAATCGTTTTAACAAGGATGCATTAGAAGGAAAATACCATCCCAGTATTGAATTAAGAACTTCTTTTCGTGGAGATGCGATGATCCTTTTTTCAAAAGAGCCCGATCTTATTTTATTTGGATATTCAATTTATAATTTACACGGTCAATTCATTCTTAGTGACCCAACAAAATACAGAAGTGGTTATGCAGGAAAAAAAGTAGATATGAATGGACTGCCCAGTGGCGTTTATATCATGCAAGTGTTTTATTTACCTGAGTCCATGATGTTTGATGGCAACAACAATTATTCGATCAAGACTATAAAATTTATAAAACCATGAGATGCATTACACTAACAATAATGATTGTATTTCTATTTTGTTATCAAATTGGATTAAGTCAAAACCAAAAGGGTATTACGTTTCAGGCTGCAGCAAGGACAAGCTATGGCGTGATTATGCCCAATAAACAAATACAAGTTAGAATTAGTATTTTAGAAGATACAGTATCTGAAGAACTACTTTATCAAGAAATTAAATCTGTAATAACAAATCCATTGGGTTTGTTTACTATTTTAATTGGCGCTGCAGAACCTGCTAAAGTAATCACCATTGGTGCATTTGAAAAAATTAATTGGACTGCTGCTACTTATTTTATACGTGTAGAAATTGATCCGGAAAATCATTTACAATTTATACGGATTGGACAACAACAAATTCAATATGCCGCTTACGCTTTTTCAGCAGACCATGTATTGGCAGAAAATGTAGAAGGTGTTTTAAGTATCCCTCAGGGAGGCACTGGTGTAAATAATATACCTGCTTTTAAATTGGCATTGCAAATAGATAAGGTCAATAATATCCCAGATAGTCTTAAGATTTTAAGCAAGGCATCCATCCAAGCATTTGCATTCAAGTTAGATAAAAAAGATACGGCGAGCTTAAGCAATAGAATCAATCAAAAATTGAATAAGGGAGAAATAACAGCTTCCGAACTGGCATTGAGTTTAGGCTTTCTGCCATTTGAGACGCATTTTGGTGCCTTTACAGATACTGCAAGGCAAACGGCACTAATCAATACGGCCACGGCAGTCAAGTGGCGCGATACGATAGCTCAAAATGAGGTTTCCATTGGGTTTAACTCCAGCCTAGATCCAACCAGGCTGCTTGTTGTAAAAGCAGGGGCCTATCTAGTTCAGTATAGTCTGCAAGTTTCTAATACTCAAATTGCAAATGACGAAATCAGTATCTGGTTGAGGCGCAATGGCGCTGCTTACCCTAATACCCTTAGGCAATTTTTGACTGGCGCCGTAGGCGTCAAAAATATTTTTTCGGGGCAAGCAATCATCCTCTTTGGAACGGATGATTACCTAGAATTATTTTTTAGTGTTAAACACAATCAAACGCAATTATTAAAAACAAGTGCTTTAACCAATCCTTCTAGGCCAGCCATACCTAGTGCCCAGATCACGCTGTTCAGAATACAATAATGTGACCTTCATCCATTCGTAAAATTTGTTTTAAAATTCAAGCCTACCTAGTTAACTTTAGTTTGAACAAAAAACAACACTATGCGTCGTATTCTATCTCTAATCGGTTTTGTGCTATTATTAAGTGTTCAACTTATTGCACAATCTGTTCCCAGTCCAAAAAGTCATTTTGGATTTAATATCGGTGACAATTATAAGTTAACCACTTTCACCGCAACAGAAGCTTATTTAAAGAAAGTAGAAGCCAGTTCTAACAAAGTTAAATTAGTAACAATGGGTAAAACGGAGGAGGGTCGCAATCATTATATGATGATCGTATCCAGCCCCGAAAATATTAAGCAAATACAAAAATATAAATCGATTTCTCAAAAGCTTGCAAGAGCAGAAGGATTATCAGATGAAGATGCGAAGCAATTAGCTGATGATGGAAAAGCAGTAGTGTGGATTGATGGTGGATTACACGCAACCGAAGTAGTGGGTATTCATCAATGGATAGAAACTATGTACCAGATCATCACAAGACAAGACGAGGAAACAAAAAATATTTTAAAAAATACCATCATTTTATTTGTACACGCAAATCCTGATGGACAAGAATTAGTTTCAAATTGGTACATGCGTAATACAGATACTTTAAAAAGATCTACTTCAGCATTACCACGCTTATACCAAAAATATATTGGGCATGATAATAATCGTGACTTTTTTATGATGAATATGAGTGAATCAAAAAATATGAGTCGTCAACAATATATAGAGTGGATGCCTCAAATTTTATACAACCACCATCAAACAGGTCCGGCTGGAACCGTTGTGGCAGGCCCTCCTTACAGAGATCCATTTAATTATGTGTATAGTCCATTATTGATTACAAGTTTAGACGCAATGGGTGCGGCAATGAGTAGTCGTTTAAATGCCGAGCAAAAACCTGGTTATACTATGAAGGGTGGATCTGTTTATTCTACCTGGTGGAATGGCGGATTAAGAACCACTGCATACTACCATAATATTGTTGGTATCTTAACAGAAATTATTGGTAGTCCAACTCCAATGAATATTCCTTTAGTGCCTCAAAGATTGATTCCAAATAGTGGACTACCTTTTCCAATTGCACCACAAAAATGGTATTTCAAAAATTCTATCGACTATTCTATTTCATTAAATTATGCCGTACTCAATTATGCAGCAAGACATAAAGACGAAGTGTTATTGAATATGTATAGAATGGGTAAAGAAGCCATTGAATCTGGCAACAGAGACAACTGGACCCTTTCTCCAAACAAAGTTGAAATGTTGACTGAACAATTAAAGACAGAAAAAAGAGATACGCGTGTAGATAGTATTGCATTTCAAAATTATGCTAAAGTATATAAAGCCCCTGCATTAAGAGATCCTAGAGGCTATATTATTCCTGCAATTCAAACAAGTAGCGCGGTTGCCTTTGTGAATATTTTAATTCAAAGTGGTATCAAAGTGCATAAAGCAACAAATGATTTTGTTGTGAATGGAAAAAATTATCCAGCAGGTTCTTATGTAGTAAGAACCAACCAAGCATTTAGAGCACATGTTTTGGATATGTTTGATCCACAGGATCATCCAAATGATTTCTTATATCCAGGAGGACCGCCAGTGCGCCCTTACGATGCGGCAGGATGGACGCCAGCTTATACTATGGGTGTTGAGTTTGATAGAATCTTAGATGATTTTAATGGTCCTTTTGAAGCCATCCCTTATGGTCAATTACAAAATGTAAAAAGCACTGTATTACTAACACCTGGAACTGCTAATAAATTTTATGCGATCCAATCTAATGATAATAATAGTTTTATTAAAATCAATGATTTATTAAAAGCGGGTAAATCTGTTTATAAAAATCAACAAGGATTTTATTTCGAAATGGCAGATGAATCGAAAGACAAAGAGACGATTGCAAAAGCAGGTTTAAATTACATAGCAGTTGAAAGTCTTCCAACAGATGCCATTAAAATTTCAGCATTAAAAATTGGGTTATGGGATCGTTATGGTGGATCTATGCCTTCTGGTTGGGTAAGATGGATTTTAGAGCAACATCATTTTGATTTTAAATTATTGTATGCAAAGGAAATCAATGCGGGTAATTTAAAAGAGAAGTTTGATGCGATCGTTTTTGTTGATGGAGCCATCCCATCTTTAGTTGCAGGACCCGCTTCACCTTATGATGAGAGAGAACCAAACCTAGACGAGATTCCTGCTGAATTTCATTCAATGGTTGGAAGAATAAGTGCCGAAAAATCTATTCCTGCTTTAAAGACCTTTATAGAAGCAGGAGGTACAGTGATTACAATAGGATCAAGTGCCAACCTTGCATACCATTTAAAACTACCTGTTAAAAATGCTATTACCGAAATGAATAATGGAAAAGAGCGCACACTTCCGGGAGAGAAATTTTATATCCCAGGAAGTATCTTACAAGTAGCAGTAGCTCCTACGGTTAAAGCAAATTGGGGCATGAAAAATACAGCAGACGTATACTTTAATAATAGCCCTGTATTTAAAGTACAACCCGATGCCATTGCAAATGGCGCCATCACACCGCTTGCTTGGTTTGCTTCTGATAAAACTTTAAGAAGTGGTTGGGCGTTTGGACAAGCTTACTTGCAAGATGGCGTTGCCGCTTTTGAAGCAAAACTTGGAAAAGGAAAAGTATATGTGTATGGACCTGAAATCACATTCAGAGGTCAAACGCATTCCACTTATAAAATGTTATTTAACCAATTGTATAAATAATTTTGAACAATTTAGGTCGATCATCATAGACCAAAAAAAGGAGCTACAATTGTAGCTCCTTTTTTATTTTATCCGAATGGTTGCTCGATAGATATACTTTGCTTAGAAAAATAATGTGGTCCGTCTTCTGCAATGTATAAACAGTCTTCTAATCGAATCCCAAATTCACCAGGAATAGATATCGTTGGTTCATTGCTAAAGCACATACCCACAGCCATTGGTGTTTTATTTCCTTTTACAAAATTAGTCCATTCGTGGCCTTCTAAACCAATACCATGACCGGTTCTATGCGGAAGTCCAGGTAATTTATAATTAGTTTTAAATCCTGCTTTCTCAATCACTGCTCTAGCTGCTGCATCCACCACTTCACATGGTGCCCCAATTTTAATTGCAGCAAATGCTGCATTTTGTGCTTCCAATTCTATATTCCAAACATCAATTTGTCTTTGAGTTGGTTTACCCACTACGATTGTTCTTGTGATATCAGAAGCATAACCTTCTACACTTGTTCCTCCATCTACCATCACAATATCACCTTCGCGAATCACTTGAGGTGTGATACTACCATGGGGCAATGCAGAATATTTACCAACTTGTACCGAAGCACCACCACTATATCCTAGTTTTCTAAAAGCTGCACTAATGTTGCCGCTAAATTCAGACTGAGACATATCTGGACGAATGGTTGCAAATGCAGCTTGATATGCTTTAATCGTCACATCACTTGAATACTGCATCAAAGCCAATTCTGCTTTTGTCTTATACATTCTACAACCAGCTGTCACAGGTGTTGCATCAACTATTTCAAAACCTGTCGCTAATTTTTTAACGCCATCCGCAATGAAAAAACGAACACGTTCTTCCATACCGATTTTTTTATACTTAGTTCCTCTGTCTTTAATAATGTTAAAAATCAATGCATATGGGCTTTCATGCTCTTCCCAACATCTTACTTCGTCTCCAAATACAGGATTCAATAATTCCATCGCCCTATCTTCTTCGAACTTTGGACAGACATAAGCAATGGGTCCTTTTGCTGGAATGACTACACCAAAAGTTCTTTCACTCTGTCCCCATCGCATGCCAGTAAAATAAAAACATGAAACAGTACCTTCTAAAAAGATAGCATCTATTTTTTCTTTTTCCATAATGGATTGCGCCTTAGCAATTCTTTGCTTACGCTCTTCTACTGTAATGGGCACAACACCTTCTTTCATTGGTGATAAGTCCTCAATTGATTTAGGCAAACTGATATCATACTTATCAGCATCGTTTGCTAAAACTTTACCACCCAATCCTAATGCGCCTGCTGTTAAAAATGCAGTACTTAAAAAATTTCTTCTAGTCTGACTCATTGTATTTTATTTATTCGATTATCATTTTTGAATCCTACCATGCAATACCATAATCTTCTCCATGATTAGAGCTACCACCCCACATAGATCCATGTTTCCAATCAAATAAAATGGCATTGATTGGACCACTGGTGCGATCATCGAAAGTTAAATTATAACCTCTAGCTCTTAAATCTTTTCGAACCCACTCAGAAACATTATCATGTAATAAAATGCTTCCTGGTCTTGGCTTTCTGTCCGCAATTTTAGTACCTCCTAAGGAAAGCCAAAGTTGATTTGAATTGATATTCGCAGCTTCAGTTGCTTCTTGAACTGTCATTCCAAATTCTACCATATTTAAAAAGAATTGTAATAAGTTTTGATCCTGCGTGTCGCCACCTTGCACACCAAATGCCATATAAGGCTTACCATCTTTGATGGCCAAGCTCGGCGTTAAAGTCACTCTTGGTCTTTTACCTGGTGCAACTACATTAAAAGGACTCTGTGCAGAATCCAATACAAAGCTTTGCATACGTTGACTCATACCAACACCTGTGTTACCGGCAATGGTTGCTGGTAACCATCCACCACTTGGCGTGATTGAAACAATCCATCCTTCTTTATCTGCTGCTTCCACAGTAGTGGTACCTCTCCATAAACGATCCATATAGTCAGCATCAATTGGTAATTTTTCATTTGAATTCAAAGATGCAACAGACCTTAAATCATGTGCTGGTGCAAATCCAGTTTTACTTTTTGCAGTATCTGTTGAAGGTTGAAATCCTTTTGCTTTTATTAAATCCATATAAGGATTTATTTTTCCTTCAAAAGGATAAGGATCTCCAGGACCTGCATTGGCATTGTTCATGGACATTTTTATTTCACCTGCTCTTTGTTTTGCATAGGCTTTACTTAACAAACCAGTCATTGGTTGGTTGGTCGCAAATTTTGGATCGCCATAATAAAAATCACGATCTGCAAAACTTAAATTCATTGCTTGATAAATAGTGTGCATATAATCCGCAGAATTATAGCCCATTTTTTTAAGGTCAAAATTTTCTACAATATTTAACGCTTGTAATAATGAAGGTCCTTGTGTCCAAGCTTGAAGCTTATAAACATCAATGCCTTTATAGTTCACCATCGATGGTGCTTCTTCTGTAGGTCTCCAATTTTTTAAATCTTCTTTAGTAATCAATCCGCCTTGTTCTTGAACACCTCTTACAAATTCATCTGCAATATCACCTTTATAAAAACGATCATATGCAGCCCAGATAGCCTCTTTACGAGACTTGCCTTGTTTCAATGCATCTTGTTCGGCATCAACCATTTTTTGTAAAGTGTTCAATAAATCTTTTTGTACAAAA
>JACCDN010115009.1_pt1 | contig 11225 bp, 5 predicted proteins | sample 7441691 | NCBI WGS metagenome assembly JACCDN01 (sample SAMN15323439, study PRJNA562643) | freshwater metagenome | isolation source: river surface water | place: USA:Blue River Watershed | collected 2017-08-16
CTAAATCAATCGGAGTAGTTTTTTGATCTGGGTGATGCCATCCCGAAGCATTAGTAAAAAAGCTGTTTTTCATTCCTAATTGTTTAGCACGTATATTCATTAATTTAGCAAACTTTTGTTCTGAACCAGCAACATTTTCAGCCACAACTATAGCTGCATCATTTGCAGATTTAACAATTAATGCGAGAATCGCTTCTCTAACGCTGATTTGCTCACCAGCTTTTAAATGTAACTTTGATGGATGAGCTTTTATAGCGTTCTGGGATACATATAATTTATCATTCAAGGAAAACTTACCGGCTTCTAATGCTTCAAATAACATATACAAAGTCATAACTTTAGTAAGAGAAGCGGGATAAACCTTTACATTTTTATTATGGGAATGCAATATCATTCCTGTTTTACCATCGACTATTAGGCTTGTCTGAACTGGACCACTAGCTCTTGTTTGTGATTTTTTTCTCGCTGCTTCTGAGAGATTCAATTGCAGGCTAAAAATAACTAGAAAGGCTGGTATAGCTATAAAATACTTAAATTTTAACAGCATAAAGATTGTAACTCTCCAATATTTTTAAAGTTTAAGATCAATCTTTGCAAAGATTATCCTAACACATTGTTATTTACAGAAAAATAAATTATTTATTGTTCTCATATTTATTTTTTAAGTATGTGAGAATTAAAATGCCAGGGATAGCCAAGATAATTGTCCCGAAGAAATATAAATCCCATCCTACTTGCTCAACTATGCTCCCCCCATAAATAACTATGGTATGGCTGAATAAGCCAGAAGCACTGCTAAATAAAGCATATTGCGTGGCAGAGAATTTTTTATTACATAGCACACTTAAGTATCCGACTAAAGCTCCCATTCCCATACCTCCGGCAACATTTTCAATAGCAATTGCAACCATAAAAGCATTAATATCATGACCCATATGGTTTAACCAAATGAAAGAAGCATTAGTAATACTTTGAGCAACGGCGGTTATTATCATTCCCTTAAAACTGCCTACACAGTACATTATGTAACCGCCAAGGTAAGTTCCGACAATAGTTGCAAACACCCCAAATGTCCCTGATACAAAACCAATTTCACTTTTTGTAAAACCTAATTCAAGGTAAAAGGGCATAGCTACTACCCCTAGCATTGCATCGCCCAGCTTAAAGAAAATGATAGCCAGTAATATTGCAATTGCCCCCTCCCTTTTAAAAAAATCAATAAATGGGTCAAGCGTCATCACTTTCCAAGAATGTAGGGAGAAAGCATTAAATTTATCACGGATTATGACAGGTTCATTCAGCGATAAAATGTAAAAGATTACAGCAAAATATGACAGGGCTATAATAGAAAATACTTTTGCCCATCCATATAACTCAGAGAAATAAAATGCACCGGAGGATATTATTATTAATCCTATTCTATAGCCAAATATAGTATTTGCAGCACCTATAGCTTGCATTTCCTTTTCTAAAATATCTATCCTAAAAGCATCAAAAATAATGTCAAACGTAGCTGACAGCAAACCAAGGGCAATAACCAAAACGTATAATTCGGCGAGGGAATTCTTTGGATCTACTTTACTCATAGAAAATAAAATAAAAGCTAGAGCACCTGCGCATAAAATCATCCAGCTTTTTCGATGACCAATTTTCCCTAATACCGGTATCTTTATCTGGTCAATAATAGGAGCCCACAAGAATTTTAATGAATAAAATATTTTAGATATTGAAAAGGTAGTTATTACTGCGAGAGCAATTTGTTCTTCCGTTAACCACGCTGAAATAACCCTATATAATATACCAAGAGGCATTGCGCTAAAAATTGCTAAAATAAAAATTTGCAAATGCCGATAATCTGTAAAAATTTTTAATACGCTCATACTTAACTAAATAGTCTTTTAAAAATTCTCAACAACACCTAATAAGCCATAACTTAACTTGGTATATGCTAATACAGCATAACAGTCAATTTAAAAAATTATTTTTTTGGCTAAACAACTAGTTTGCAACTGTTTGTGCATTTCTAGAGAAATTTTTTTGGTATTGTTTTTTAAGTCTAGAGCTATTAGTAGGACTCTGTTATTCTTAAGATGCTAGGAATAACCTCAACCAACAATATACTATAGTTTGAACGTTAAATGATACAGAATAAACATATAATTAGATTATCATTTATTGGGTTATTTTTAAACATAATAGCAAACATAGTGCTATATAGGTACTTCATGATAGAAGAGGTTGTAATTAAGCAAATTTCCGACCAAAATGCTAGGATTGCTGAAATATATAAACATAAAATATGGGCTAATAATAAAAGCGCCGTACTTAAACTAAAAAACCGAAATTTTGAATCGTTAATGACCGATCAAGATTTTATCCAATTTGCTAAAAAATCTTCCCAATTTTTCAATGAATTAAAGACTAATATATCTTTATACGATAAGAATGGTAGAAAATTTATTGAAAGCCAGTCTAACGACTTTTTAAATGTTAAATTAAATGATAGCACTTATTTATATAGTAAATTTATTCTAATTTTAGACAAATACTTTTTAAATTCATATTTTGCTAAAAATCCATTAATGGAAGCTATGAGAGGTAAAACTAGAAATATGCTAGTTTCACGAGCTATGGTCACTGATCAAGACGGTTTAGAAAATGAAATATCTTATATAATTACTTATATTCCTATTATTGATTCTGAAAATGGAGAATTTAACATAGATGGTATTGTTGAAATTACAACTGATATAACAGATCAATGGAACAATATTGCTTATCTTGAGAAGAGGATATTTATAAGTTTTATTGTTATATTTTTAGTGTTTTTTATTATTGTTATGTATAACACAAACTATGCTCAAAAAATTATTAATAAACAATTTGAAACTAACAGGGAATTAGAGGATGCAAAAATTAAAGCAGAAACTGAAAGCTCTGCTAAAACTCAATTCCTGGCAAATGTAAGCCACGAATTACGTACTCCACTCAACGCAATTATTGGATTCTCAGAAATGATTTTATCCGAGACGCATGGAAAATTAGAAAACACCCAATATAAAGATTATATAAATGATATAAATAATTCTGGAAAGCATCTATTAAGTGTAATAAATGATATTCTAGATTTTTCAAAAGCTTCAGTGGATAAACTAAAAGTAGAGCTAATTGATCTCGATCTAAACAAATTGGCTTTATCAAGCATAAGGTTTGTAAAACCAAGAGCTGATGAAGCTAATGTCAAATTAATCGAAGATCTACCTCAAGAACACATAGTAATGAAGGCTGACCCCAAAAGGCTTAAACAAGCTTTATTAAACCTTTTATCAAATTCAGTTAAATTTACCCCTTCCGAAGGTTCGGTGACTTTATCGGTAAGAAAAGATGTTTTAAAAAAATTAGTTTACATCTCCGTAACGGATACCGGTATCGGTATGAGTGATCAAGATATTCCAAAAGCCCTCTCCTCTTTCGGTCAGCTAGATAATAAACTCAGTAGGAAATATGAAGGCACAGGTCTTGGTCTGCCTTTAACTAAGAAACTAGTTGAATTAATGAACGGCACATTTGATATAAAAAGCACTGTTGGTAAAGGTACTACTATCACTCTCATCTTCCAATATAGCGATATAGTATCTGGGAATATTTAAAGTATATTATTGTATAAGTTTTGGTTTCGGTAATGATACCTTAGGTGTTGCCAAGAACCAAATTTTTACCAATCAGACCTTTGGCAACTTTCGCCATGTTCCTTTTGTAATTTCTTAAAAAATTTGATATCTTAAGAAATAAAAAAGAAAAACATATGATTAGCATAAACCTTTGATTGTTTATGCTTTTAAAATTAAGACAGCATGGTTTTTGGTTATTTCAGGAAATAGTTCCTTCGTAAAGGGTAGCATCTCGAACTTACCGCTGATGAGGAACTGTACCTCGACAATATCTCCCCCGCCATAATTAGCAATATTGGTAATATTAGCTATATGATTTCCATTAAGGTCCACTACCTTTAAACCTTTTAAATCTTCGATATAAAACTCATCTTCGGTTAAGATTGGCGGTAAATTACTTCTTGGGCAATAAAGGGATTTTTTAATAAATCTCTCTGCTTCCGTTCTACTATGGCAATTATCCAAGCTGCAAATGAGATTTCCATCGGATTTGGCTCTGATAATTTTTAGCTTAACCGGGTTGTTATATTGGTCAAATACTGGTAAATTTACAATATTTCTAGCTGGGTCGGTAAAGGATTTTACTACCACATGACCCTTTAGCCCGTGTGCTGAGGAGATAACTCCTACTATAATTAATTTATCATCTATTCTATTTTTATTAGCAACTAATTGATCGGACATTTAAAAACTACTATTATAAACATATTGCCAATATGGTCTTTATAAGCCCATAAAGATTGTATAACTTACTATAGCTAAAAATTAAAGAGATATCATGAAAAAGATTATTCTGTCGTTAATTGGTGTAATTGCTATTTTTTTAGCCGTAGTGGGGAGTTCTATATATCTAACAGATTATAATAAAATCTATAGAGATTTTGTTAGCAGTGCTAAAATTGACGTTAAGGATATTAATCAGGTTAATTATAGGATTAAGCACTTCCCTTCACCTTCATTAATAATAGATGAAGTAAAACAAGAAGGGAAAATTGAGCTTAAAAATATCAACATTCGATTCTCTCTATTGTCCGTTTTAAGTTTCAGCCATAAAATTTCTGATATAGAAATTGGCCAAGCAATAATCCACCTCTCCAATGATGATGTAAATTATATAGATCATGATGAATTTATTGGTGAGCTAATAAAAAAAGAAGCTCTTACTATTTCAGCTAAGGTTGATAAATTGATTTTTGTCGAATCAGATAAAGATATTCCATTTACTGTAGAAAATTTTGTTTTTTCAGGCAATAAAAAAAGAGCAGAATTTACTGGTGAAATATCTTCTCTCGGTAATATAAAAGGTAATTTCATTAACAATGCTGACCAAGTTAACTTTAATCTTGACGTTACTAATCCAGAACATACCCTGAAGCTTCAAGAAATATACGAAAATTCTGTTTTAAAGAGCGGAAAAATGGAATTGGTAAGCGGATCGTTGGTTACCAAATTTTTAGCATTGTTACCAGATTTTGCCGACTTGTCCGATAAATTATCTTTTAACCAAAAAATAAAAATCACTTTAGATATTTTACCTGTAAATAATTGGCTTCATCTTAAAAATATTATAATTCAGTCTGATTCTATTGCCGGTACTGGAGAGATAGCACTGAGTAAAAATAATCAGGATATTAATAATGTTCAAATCAATTTCAGTAAACTTGACTTAGGAAACTTGAGTAAAAACAACGATACTGGTAAACAAAACGTTAATTTATACTCTTCGAGCAATAAGAACAAATTCAGTTTGAATAAAAACCAATTAAAAGCAAATATTTCTGCAAAACAGATAATATTAAGTCCTAAGAATCTTGTAACGGATGTTAATTTGAATTTCTTCATTCAGAATGGAGAAGGTAAAGTTGAAGATTTTTCCGGTACTTTTGATCAAGGAGGTGGTTTTAAGATTAAAGGGTCTATTTCTGAAAATTCTTTCCGAAGTCTTTTTAATGGCGTAATAGCCTTGACGCATAAAGACCTTAACGATCTAATTGAAATTTTAGGTGGAACGGAATTAAGGTCTGAAAGTTATATTCCATATAGCCTTGTATCTAATGTTCAGTTTAGCTCGGTAGAAATTTCAATGCAGGATTTGTTGCTAAAAACTAACGATACCGAAATTTCTGGGTTCTTTTCAACTAAATTTATAGGTGACTCGCCAAGAATTAATGCTGATTTAAAAATTGCTAAAGTTAATTTAGATGAAAAAAATTTTCCAGCTTTAAATTATTTGTATAATTATGCGATAGAGCTAACCCAAGGTTCAAAAAAAGAAGATTATTTAAGTAAATTCATTCCGCTACGAAAAATAAACTCTATAAGTAATTATAGCATTGCTGTGGATCAACTTGTTTCAAATAGCTCATTGTATAAAAATGTTAATTTTAACCTTAGTTTGTTACCCGGAAAAATTAAGTTAGAGAATTTATCGTTAAATGACGGTAAGAATCGTATTGATACAACTATTGAACTGGTTGCATCTGCGGTAAAACCCTCATTTGATATAAAAATCCACGGCGGTACAATAGAAGTTGATTTTCTATCGCCCCGTGCAATTTCTGAATTAAGGCGGTATATTTTAGAAAATTATGCTCTGGAGAAGGTCGATCTTAATATAAATTTTATGCTCGATCAACTCTCTCAAGGAGATTTTTCTTTGGGTAGGGTTATCTTTAAAGCTAAGAATAATAAAGCTTTATTCGAGATTAGTAAGCTTGACGCAGACATATTCGGTGGCAGAATGTCTTCTTCTGGTAGTGTATTACTTGATCCATATACGATAAATTTTGTTTATGCCTTGAACTCAGCAATTATTCCAGAGATTAGCAAATTCATGCCAGCAGGAGTGCTTGACAGCGGTGGTGTAATCAGTGCTAATGGAATGTGGTCTACAAATGGTAATTCGCTTGAAGAGCAGCTATATAATTTATACACAAAGTCAGATATTCTTGCTAAGAATATAACTATAAACAATTTTTCTATTGATAATCTAATACAGGCTATCAGTAGTCCAAACTATAACCTTAAATCTTTTAAAGATGACTTAAAAGAGGCGATATTAACAGAAAAAACTGAAATTAGTGAATTAAAAGCCGGTGTAGAACTTGTAAAAGGCCTCTTTACTTTCAAGGATATAGGATTTAAAACCAAGTATACGGCCGCTGCTGCTTCTGCTAGTTTTAATTTATATAATTTAGATATTGATCTCATTTCAGTGTTCTCGTTTTATTTATCTAAACCTACCCCTGGAAGGAGTTATGCCGATTCTACCCCCGCTAAAATTACTCTTAAGGCTACAGGTAATTTATTTGCGCCTAAAAAAGAAGCAGATACTAAAGAATTAGAAGAGTTGTTGAATACCATTGCTACAGTAAAAAAGAACTAGAAACTATCGATTCCTGCAACAAAGGCATGACGACTGGTATCCTTGAGGTTATCGTTGTTGCAATTTTTCAGTCTGCTCGCTCTCACCGGCAATTGCATTTGTACAGTATTGCTAATAACAATTAGTACCTGCTAGTCCTTGCCAAGACTAGGTAATATAACATGCCAAAAATGGAAGTGATATGCTAAGAGCCCAGGCCATATTTGCAATAGAGTCAAACTTCTTTAGTGCAGTCGCTCAACTACTATAATTGACTATCTTAAGGAGAGCTTCATAGGCGAAATCTATTACCATATTCCGAATCGAATATAAAGGCAGCTAAAAAGTGATAGGAAAAAGGTTAGAACCCAGCTTTTATATTTACTAAGCTCCTGTTAAAGTCCTCAGTAAAGGAAGGAGGAAAATAAATGCGCCAGAAGCTCTGACTTTCAGCGATACCAGCCTATCCGTTAGGGGGCTTAGCGAGATTTCTAGAAACCAAGACACCTGCTTCCTAACTGAAAATTCTTGCCCTCGTATATTTGCCGGAGCAATCGCTGTTAATTGCAGTTATTATAATGTGTTGCTCTTCGTGTTCAAATCAATATTACACCTAACCTTATAAAAGGCTCATAAAGGTAGCAATCATCAATTTATATAATAAAAAAATAAATTATATAGAGTTAATACCGATTATAGTACACCTTTCTTACTGTAGGAGGATTGAAAAAGCTATAATTTAAAAAAATGCTCCTTACAAACAGGACTTGCAAGGAGCATTTCTTTGATTTTTGGTATTGGTTGTTTTTTATAGATTTATAGAAGTCCTAAGCCCTACTGACCAACTTTTTACCCTGCCAGTCGGGCGAGCCATTGCATTAAGACCCACCTCATATTTGTTGTTAATTTTGGCTAAAACGTCCCCTTGGATTTGCATATTAGACTTGCGTACTTTATATGCAGGAACTTTAAAGTATCTATATTCACTAACGTTTCGGCCTTGAACTTGTTGGCTTATTGGATCTTTCCAATCATGTAAGTAACTTACAGTGAACGAAGGAGTTAAATTTACACTTTCCTTCATTGAGAAATCAGTAGCAAGAGTTAAACCAACTTCACCCATGATGGATTCTCTTTTTGGTATATTAAAGTCCATTTGAGTAGAAGTTTTTTGACCAGCAGCACCTTTTTCACTATAGTTTTTCATTGTCACAGATTGATAATGCCCTGCAACAAAAGGTGTAGCACTCACGTTTCTAACAAAATCAAAGCGATAACCTGTACCTAAAGTGGTAAATAGGTGATTTCCAGATGTTTTACCTTGTTCTCTATGGGTAGCTAAACCAAGGGCAATATTACGGTCAATATTGTAGTTAAGTTTACCAAGGCCTGCTGAAGCATAAACAAACATCGGTTTTTCAAAGCTATAAACTCCATGTAACGATATTGCTTGCTCCCTGATTTTAGCTTTACCTCTATTTGCTACGAATTTAGTTTTGGTTTCTGCGTAACCGATTCTTGTACCGATCAGTAAATTATCCTTTATTTTGTAATTTAGACTCATTCCGACATCTACTGCACTGTCATCTTTGAAACCTAATGTTTTATTACTGAATGTTCCGGTACGGCTCTTACCGAAATCACTAAAAACCTGGATGGCAAACTTATCACTACTATTTGGAGTATCAGCAGAATCAGCAATATTATTTTGTACCTGGCCGGTACTTGCAAAACCTTGAGCTAGTGCAAGATTTCTTTCCGCAGTTTTCATTCCGAAGCTAAGTGGAGATTCGCGTAGCAACGAAACCAGAGTTGGGCTGGTAATTACAGAATAAACAAACTGACGTTTGATATTATTAACAGGCTCAGTAGCATGGTTAGTGCCATCAAAAACACCTGTCTTCCCGTTATCTGAAACATAATTTCCAAGGAGTTGTTCGTCGGTTGTTAAATATTTGCTAGGATTAGCAACTAATTCTTGGATAAGATTTGCTTCATCCCACAATATTATATTAGCCTGAGGAACTTTTAACACCCCTCTTATTTGGGCGCGTCCCATCTCTCGTGAAATTACGTTGTAAAACTCTTCCCCAAAACCGCGAAGCTCCGGCTGCCTTAACTCATCATTATAATGGTTTCCAACCAAAATGTAGTTAGCACCATTAAGGGTTGCTAGCTGTACAAAACCTTGCGCATTATTTTCTGTTTGCTGGAAAAACCTAGTGAACAAAATAGGAAAATTTTCTTCATTTACAGCTAAAGAACCATTTATTACCTTAGCTCGGACCTCATCAAAATTCGCAGCTTTACCAGCAGCAATTAAAGAATCAACGTCACTATTAACCCCAAATCCTTCAGAAAAAACGTCACCTGTAAGCCCACCACTCTTTGATATTTGATCATAAAAAACATACTCACTAGATAAAGGAGCATAGATAACTAAATCATTAGCACCAAACTTTCCTTTTCGGGTTAAATAAGTATTTATATCGCTAGGATAAGGAACACCGTTGATAATACCACCATAAAGAACACCTTGAGAACTATGTTCTCCACCAGCAAAATTAGTTTCATTTCGGGTAAAGGTAAAACCTAGTTGTTGGGTTAAACTTTTGGCATAAGTGACAGACATCACTCCACTACCCGGTAAAGGATGGCCATCTACAAAACTATCACCAAAGGTAATGACGTTGGTAAAATCCTGGGTGTTTTTTGCAGCTAAGGCAATTGATGTCGTGCTAAGCGACAAAAGCGAAAAGCACGCAAAGGTTTTTAGAAAATTCTTCTTTTTATTAGACATTACAATATCCTCCTCATATGATAATTTTGTCAATTAATAACGGCATGGTATCAGCATAGTTTAGTTAAAACAACATAATTTTTACCTTTCAACCAGAATAATATGTAGTTTTTAAGGTGCAAGTAGCAGCACACAATAACTTAATCCAGTGCTAATCTATAAGTTTTCTACTAGTTACCTAGGAAATCTTATAGGCTAAAATCTACTGACCTATCGTAGTTTTATTTTTACCAGTTGTGTTATTTTAAGCACATTATAACTGCTACAAATTTGGTTACTAAGTAGGTTAAAGTACCTTTAGTTCATACAACTTTAAGATAGTAGATTAATTTAGTTTTATTTAAGGTTTCTAAAGAATAAAATTTCTACTCAGCTTTCTTATTACGTTATTATATTATCCTTTTTTATCCATATTTTCGAAAGCTTCTTCCCAAGTACCAACTGTTGCAGCCTTAGTATATTCAGTAACCCTATTTTCAAAGAAATTAGTGTGTTCTACTCCGTTTAACATTTCATCGAGCCAAGGAAGAGGATTATTATCTACCAGATATATTTCTTTTAGGCCGAGCTGCATGAGCCTGCGGTCAGCTATATACCTTATATACTGCCGTACTTCTCTAGCTGTTAATCCTTCAATACCGCCAACTTCGAAAGCTAGTTCAATAAAAGCGTCTTCAAAATGGACTATAGTTGCACAAGCTTCATAAAGTCTACTTCTTAAGTTTTCATTCCAAACTTCAGGGTTTTCTTGCACAAAAGTTTTAAACAAAGTAATTATAGAGTTAGTATGCAAAGTCTCATCACGAACCGACCAAGTGACAATCTGGCCCATTCCCTTCATTTTATTAAAACGAGGAAAGTTCAATAAAATAGCAAAAGAAGCAAAAAGCTGTAGACCTTCCGTAAAAGCACCGAACACCGCAAGAGTAGTTGCTATATCCTCTTTAGTTTCTACCCCAAATTTTTGCATATAGTCATATTTATCCTTCATCTCTTTATACTTCATGAAAGCTTGATATTCAGCTTCATCCATACCTATAGTATCGAGTAAATGTGAATAAGCCGCTATATGAACTGTTTCCATATTAGAAAAAGCAGACAGCATCATCTGCACTTCAGTTGGTTGAAACACTTTAGCATAATGTTTCATGTAACAGTTGTTTACCTCAATATCAGCCTGCGTAAAAAAGCGGAAAATCTGAGTCAGTAAATGTTTTTCTCCGGGCGTTAAGTTATATTTCCAATCTTTTACATCATCAGCTAGCGGTACTTCCTCCGGTAACCAATGAATTTTTTGCTGAACATGCCATGCTTCATAAGCCCAAGGATATGAAAAAGGTTTGTAAATTGGTTTTGCTGACAATAATGACATTTTAATTTCTCCTTGATA
>JACCDN010206816.1_pt1 | contig 11224 bp, 17 predicted proteins | sample 7441691 | NCBI WGS metagenome assembly JACCDN01 (sample SAMN15323439, study PRJNA562643) | freshwater metagenome | isolation source: river surface water | place: USA:Blue River Watershed | collected 2017-08-16
GAATCCGAGCCTATGCCGAGACGCTATGACGACCTTGGGGCACGGGCAGGCATCAACCCGATACAAATCAACGAAATAGGGTGGCGACCGCCCGACCAAAAGCCGAGCCGCACGCGGGAGTCCATGCGGGTTATGGAAGTGACCCAAGCGGTAGCAAAACGGAGCCGCTGGGAAATCTTCCAGGGGCAGGGAGGGGGCTGGTAGGCCGGGCCGAAAATCGTCACGCAGCGGACCAAGGCGCATGACATCGGGTGAAAGGAGGCAGCAGCCTCCCTCCACCCTTGCCATTACGCCGCCTTCAGCGCCGCCTTGATCTTTGCCGATGCCGAATTTGAGGCTTCCTGCAATGTTGCTGTCGACAAGTGGGCGTAACGTGTCGTCACGCTCGGATCAGAATGACCGAGTATCTGCTGAACGGTATACAGCGTATAACCCGAGTTGATCAGCATGGAGGCTGTCTGGTGACGGAGGTCGTGTAGCCGTAGATGTGGCAAATCTGCCTCCTTGCGTAAACGCTGCCAAACCTTGTAGACCGTCGTATATCGTGCATCAGTTTCGGCATTCACGAAAACGAACTCATGCTTACCTTTGGTGCTGAGCTCAGCCAGAACCTCCAGAGCTGTATCGTTCAGCGGAATCGATCGAATACGCTTGCTTTTACTGTTGGTCGCTGGAATACGCCAAGTACGGTTTTCTTCATCAATGTGGCTCCAGGTTGCTTTTAAAGCTTCGTTCAGGCGAGCCCCAGTACTCAGAAGGAACAGCGCGATACGGCAGACAGGGCGATTGCTATCAGTGTTTAGGATCTTCAGCAGACGAGCCAGTTCTTCATCGTTCATATAGTGCTCCACACGGTTATCGGGTCGGAAGAGGGGAATGCGTGAACAAGGGTTTTTGTCACGGAATAATCCCCAGTCAGTTGCTAGATTGAAAGCATGCTTTAGAAACTTCAGGTGATGATCGGCAGTAGCCGGGGCTAGGCCTTCTTCCAACAAAGAAGAATGAAACTCCTGGATCTGCTGACGGGTTATTTGGTTCAGACGCTTGTTACCAAACTTGGTATCGATACGCAGGTTGTACAGCTCAGCATCTCGCTTCCAGCTGCGCTTCCGTGGCTTCACATAGGGCAGATAGTGATTGTTGAAGAAGTCGCGAAGCGTGATCACTTCTTTGATGGCCTTTTCTTCACCCCGTGGATCGGCACCCAACGCAATTTCTGCCTTGAGTTCGCGTGCCTTCTTGCGAGCTTCGGCTAGGGTTAGGTCACAGGTGCGACCAATTTTCTTATGCTTGGTGATGCCATTGTGCTTGTAACGCAGGTTGTAACAACCGAAGCCATTCCCAGCAGCACTCACTGCGACATACAGACCGGGCAGGTCGGCATCGACATACTCAGTACGGTTTTTCCCCGGAGGGCAGGTCAACCCACTGGATACCATCTCCTGGGTCAGTTTAATAATTGCCATTGTTTTACCTCATGCAAGTAGGTGACCAGCTGGAACTGGCCACTGGAGAGTTATCAGATCAATGCATACAACATGGCTTTGCTGCTTGGGTGAATGCCCATGGCCCGAAAAGGCACTCGGCGGTTTGCAACGAGATAGGCCATGCAATAACCGGCTAATACCGGTTGACCGTTAGAGATGTCTTTCCATGTCTTGGAACCAAAATGTTCCTTGAGGGTCAGCGCCTGATCACGGGGCGCCGATTCCGCAAGAATTAAAACGGCATATTCAATCCGCTGCAGAAGGTTCATGGGTAGCCTACGGGTCTTGTTGTTATCCAGGTAAACGAGGAATGCCTCGGGGCCTTGAGGTTCCTCCTGTAATGTATGGGTGCGTTCTGTCATGAAGGTTTCACAAGTGATTTGACCTGAAGGAAGCACTGGTTAAGCTCCTCTGCGACTATGAATTCCAACTCATCTGGATAGCGATGCGCGAAATTGATCAGGTTCAAGAACAAGTGGTGCACATCAGCAGGCTTCAGGCGCTGAATAAGCGAGTCAGCGTAGATGTCATCAAAAAAGATCAGGCTTTCGGGTTCCTTGCCTTTAATGATGGAGAAAATGTAAGCATCTTGACGCATAGAATGACCCCGCGCGTTGAAGCCCATCGTTAGCGACGAGTCTTCTGACTCTGCAATGCGCCCAAAGCCGATGTCCATCATGAAGTCCGTCGGGTTCGTCGATTGCGACAGGTGGTTCTGGAAATTTTTCATTTTTAGTCCTCAATTTTGCTGATAGTGATCGTGCGACTTTTGCCACGGGCAAAGGTCAGGTCGATGTTTTGGCTAAGTAGTGCGGGTTGAAGCGGATGTAGTCGCTTGGATAGTGCGATCGGGTTCTGTGGCCAATCCCTAGATCTACTTGTCGCGATTGAAACTATGGCCGTGAGCTCCTGATACAGGTCGGTCGGGCTGCCTGTCCAAGACAGACTCTTCAGGCTGTCGGCGAATTCAATCAAAGTTGCACCCAACAGGTTGTCCTGTAGGGCTGAACGCTGGCCTTGCTTCAATGCTTCTGAATACTCGCGCTGAATTGCGCCCAGTGTCTCTGGAGGGTGATCAAGTGCTAATTCAAATGCCGCTATCCAGCGAGAGAAATCCAGCATTCGTTCGGGATAGAGCACTTCCGCATTCGGTAGGTGTGCCATGATCTTGGCAATCAATTCAAAGATTCCACGATGAATCACAGGAAGATCATTCTGAAACTCGGCAATCAGCTGTTTTTCGCTAACCCTTGATGATCCTGACAATGGTTTTAGCGTAATGGGCAAACAACGTTGTGCAAGATCCGATTGTGAAATGAATGGGTGGATGCCATTCAGAACCATGGCAACATGTAGACGCATGACACTCTGACCATCATTGGTATATAGCGTGCGGCTAGAGATGGCACCGCCTGTAGACGCTACGCATAAGACATCTGACATTCCGGAGGTGAACGTTCGGATATTGTCGAACATCAAAACGTGGGACTGACGTCCAGCAATCGCTAGGTCCTTGCTATTTGAATGCAGCAATTGCGCACCGACAGAGCTGGGGTCTACCAAGTTGCTGATAATGGTATTGCACAGAAAACTCTTGCCGCTGCCCTGACCACCTTCAAGCACAAGTATCAGATACTTAGTGGACTCGACTTTCGGGTGGGCAATGGTGTAAGTCAGCCATCCAATCAGCAGCAAGAAATCAAAATGGGTAAGGTTGGGAAGGTATTTCTGTAGTGGCCGATAATCGCCTTTGTCAGCAGGTGTGGTCATCGATTTCATGACCGGAGACCTGAAAAAGAGCGTGTCGGACCCGGCGTCAATGAGTTCTACCTGGTTCGGTGTAATGCGTACCCGTGTATGTGCCTCATTGCCCAGATCAATTTCTACGCCCTGCCCATAAGGGGCAACGCGATACCAAATAGGTTTTACGATCTTTTGCAGTACAGCGTAGGTTTCCAGCTTTTCCGTGATTTCTTGACGGTCCGCTTTGCTAAGGGTGACGCCATGTTCAGCAGCGAACTGATTGATCAGTGCCTGACCATGCTGAGATTTAATGGCCACGACATAGCTATTACCCTTGTCAGTGCAAGATACATACACGGACCCATCATCGGCAAGGAATGGTTCCAGCTGACTTGGGAGATTTCCCGGGAATCGCTCTTTAGTTACCGTCCCGGGTGTTGTTGGTCCATGAGTTGATTTGGTATCAATCTGAACCTTCGGTACGACCAGGTGGGCCGTACCTTGTGGCTTTCCTAACTCCATAACTTCCTCCTAGGAAGTGATTAACGGAGTCGGTATTAAATAGCCACAGATTGTTGGTGCGTGGTAATTCCCAAAGGTAAATGGTAAATCCTAAAAAGTCTTTACCCTTAATACGATGTAAGTTGCTTATACGCGGCTTGGAGGACTTTTCTTACGCTCTCGGCGCTCTGAGAGGGGATCTTGCTCTTGAACTCTTCGTTGTTGATATCCTCGATCCGCTTGGCAAGATTAAGGTAGTTAGGCTCTGTGTCTTTTTTTAGATCACCCGGGCAGCCCTTAAGGTCAATAATGAGCCGAAGTAGTAGGCCTAGGGTGTTGTTTAGATTGCGTACTTTTGTTGTCGACGTAGGGTTCCCATTGTCAGACATATCCCGTTGTATGGTTGGCTGGGTTCCAGAGTCATCAATACCAAGTGCCTGATCGAGTTCAGCCTTGTTCGCTTTGTGCCAGTCATTAATGCTTTTCAGGGTGTAATGGCGTACACCAGTTTCTAGCGTTGTGTCTTGATCAATTCGAATTGCGGAGCCAGGTCCCATTGCTATTTCATCTGTCAGGTATTGCATGTAGGTGTCCGCAGCAATTAATAGCTGATCGATTCGTGCAACTTCATCTGTATTGCCTTCGGACAAGGCAGCATTCATAAGTGCAATCAAATGTTCATTGAGGGTGCCAGGCAGGGTTGAAATTTCATGCAAATCCTCTTCGGTAACTCCGGAAAGAGTAACCTTGATTTCCGACTTAACGAGCCCCCTCTTGAGCAGGCCTAGAAGATAAGCAATGGCATCATCCAGCGTGTAGCTAGCTTGGGCCGAAAGGGTGAGGGGGTGAGTACTATTAGTCATTTTTGAGATTTACTCGTTTAGATTCCCAGAGAGTAGCAAAAGAAAAAAATAAAAGAAAACCACCTGACGCACCCGACGACTCGACGCCAATCTATACCGGTTAAGGGATACAGATCAGTAATCAAGTGTCGGGTAGCGACAGGTACGTCGGGCTAGTCGGTTGCTCTTAAGATTTTTTCAGCCTCTGGGTGATCCATCATGAAATCACGGAGCCAGTGGTAATGCTCTGCACACAGCTGCGCCAGTCCCTCGTTCCCAGAAAACGACAGATGACTGTAGGCATACAAACAGGCTGTAATGCCCAAAGCCTCCGGCGACAGCGTTCCCACAAAGCCATTTTCACAGACAACCGCAAAATCCTCGTCCGAATTGGGGGCCATGTAGAACCCGCCATTGGATAGAGCATAGAATTCCCAGTAGCCACCGTTATAGGCTAGAGCCAGTTCAGCTGTCAGCACATAGATCAACGGTTCGATCTGCAAGGGGAACCTGGCGCCAAAAGTGTGGGCAATGTGTTCCAGTCGTACATCTTCAGGCACAGGGTAAGCAACAACTTGTTCAAGCGTCATCATTTCAGGGTCCTTAAAAGAGAATGGCGGGTACACTGAAGTGCTGACCCGCCTATGTGTTTTGAAGAATGGTGTTATTAATGCATCCGAAAACCTTCGAATCCATCGGGACCTATGCCAGACATAAAACGCGCCTGTGACACTAAGGCCTCTGGTAAGACTTCATCAGGAAGTCCCCAGCTCAGTACGACGTCGGCTGCATTCAAAATTACGTTGTGGTTCATGATCAGTTTCCTATCGGTAAAAATAAAAATAGGCACCGCCCAAAAGAGCGAGTGCCGCTAGTGTTAGAAGAGGCTGCAGATAAACCAGCAGGGCTACGCAAAGTAATCCTGCGAATCTTGTTGATGGGGTTGAAAACGCAATCAGCGTGATTACCACGAGGATGGTCAGAAGCATGGACATTAAAGACTTCCCCCAGGAGTAATAGGTCACGTTGTCATAGAAGTACTGGTCGTTATTGGGCCGGTATTGGGCTGGCAGTTGAATTTGATTCAAAAAATCTTTTCCTTTCTTAGGGTTGCGCTGGCTAAGTGAGTGTGATCGCCGGATCTAGGGTCTGAGCTAGGCGGCTTTTGCGGGCTTGTGATTGGAATTGCCTTCTGGCCCCTTCTTCTTGCCAGCCTTCGCTGCCAATGCCTGGACTCCCTTGATGAACTCGGTGGGGTCCGTCTTGGCGTAACAACGGGCTTTCTCAGGATGGGAAATGATCAGGCCCTCATGCTTCATTGCCGCCAGCAAGAAGGCGGGAGTGTTCACCGACTTGCCTGCATACAGTGGCGTTAAGAGAAACGAGGTCAGCGGCTTATCTCCGTGCTGTTCAAGCTCTTTGTAGATGGCATCAAAGCGCACCCATTCATTTGAGAAGTAGCCGCCCCCAGTGTTGGTGGTCACGCGAATATGCATGACGCCTGCAGGATCGTTGCCGATCTCATAGTGGATGAATGACTTTCCAGTGACCGACTTGGTCATCTCCTTTTTGAGGACGATGATGTTGTCGGTGGTTCGCTTCTTGCTGGTGTTGATCATGTGAAACTCCTTTGTGGATTGATTCATATAAGATGGTTAAAACTGCGCATTAGTTTTGGTGTGGTTTAGTGAGCTGCCGCACTAAGCTCCGGCCACTGCTTGATAACTGCCTCAATGGCTTTGAGCTCAGCAGCTTCTCTGCTGTAGCCACCTTCGAATTCGTAGATGGCGGCACGCTCCTCAAAGTGCTCCCTTTGTTCAGGAGTTAGCTGCAAGACAAAATGCAGGGCTTGTGGATGAATTGGTTGGTTCAGGTCGTTCATGTGCAAATCTCCAGGCGTAAAAAAACCGCCCTGATGGCGGCCTAGCTGATACAGATCTTGAAGTTACGAGTTTTGCCTCACCTCCCTAAACCGAAATCTCCAAGGGGGCAGGGGTGGCAATTTCGGCGCAGATGGCCAGTAACTCGGGATCAATTCCCTCAATCTTGGGTATCACTACAGTGATGGCGTAATCCCCGTCGCTCGGGATAAAAACCACGTCGAAAAAGGCGGGGTGTTCCTCGACAGATTCAGGGGGTATGACATAGGGGCTGGTTTCCACTAACCCCTTCAGAATCGACCCCTCTGCATCCACAAGGAGATCTTCCAACTTATCGCATGGCTCAATGATTAGGGCGTTGCCGTGGAAATCAGGATCGATCTCTTCCCGGCACGTCATGCTCAGGAACCGCTGTTCTAGAAGGTGCCTGATATGTACGTTGATGACGCTGCTCAGGCTCAGTAAGGTTTGAATCACTTGCATAGGCGACTCCTTGGGTGAATGACAAAAGAAAAACGCCCGGGGTCGAAACCGAGGGCGTTTTGCGGGGTGGGTAGGGACAGGGGTTAGATTTTTATATCTGTCATACGCTTGGACTTATGCAACATTCGAACATGTTGCTCAGTTCTGTATGAGGCCTTTGAAGTCCTGCGAAGTGACGATCTTCTTGATTAGATCTTGAACTGCAGGGACAAAAGCTTGGGCCGGGAGCATGCAGGCAGAGTCATAAAAGCCCTTGTGGTAAGGGTACACGTCACTGAAGGTTGCTGATTTCCCATTTGAGGACGTAATTCTTAATGTCATTTCCCATTGGCTCCGGTGATACGAGGCGTCGATGTGTTCAAGTTTCCCAGATAGGGTTGTTTTTGCGTTTGGCGAGTAAACCCCGGCCAATTTCAGTTCGCTTGTCAGGGCGTTTTGAATGAACTTCGAGAACGTTTCATCATCTTGGGTACGAATGTAGATCCGGCCGACGCACAGAATATCCTTGTCATCTGGTGTGGTTGCAGTGAATTCGGAAACATTTATTTGCGCTGGAGCCAGACCGCGAAGATACAGTTGGTTGTCAACCGATGGCGTATATCGGCCAAGTGAATAGCTTTGGCACGCGGAAACCAAGGCTGCAACTATGACTAGAAGTATTTTTTTCATGATGTTGTCTAGATGAAAGTCATGGCATCTTTTGAGGATTGATCAATCTGGTGCCACATGGTTACGCGAGGTCGGCTGAATTTTCAGTGCCGATCTAGGCCTACTTTTTCCATTCGCTATTGTTTAGTGGGCTGGGTAGCGTGATGGTTCCCTTTTCTCGGTTGAACACGCAAAGACGTACGGCGTACGAATCACCGCGAGTGTCCCTGTCTTGGTAGCCAACCTCAACGACTACATTGTCTTGCTTGGAATAGACATCAAACACCTTTGTTTCATAAGTTCTGAATTGTTCTTTAACGAAATTTTGACATTCCTTCTCGGCCATCTTCTTGTCTTCGCTCGATGGGCCGCAAGCCACCAAAAGTACCGCAAGAATTGCTCCAAAAAGTGTTTTCATCTATGAGTCTCCTTGTGCTTGGTATCAATCGATTGATACAGGTATTGAAAACCAATGGTAACGATGTGGGCGGCGGCCTATTCCCTCTTCAGAACTTGTAGCCAATGGTGGCAAATCCCATCCATTCAGTCGGTTTAGCAGATACGCTGTAATTTGTGTAGCTTTGGTAAGAGACACCCATAACATCGACTCCCGCAAATACATTTGAGGTCAACATTTGCTTGATGCCTATGCCATACCCAAAGCCATTTAGATTTTTTGAGCCAGTGGTGGCGGATGATGCGTTGCGCGTGGGGTCTGAGAAGTTGCTTACGTCTGCAGAGAGGTTGCCTTTGTAGGTTGAGTTGACCCAAGCTAGCTTTGCGTACCCTAATGTAGAGTTTGAGAAATTCCAACCCGGCTCCATGGCAATTCCCCATGTGTTTTGCAGTTTGACGGTCCCGGCCTCCGTTAGCTGGCCTGCGCTAGATCTGTACGTTGATGAAACATTGCCAGCGTTCTGATCGCCTATCAAATAGAACAGGTTAGCGGCTAGGTTGAACCCGGAATCTCCAAGCGATTTCGAGAACCCCACCGAACCAAGTCCATTGAAGCTACCTTCGCTATGCGTGCCATCCAGCGAAGTGAGGGTCGCTCCATTGCTGTCGGTAATGGCAGTTCCACTAACCTTGCTGCTAACATTGCTACCGCCTATGCCGAGTTGCGCATATGGGCCATCAAACGTGCCCGAATAAGCAAGATTACTAAAAACATAAACCATTGAGGCGCAGAGCAGTGCTTTGTATTTCATTGTGCATTCCGGTTAAAAAAGGTTGAACGTCTTACAGCCCAGAGCGTTCCCTCCTAATGTGCAACAGGGCATGTCGTTGTTGGAACTAGCCACAGCCAAATAGTACTCCAAGAATAAATAATTGCTTAGGGTATCCTATCCTGTGGTTCTATATCCGTCCTGCGCAGAGCATGGCGGGTATGGCAAAGCCTTCACCCCTGCATTCCGGACATCCAGCCTTGGTAGCGCTGGGTCTGGCCATTCGTGAACTGCGGTCCGAACAAGGACTATCGCAAGAGGGTTTGGCGCACGAGATCGGCCTGGATCGGTCTTACGTGGGTGGCATTGAGCGGGGCGAACACAATCTGACCCTAATGAATCTGCTCAAGATTGCCGAAAGACTGGGTATTGAACCCAGTGAACTGCTAAAGCACGCAGAACTCTAAAAAACGACGCCACCTGTCGTGGTGTAAGCGCATCTTTACCCTGTGTTCCTAACAGGGAGTAGCCGTGAACCGATTTAAAAAGCAGGCGTCATATCTAATGGCTGCGTTCGTCTTGGTGCTGTCAGGCTGTGGCATAGGCCGTTACAACAATCAGCTCTCAGCGATGACGTGGCCGACGAACACGACGTACTACTACAGCAGCACAGGCCAGTACACGGGTGCTTCCGTGAGCTACAAGTAGCTGGATTCAACGGTAGGAGGTGGATATGAGTAATTGTTGTGCGTGTAGGCGGCGAGGTATCAGTTATGGCTGGTTGGCTTTCTGGGGGCTGGTGCTCTACTTAATTTTTTCTATGCCGCACTCAGGGGGGCAGCCTTCCATCACAGAAGACGCATCTGCTAACTCATCCGATCTGTGTCAGAACGCTGGGGCCTACGCAGCTAAACCAATGTCAACAAGCCGGACACCATCGGATGAAGAAGATCGGGCAATGCAGCGCCTACTTAGTGAGATGGAAGAGCAGGGGCGGCGTCTGCCAAAGATTTGATCGTGTGCCTTGAGGATGACACACCCATGCTACGGTCTAAGCGTGTAATTTTCAGACAACTCCGCCCAGCAGTCGTTCCTCAAGGCTATTTCAAAGTCCTTGTGATACAGAAACCTCAGAATCCCAACTTGCTCAAGGTGCTTGAAGTATTTCCATACGGCAATCCTCTCGCCGTTTTTGACTTTTGGGAGTATTTCAAACACATCTTCCATCCACTCTGAGCAAGCACTTGAGTTAACTGAACAAGGCAAAGCTTCATCCCAACTATCTTCCTGTTGGACTTTCGATATGTAGGCGAGAGCAGCAGACTGCCAAACAATTCTAGGAACGCAAAAAGAATCTTCCCACGCCACAAAAGCAGTGAGCTTGTTCATTTGGCGTTCAGTCAATCCGATTGATTTGAGGTTGATTCGCAGTTTTTGTTGGGGCGGAAGGGATTTGTATCTAGCAAATTTATGCCGCCTTTCTTGATGTTCCTTCTCCATCCAGGCGATTCGATCATCTTCTGCTTTGATTGCTTCATTATCCAGTTCTTCAAGAGTTGGGTGATACTTCCATTCTGCTGGATAGCCTCTTTTGTCAAAAAGTAGAGCTTTCAATTCTGCTAAGGTGAATCCACCCTTCAAGTCGGATACGTCAATCTCAATAGTGGGTAGTTTTCTGGCATTAATTTTTTCTTGTTTGGCATCGTCAATAAAATGAGTTACGGCTACCTCAACCAGGTAGGTGGCTCCATTGCTCTTAACGACAATGTCAGGCTTAAAATCACCTATAGCCTGTTCCAGCGCTACGGATTGAAGTTCTATGGTTCTTTCGGTGTATAGCCGTTTGGTTTCTTGCGCTCTTGGCCGTGGGTTTTTCCAAACAACAGCGGGAAGGCGAATTTTCATTTCATCAGAAATGATTTGCTTTACGGCTAAGTGAACAGCGGTCTCAAAACCCTTGGCACAGTTGTCATCCTGCGAATGAGCAAAGTGTGGTGTCTTTGCGTTTTGCTTAGCCACAAGCGGCTTGTTACAAGCAGGGCAGAAGCAGCCACACCCCTTTCCGTTTGGAACTTGGGTAGGTTCAAAAAGCTTTCCTCCCTTCAGGCCGAAAGGAACCAGCAATATAGATTTCATAGTAGAAATCTTACTGCTTCCTTGTGAGTAGCATTAAAGAATGATGGGAATAGATGTGAGTTTGCCGCACAATCTTCAGACAACAAAAAACCGCCTCGTGGGCGGTTAGATGTTTTTGCTACAACTTCGGCTGACGGGGCCATCCATAAAAACTTAGAGGATGGTGGGTCGTGAGTGACTCGAACACTCGACCTACGGATTAAGAGTCCGCTGCTCTACCAACTGAGCTAACGACCCCCGGTACAACTTCTTACATAATACTTGGTGGGTTGGGTGGGATTCGAACCCACGACCAACGGATTAAAAGTCCGCTGCTCTACCGACTGAGCTACCAACCC
>JACCDN010022155.1_pt1 | contig 11219 bp, 13 predicted proteins | sample 7441691 | NCBI WGS metagenome assembly JACCDN01 (sample SAMN15323439, study PRJNA562643) | freshwater metagenome | isolation source: river surface water | place: USA:Blue River Watershed | collected 2017-08-16
CTGCCCTCGGGCTCAAAGGTTTCTCTGGTTCTTTCAAAAGGTGCAAAAAGAGTAGAAGCAAAGGACGCAACAATTGAATGGACAAATGTGGGTTCTGGCCAAGACCAGTGGGAATTCTCCAGCCCGTTCATTGAAGATGAAACCCTCCACATTGACTTTTCATCAGTAGCCATCAATGCCAGAGTTGAGTGGAAAGACGAGTATGACAAGGGGTATGGATTCGGGCAAGCTGCAATAAATGACACTTTTGACAAAGCAGTGCCCCTGAGGGTGATTTACGGCAAAAAATCTCACAAATCTGGTCAGAAACAAGACTTCACAGTTGAAGTGCCATTGGCAGACCTAAACGAAGACAAGCCAACAACGATGTTTCTGCAGTTAGTCGCTTACGTGAATGGCGTTGAGAGAGATATTGAAATGGCTTTGACCGCCACTTGGTAACAGGAGATCATTGAAAAATTTGAAAAGCCGTCTGGCGATGTCCGCAATCACAATCGCATTTCTAGCTGGTTGCTCCGCAACTAGTCAGGAATCCACGGGTTTCACTTCAGCACCCGCCCCTGTGGCAACCAAAGAAAACCCAGCGGACGGTGGGGCCTCTGTCCCTGACGTTAGCTACGATCTTCCCTCAGAGTGGACCCCTACTCAGAGAAAAATGTTTGATGCCTACGTACTTTTTTACCCGCAAACAAAGCTTATGAATCTTGAGGGTAAGCGAGCACTCATGGAAAATGCCTCATTGATCTGCCAGGCATATGATGAAGGTTATTCACGAAGAGAAATTTTGGCTGCAATAACAGGTGGTACCGTTTCATCTCAAATGTCGGACGACTGGATGACCCTTTCCGTAACTTATTTGTGCCCCGACTACTTTGATCAACAACGGGCTAATTGATTAACGTTCGCAAACTATTCCATCTTTATCTTTGTCAAGTTTTTTGTTCAAGTTGTAGATACTTGAACTCACGATTGGCTTCTTTGAGGTTTTAGTCCCTTTATTCTTCGCGTCTTTTTTGGACAAAACGCCACCTGGATATTTTTTCCAAAGAGCAGTGCAATTTTGAAAAACCTTCACGTTTGAATTCGTTCCAGTTTTGTCATCCGTAAAACTTGGCTGCGATGGCGTTGGAGAAGGACTTGGGAGAACTATTGGTTCAGGGGTTGACGACGGTTTAATCGTCAAGACATTTGAATAATTAAAAGTGGAATCAACTGACCCGAAGCGGTAAACATCTTTAGTTGGATCAGTATGGGCTCTGACTACAATTGAAGCGGAGCCTAGGGGCATTGTCGTGGGCACTTTCAATTTATATTTAAACGTTGTATTTCCACAGGAGTACATGAGGCAATAATTTAACCCCACAGAAGACACTCTCTTGCTCTGATACGAGTAATAACTCTCGCTTTTGTATTCAAGCGGGATCTTGTCACCAGATTCACTGACAAGAGATATGTCTAAATCATATGCGCCTGCAAAATCCCTACAGTCATGACCAAACCAAGCTTCCACTTCATATGTTTTTCCGCTTTCAAGAAATCCATCTGGCTTTACTCCAGAGAACTTTATGTAAACGGGGCCATCTTTCCCAGCACCAAAGCTCGTAGGGCAATTTGCAACGTAGTATCCGAACCGAATACCCATCAGCACTCTGGTTTCGGCAGGGTATTCAAGAACGCATTCTGGATTACTAGGTGAATCCCAAGTGCTATCGGGCTCACACCCAACCCCATCGGCAGCTGCGGCAGCGGTTGGAAAAGCAGAAAGCGACAATAGCAAGGTGAGGGCGACCAACAAGGCGTGACGGGCTCGTACGCGTGACTTAAGGTTTAAGGGCTTTGGCAATAATCCGCTAGAACGACGCACTTTATCTACCATAAGAAATAGACCCCCAAAGAGAACTGAAATTCAAACAACATAAATCAAACTATTGAATGGTAAAACCTTGATCAAACCCTTTTGAAATTGTGACCCCATTTTTTAATTTGAGGATTTGACTCGCACTAAGGTCCTCTACAACCCTCTGCCCTGTTTCGGAACCTGACCCAGTGAGCCTGAACTTAACTTCATCTCCCTGAAGTAATTTTGATAACTCGTTGACCTGGTCAGCTGAAAGCTCAACTAGCGCTCGTTCGCTAACATATCCATCGTCTTCGACCTTCTCGGTCTTATCAGCCCTTTGTACAGGAAGATAAAATGTTGCGGTTGACGACTTCAATTCAAAGGACTCGAAAAACAACCATTCCTTAGCAAAATACGTGACCGCTAAGTAAGTCCAAGGCTTTCGTCCCTCTTCGCCGTTTGCTAAATAGATTCCGATATCTGAAACTGCGTTAGTGTTTCCAGCCAGATCCGCTAGAGTCTTCACATTTTCGGGAGCAATCGCAAAACCACCGTTAAATTCATCGACGGTAACTTTCATCTGACTAATTGCCTCATCAAAGTTGGCTTGAGTCACCGACTGTATGGTACTCCCGCCCTGGCTATTAGAAGCGCTGTCGGCTGTAGTCGTCGAGCAGCCTGCCAGTAGCAAAACGCTTGTGGCGATCATTAGAACTTTTGCATTCTTCATTTGTAGAACCCGTCTCTACTAGAAATTGTCGTAGGCAAACAATACGTTCTTGAGTGCAGTTTTCTGAGATGAGGTAATAGTACGAGTGTCGTAGTATTGGCTTCCATCAAATCGAATAACAGCGCTCTTTGACTTGATAATCGCTTCAATCATTTCTCTGTCATCTAAAGGCTCGTCGATCCACTCCCAGATAGAGCTATTGTTGTCTCTCTCCCAGTCATAAGAACCCAAATTGTAGATCTCACCATCAACATTTATTTTTGCCGAATCAATGAAAAGCCAGTTATCGTCAAAATATTGAATTCTTTGACGAAGTATCATCTTCGACCCTGATTTAACGCCGAAATACAAATAAAATCCGTTGGCGTTTGTATAAGTCGGCGATGACCTGTCTCGATACCAAGTGATTCCTGAGAAACTATCTTTTTTCGGTCTCATGCTGGACAGGGCTGCTGCTCTCGCCCTTTTTTGTTCCCTGTCCGCTGCCTGGTCGTATGACGCCTTAGCTTTTTCTAATTCAGGCGTACTACCAGCGGCACTCTTTGCTTGAACGAGAATTGTGACGGCATCGAGATATTTGCCCTTGCTAGCAAGGGATTTTGCTTGCTCTAGCGCATTATTGATTGCCAGCGGGCGAATTTCTTCCGCTTTACTTTGAGCTTCCTCATACATCGAGGGACTTGACTTAAGTACTCGACTTAGCGCCCTGAGAGCGTCAACATATTTCTTGCCCGCAATTGCAGTACTTGCCTCCGAAAGGGCTTCGCTTGATAACTTAGCAATTGAGATTTCATTATTTAGCGAAGTTGTGACTTCAGCTCCGCTTGGATATTCTGCTTTTGCCTCTGCCACGAGCTTGAATGCTTTGTCGTAGCTCCCAGCCTCAAGATTTTCCTGTGCAGAGGCCATCAGTTCGTCAAATTTGGCTTTTTTGATGTTGTTAGAAATGCCCGTCGACACAAGACTGACTATCACTAACGCCGCAAGTAGAGCAACGCCAAAGACTTTTATTGCGCCAAACTTTTCGATTAGCTTCCTATACCACGACACTAAAATTTGTTTCATTTTTCGATCCCCCACTGATAATTAACTTAAGAGTTTCTTCTTTTCGCTTTCAAACTCGGCTTCGGTAAGTATCCCGTCAGCTTTAAGTTGAGCTAACTTCTTCAACTCATCGGCTTTGCCCAACACAGGCCCTGACTCAGCCTTGGGCAGGTTTGCAATACGCTCAACTTGCTCATTTATGAAGTCTCTGAGTGCCTCAAAATCTGCTTGAGCGGACTTTCCAAAAATCACACTGTGCTTCAGGTTTCCTGCTAGAACCGATGCGGTCCACCCGACAACATTGTCGGCTGCCACAGCTGTTCCATCCTTGTCAAACACGCCGATCTGAAAGGAACCTTTCACTAAGGCATTGGCATTTTGAAGCACGACCTTACCAACCTTGTTCATCGGGATTGCTTCATCGCCATTCCCGCTCAAAGACGAAGCAATGCCAAAAAGCCCTTTTCTTTTGATAAAGATCTTTTCTTCAGTTGCTGTCACTTCAGCATCTGTGCCCGTTGCAGAAATTTCCGTCATTCTCTCCCCCAAGAACTATCGAACGAATTTCGTCCTATGCCAAATCTTATTGGCTTTCTAAGGCCCTATAGATAGTAGGTCTGGAAACCCCAAGGACCTCTGCTATGTCCTTGACGTACTTGCCCTCAGCGTACATTTGCTTGGCTGCTGCGATTTTGGCAGGACTCATTGCTGGCTTACGTCCGCCAACACGCCCCCTAGCCCTTGCTGAAGCCAGGCCATCAATGGTTCGTGCCCTCATTATTTCTCTTTCGAACTCAGCGAAGCTGGCTACAAGGGTAAAGAACAACTTGCCTTCGGGGGTTGATGTATTGATGTTCTGCTCAATAACCTCAAGGTTTACCTCTTGATCCTTCAAATCACTCACCAAGTTAAGGAGATCCTTTGTGCTACGCCCAAGTCTGTCTAGACGAGTTATAACAATGGTGTCCCCAGAACGCAGCTGATCCTTCATACGATTCAACTCTGGCCTGTTTGCCTTAGTTCCTGTGAAAGTATCAAGGTAAATCTGGTCCACTCCAGCCTTATTCAGAGCATCCCTCTGAGAATCTGGATTCTGGTCAGATGTGCTTACACGTCCGTATCCCAAGCGTTTTGTTGTCATGCTAAATAGCGTAAAACAAACATAGGATAATTTACATAGTTTTCGGACACGAGTTATGAGAACGTTATAACTCGGATTACTGGGGGTACGAGTCTCTAAATCAAATGTGTAAAACAAATGATCGTTTGTTTACACCTCAAAACTCGTTCCTATGGTCCAGCAGGTTTCACAAAACTCATCAGAAGCTTTGTCGGTTTCGCAGCGTTCACATTTTGTTGTCATCTGAAAATTCTCATCGCCAGCCTAGACTGATGCCTAAGTTATACACAGGGGGAAAAATGCCATTAGTTTCGCAGCAAGCAGTTATTCACGGGTTCGGTGCTTCCTTTCAACTTGCTCTTGAAGCCTTAGAGGCTCAGATGGATGAAATGCCCGATCTACGCATTATTTCAATTTCCGCATCAACGCCCTCCTTCCAAACTATGCACCTCGTGGCAGTTGTGGAGACGATCTGATGAATGAGCGACCGCTAAACGAAAGACCAGCCGCAAGACCAATTCAGAAAAAAGTAACAGAGTCACCCCAAGGGCAGCCAAGGGATGAAGAGGGAGTTCCTGCAACTACTTCCCCAGAGTCATCTGGAATCGCTGGAAACATGTTTTTGGCTTTTTTCAATGCACTCGGCGTCTCTGGCAAATTGGGTCTCGCAATCGTTGTCATATTCTTCATCTACATCATTGGAAACTCTATAAATGCCTCGATGACTGACGAGTCTTCTGGCTCAATAACTTATGATCAACAACCCCAGCAAGTGGATCCAAGGTCCACTTTTAACATCTCAGAAAAATGTGAAGTTGGTATGGCCGCTTCTGCCTCAGATCCATCTGAAAATGGTGAGCGACTTCTGAAGGAGACTGGGAACTTGTGCAGTAGCCAAGAGGAGTGGGAAGCCGCTCTCTATAAATACCCACGAGCAATCGGAATGACTGAAGCAAAGTTCCTTGATGGAAGCGAATTTGGACTCCTTTGCGGAAGTTACCCAGAAGTGAAGATCTGCAGAAAGTAAGAACTAATGAAGAAATTCTTAACTTTCGGTGTTCCTATAGCTTTGGTTGCGTTGATTATTTCTTTCTTCTTGCCTAAACAAACTCCTGAGAAAGTTTGTTTTGACGCCTTCTCAAGCAAATTCGGAGAAGAGTTTTCGAACCCAAAGATCAAAACCAAAAATTGGAACTCAATTTCCTACGACATACAGGGTTACTACAGCAGCGGTGAATGGACGTGTGCTCTTTCTAATAACCCAGTTGGGTTTCAGAGTGGTCAACTTCTGCCTTCAAATTCAAAGATGATCTGGTTCTCATCGGACGATTTGGCAAGTAAATAAGAAAGACTTATGGCCAATCAACATACGAACCAACCATCGTTGAGTGTGACTCATCCAGAGATTTTAAAGTTTTGGGATGTGGAAAAGAATGGTGACCTGACCCCAGAGAAAGTCATAGCAGGGTCTGCAAAGAAGGCCTACTGGAGATGCCAGAAGGGGCATTCCACCTTTGTGGAGGTCAGGCGAAAAGTAAATGGTGATCGGTGTGGCGTCTGCCTTAACAGAATTCTTGAAACAGGTTTTAACGATCTAGCAACTGTGTATCCAAAAATTGCTGCTCAATGGCATAAAACTAAAAACGGAGAACTACTGCCATCCGAAGTTCTTTTTGGAGCACGGATCAAAGTGTGGTGGCAGTGTGAAAACGGTCACGAATGGCTTGCCTACCTCTACTCAAGAGATCCAAAAACTTCGGGCTGCTCGGCATGCCTAAACAAAATCACGGTGAGCGGTGAAAACGACCTTCAGACGAAGTTCCCTGCAATAGCGAGTGAATGGGACTCCAAACGAAATACAAAATCACCGAATCAAGTGACATTTGTAAGCCATGAATTTGCCTATTGGCTTTGCCCTAAAGGACATAGTTATCGAACAAAAGTGTTTAGCCGAACGCTTAATGGGGTTGGCTGTAGGTACTGTTCTGGTTTGTCCATTCTTCCTGGATTGAACGATCTACAAACACTTCATCCTGAAATTGCAGCTAAGTTTCATCCAACATTAAACGGCAAGATACAAGTAAACACTCTTGCATCCCAAAGCAAGACTCGATACATCTGGATTTGCACAAAAGGCCACAACTACACCGCAACTCCTCAGCAACTTGTCAGAGGTAACGGTTGTGGCGTTTGTGCTGGCTATCAGATTGTCATAGGCGTAAATGACTTGAAAACTAAAGCCCCAAAGATTGCATCGGAGTGGAACTATAAATTGAATGACGGGCTTGAGCCAACTGGAGTTACCGTTGGATCAGGCAAAATTGTTTGGTGGACTTGCCCATTTGGACACGACTACGACATGCGAATTGATAACCGATACTTTCTCAACAGACAATGCTCAGTCTGTGCCAACTGGAAGGTTGTAGTTGGAGTGAATGATCTTGTTACTGTCGCCCCGTTGGTGGCCGAACAATGGGATTACGTGAAGAATGGGGATCTCAAACCAACAGAAGTCACAGGTGAATCAACATCTAAAGCCTGGTGGTTGTGCGAGGAAGGACATTCCTTTTTTTCTCAAATCAATTGGAGAGCAAACAGAAACGTTGGTTGCTCGAAGTGTGCCAAGTCAGGATTTGATCAATCATCTCCAGCAACTTTCTACTTTATTGAGAACTCTGCTCAGTTCGCAAGAAAAGTTGGAATCGCAAACCAGACTTCAAACCGTCTATCGCTATGGCAGAAACGTGGTTGGACAGTTCTATGGAAGTACGAAACACCTGATGGCCAAATTGCACTAAACCTTGAAACTAAAGTTTTGCGTTGGATTCGCAAAGACCTTGGCTTGCCCCCGCACCTTGGAGACCAAGAACTTGGTTCCATTGGAGGTTGGAGTGAAACATTTAGTTCTGAAGGAGTTTCAAATGTTGTCGTGATCCAGAAAATTGAATCCACTCTCGCTGATTTGTCGAAAGTCTGATTCTTCACGGACGATTTAGTCCTTGTCTCGATCTGTGTACCTGTTTAGATCATGCATTTCCAGGGCATCGTGACATCTGCCCAATTTTCCATGTGGCCAAGATCCAGCAATCCAGCGGCTGTCTCTCTGGGCCTGACTTTTACCCAGGAGTACCAAAATCCTGTTTCGTTTACTGCGTGTTTCTCCACATCAAAGGTGTGAGACCATTTGTAGCCTAGTTTTTGGGGTAGTTTTCCTGAGGCTCTATTACTTGAATCATGTTGGTAATAAACGCGATCGAATCCAAAAACATTGAAAGCGTAGAACTCCAATGTTTGAACGATCCATTGACCTATGCCTTTACCTTGGTGTCCTAAGCCAACCCATAGTGCTACTTGAACATCTTTTAGGTTTTCGTTGACTGGTGCTAAAGACCCAAATCCGACGATTTGTTTACCAATCATGAAGACCAGATGAAACCTTGGAAGTTCATCTTCAACGTGATCTTTGACGAATTGGCTAACTGTTTTGAAGTCCCAACTTGGAGAATACTTAGCCCATTCGACATACCCTTTGAGCATTTTCGCACTTCGCTTCATTACTGGATAAAGATACTGTGCATCACCATCTCGAATTTCCCTGCACGCCAGGGGGTAGTCATAGTCTCCCCAATTCCAGGTTGTGAAATCTTCGGGATCATAGATGGTCCCGTTGTTGTTATATCGGAGTTCAGAATGCTCCATTTTGTGCAAGTTTTCTCTTCATGTAACTATTTTCCCACCGTTTTTTACGTTTTTTTGGGCCCAATAAATGTCGTAGGGGGCTGGGACAATTTAGGTATGAAGAAAGGTACTTTCCAAGGTGGAAATACAACCTGCTTCATGGAAAGAGAAAAAATGAAGACAGAAACAAGCAAGCAAATTGATCTCCTTTCAGGAGCCTCGACCCTCGCCAAGTACACAGACCAAAGTCCAGCGTTTGAAGAGTTCGTTGAAAACTTTGACGAAGATATGTCCATGATTATGTCCGTCAAGAGAGGCCTTGTGACCCTCACGGATGCTGGAGTTCAAAGAGTAAACGAAATCTGGAACCTTCTCCTGCAGGACTACCTCGAGCTCGAAGATGAGTGCTTTGAAGACCTTAACGCTCTGGTGGTAGCTGTTCACGTTAGAGGGGTGCTGCGTGGAAGCTACGTCTAAAAAAGATTGGTTCGTTGACACCAAAATTCAACAGGCTCAATACATGAACAAAGTGAATTCTGCTTTGCTGCCTGGCCAGGTAAAGGATTTTTTGAGATACATCGCTTCAAAAGCGACTTGGGACAATAAAACTAGACCAGATAAGGCTTATTCAGGTTGTTACGCTGCCCAGGACACTATTGAGATTCAAATGGGCAGGTCTAGGGACTACGTCACGAAGGCAAAACAAAAAGCCTTGGAATTTGGGTGGATTGTTGTTATGAAGACCGATGGTTCTAGCGATCAGATATTTCCAAGGATTGGCGTGAACGATCCATCAGTTAGGGTCAAGGAAAAGCGTGTTCGCTGGTTAGGAAAAACGGATTAGTAAAAGATAACTGAAGGTTTACCTGCTATTCAGGGCATACCTAATCGTTTACCAAATCATTTATCTAATCGTTTACCAAATCTTATAAATAAAAGCTTTTCTAAAAACAGATCGCCTCCCGTTGGTTGGCGATTGTTAGCAAGAGTTTTTTTCAAGAGATTTGTAACTCAAAATCTTCTGTCCCCTGATTAGCTAGTTGGTTTATTTAGTGAAAAGGGGACAGTTGAATTGTGTGTTCACTAATTTTTAGGTTCAATAAATGATTTTTATGTATCAATCACTTCTGAGAAATTTTCAGATTTTGTGATTTTTCAGATTTGAATTTCTTACTGATGTACTACTAATGGCTCTATAGATAAACATTCATTTGCGACATGGCATTCAGAGCATCCAAGGGTTAGAGCTTAATTCCTAGGTTTTTTTGGGGTAATTTTCTTGGTTAGTTCTTCACCATATAACTGGACTTGTTTCCTTTGGCCCGTTGCCCCCATACGGCCGTAGTAGTGGGAAATGGCAATACTGTCGTGGCCTAGCAGTGCCATAGCTACTTCCCTTTCAACACCAGAGTCAGCCATTTTGGTTGCTGCGATGTGTCTTAGACCGTGTTGTCTGATCTTTGCTCTCTTGGCGTTGTAGGTCTTGTTTACTTTGATCCATAGTTCGTTGTCTTCGTTTGGATCAAAAGGTTTTCCATTGTCTTTGAGGTAGACAAGGTCTTTGAATTGTTCTTCAGGTTTGAACTCTGGGAGCTTTTGTTGAAGCTTTCTAACTTCTTTCATTCTCTTGAGTGAGGACAACCAAGGTTCTATGAGAGCTACTGAGCGGTCTTTGCCGCTTTTGGTTGATGGCTTCAAAACGATGCCTTCGCCGCTGATTCTCTGGAGTTGATTTCTAACAGTGATTTTGGGGGTATCTCCAGTCAGTGTGACAGCTGAAAAGGTCATACCAAGCCGCTCAGCCTTTCTGAGGCCTAATAGAGCAAGCAGGAAATGATCAAACATTGGATCGTTGGCTTCAGCCATTTTTTCAAAGACGTGTTCAGCCAGGTGAACCATTTGGGGAACGTTTTCTTTTGGTGGCTTGAATTTAGGGGTGTTCACAAGCGATAGAGGATTTCTTGGGATTTTGCCCATTTTGACTGCCACGTTCAAAGCCACGTTGAAGGTGCGGTAGATGTTCAAGAGAGTATTTGAGCCAAGTAGGGGTTCTTCAAGGACTTCCCCTGCTTTGATCTTCTTTTTGGCTGGGAGGGTTTCATAGAAGAGTTTTTGGAGCATCTGGTAGTTCAGATCCTCTAAATAGACATTTCCAAGCTCAGGCAGGATGTGGTTTTCAAAGTGCTGTTTGTACTTCAAAAGTAGGGTCTTGGATACGCTTTCTGGACGGATCTGACCAAACCACTCTTGGAAATATTCTGAGAGGCGTTGTGAGCTCTTCTGACGGGTTTTTAGAACTACCCCAGCCTCTGTTAAATGTCGCTTCCTCAAAAACCTCTCTACGGAGCGATTAAGCCTTAATTGTGCTTCTTGGGGTGAGCGACCTGTTCCAGTGAGGGTTTTGCGTTTTGTGGGATCTTCTGGGTTTTCTACTTCACGAGTTGCCCTATAGAAGTCCACTAACTCATTGGTTTGTTTGAAGTCGTTCCAGATTTCTTTGCGGATGATGAATAGACCACCATCGCCTTTAGGTCTTCTACGTCTTGTTTCCCCCATAACCGTCATTGTGACAGATTTCGCTCGCCGAAGTGCATAATCACACTATTTTTCACACTATTTTGTTTTGGTTAAAAGAAAAAACCCCCTATTTCTAGGAGGTTTTCTCTCATATGGGATGAGTTGTGGAGATGGGGGGAATTGAACCCCCGTCCAATACAGAGTTTCTGACTCTTCTACGGGTGTAGCTTCAATAAGGTTCTGCTCGGCCCCGGTACTAGCTTGAAGCAACATAACCGACGGGCCCAGTC
>JACCDN010264870.1_pt1 | contig 11216 bp, 10 predicted proteins | sample 7441691 | NCBI WGS metagenome assembly JACCDN01 (sample SAMN15323439, study PRJNA562643) | freshwater metagenome | isolation source: river surface water | place: USA:Blue River Watershed | collected 2017-08-16
GTGGATGTGGTCTTACAACCACGACCGCCCAAATATGGCCTTGGGCGGGTTCACCCCTAAGCAGCGATTGGCCATGGCTGCGTAACGTTTCTACTTCTGCGACCCTTGCAAAAGGGGATGATTACCTCGCCAGGTAACGTGAGCCAGTGTTTGCAAAGTAACGTCGTACATGTCAGTGACCAGATCGTAAAAAGCCTCGACTTAGGACTGATGACATGCAGGCTAAACTCGACATTGCCGATTTAGTGCAGACGAGTTGCCTGTAGCTACTTAAGGGCCCGGTTAAGTGATTATTAAAGTTGCGCTTGGCTTTGGTAAGCGGACAAATCACTCTCAGAGTCAACCTCACCCCACTTGCCCTGGTAAGGGATTGCCAAAATTGACACAACTTGAGACTCAATTAATTTTTGCAAAGTCCCTGTCATATGCATCCTGTCACATTCTTCAGAACTAAGCTTGGCACGAACCTGTTGCACAGCATGCCACCCATGAGGAGTAAACCTTAACAGACCCATGTATTGCCCTTGAATTTCATTTAAAGAGTTAGGCTTGTTGCCAATCTCTAGAAGAGTTGATTCTTGTGAAATACGGAAAGTCTCTGCATCCAATAAAGGGTCGCCAAATCTCCGAACCCACAGCGAACGCCAATTGGGATCATATGTAATCGCTAGCTCTGCAGAACAATTGATTAACGATTCAACAGCCAATGGACTGTAAAAAATATCGGAATAGCTCACTATGCAAGATTCGGCTTCCAACCATTCGTTAGCACATGCCAAGGATGCAACCATATTTGTTTCAGCCCAACGCGCGTTATGAAATTCAACGAGGTCTTTCCTTGCCAATAGCTGCCTTTTGTAGCCAGTTACTATAGCAATTTCCGTTATGCCTGCAATGTGCAGAGATTCTATCTGCCAATCGAGCAAAGTTTTTCCATGCAATTCGACTAAACACTTTGGCTTCTCCTCTGTTAAGTGTTTCATACGACTGCCTCGACCTGCAGCAAGAATAATAGCTTTCATAAAATTTCAGTCTTTGTTATTTGAATCAATTTTTCACCATTGTTTTGAAGAAATACAGATCAAGTGTTGATTAGCTAAACTCTAATTCATGCCGTCAAAAAGATTTGGTCTTGTTGTCGCCAAACCTAAACATCTCATTCTCTTCGAATGACTTAAGTGCAGCAGATATTCGCCGAAAAACTATCTACACAAAATCGATTTGATCCTAGACAAATCAACAGATTCGTTCAACTCTTGCCGCTCTGGGTGCCACATCCATCCCTCCCAAATTAGGGAGGTGTGTCTGATAGCCTCAATTTCACCGTCCAAACTTCTAGCCAAGACCTCAAAGCCCCTTGGGCACGCATCTAAAGAGAATGAGTGATAACTATTAACCCGCCCAGTAATCTCTCCGATGACGTCATGACTGACCCTCTCATGGCCGCTGACACGATGCAAACCCATGCCTGCCCAATGCCCCATCATTTGCATCCCTCTGCAAATTCCTAATAGTGGCAGTCCGTTTTGCTCTGCGTAATTCAGTAAGGCAAGTTCAGTCAAATCGCGATCTGAATTTAAACCGAGATCATTGCCGCCAGACAGTACGATTGCTTTGGGTTGCATTACTTTTAACCAACCGTGAATATCTAACCCCAAAGTATTTGGCGTAGGTACTGCACAAACACCAGCCCGAGCCAGCAAGTTAACTAATCGCTGATCCAATGCGTCTCTAGTTTCATTGCGATCGGGAAATTGATCAACTCGTTGACTAACTGCTACGATTTTCATGGCAGAACCTCTACCCATCGTCCTGCGCAATCTAAATGTAGCCTTTTAGCTTGTGACCAACGGCTAAACAGTAACTCACCAGCCCCTATAACCGCAGGTAATCCTAGCTCTCCTGCGCGGATAGCCATATGTGAATTAGCCCCACCCCACGCAGTTATTAAACCTGCAATAGGATAAGCAAACAACCAATCAAAGCCGGGGTCAGCATTCGGTATACAAACAATCGCTCCCTCTAACTTTGCGCGCTGTTCACAATTCACGATAGGCGCAGTCACCTGCTTTTGCGTGATGAAATTAGGCGCGGTATCTGGCCATTCAAATGCAAAAACATCCTCTGGCTTTGCAATGAGCGGAGGTAAGGATGTTTTTAAAGTTTCCTTGTGTCGTGCTTTTCCCTGCTCAATCGAGCGAAGCAATACATCCCTAGGATCGGTTGCTGCCACATGCAACTCTTTAAAAGCTGCAATGTCGCAATACGCTAATTCCACTCTACTGAACCCATACTGCTCACCTACATTTGTAATTAGAGCCAAAGCATCTGAAAGGTTGCGCGTGAAATGGAATTTGGCAAGTTCACGCAGCTCTATACCTGCTTGCATGAAATCTAGTAAGGCAACTGGGTCGGGATGCAGGCCATGCGCATTCAATAACTTCACAATCTCTCTCATTTGCGGCAAAGTCAAAGCAAACGGTTTAACAGGATCTGGGGCGGGTGGGCGCTGTTTCCAATCAAAGTAGAGCTCTGGCGACTCATCGTAGCGAGGCGAAAGAATATCGTAAGTTCCCGGACGGAGGTGTCCGTAGCGTGAAAGAAAAGTTGTCTTGTCAAGTGTTGCCCTATCGCGGGCTAACTGTCCACTTACTGTCGACACGCCACCTATGAAGGCATCGTAGTCCCCTTGTGAGAAAACTCCAACAGCTACCAAAGACTTAAGCATCTGGACCGCGATAAATCCAGCCCTAGCGAGACCAGCAAACGGCAGCGTGCCGTAACGTTTAGCATCCTCTAACAACCAATAAATGCGCTCCAGCGGATCTGCACAAGACGCTAAAAGCTCCTCTCGACGAACGCCTAGCTTTTCTATTTTGGCAGCATCTTCGCGCCACAAGCCTTCTTTGGGATGTACGATACGATTAGTTAGCCTTCTTAAGCTGTTAGCAATTTCCTCACGCTCGGGCTTGGAAAAGCCGAAATCAACCAGTTGCTCGAGTCGCTGCGGCAAATCTAGTGTGTAACAAGAAAAAACGATTTCAAACTCGACCTTGTCATGCAAAGTTGGTTCAGTTAACAGTCGGTCTATATAGTGATCTACCAATCTTCCAGCAAGCCCCTCCTCCAGATCAGCCGGAATGAATGAGTTGAAAGAAAGTCGCACATCAATATACGGAAGACCAAAAAAATGCGGCATTAAAGGAAAACTACGGAGATTTCGATATCCATAGTTGTGCCGCTGGTAAGCCCATATAGAGTCTGTAATCAGATCCCGGTAAAGCGATAGGGCCATCGGTTTTGGGCGAATACCTACAATTTCAGCAGGGTTCCAGTCTGGCATCACACCATAGACGGTTCTCTTTCCCATTAGAAATGGGTGGGATTGCATGCCACGAGCAACCTTACTATGAATACATGCCAATCGTTCAGCCTGAACTGTTTCAGCTTCTGGCTCACCCGACAAAATCAACCTCCGCACCTGCAGCAACCATAGCTTTTCACCATCTGGCTCGTGGGTGACTGCAAATTCACAATCTAACGGCGAGCCATCAAACAATGTCAACAATTCGTTGAGTAGCTCAATAATCGGGACAAAGATTGGTGGCGGTGGAATGTCACAAATTGCAGCTTGCTGCCACACACGGCCCCCGACTCCCCCAGTTACTGCAGCAGTATCCTCACCCTCAGACCAGTTGATCACTCTGTAGGGTGAACAGGTATTAGGGTCATGCGAAAAAGCAACTCCGGAGCGAATAACTCGTTCCAGCATGGGTTGTATCAGGACTAAATCTGTGGGTGTTAATTCGCCGTATGAATCAATGACCTTCGAAATTGAAGCATCAAGTACAGATGTCGTCACATTTAGAAGTGAAAGAAAAGCACCAGCATTGGACGAATCCGCCCCATCTTCCTGACTGCAACTAGAGCGAACAATCCAGGGACCAGATCCTAGTTCCTTGAGAACGCTAGCTAAACAGACTGCTTTGTCTTTTTGCCATTCTTCGACCGAAATGGCAACTAAAGGCAAAATACTCGCAGATTTAAGCAAGCTTTGCAGTCCAGCTAGCGTGCCGGCCTTAGTGGAAAAATTAAACCCCATTAATATTTACCGCAGTTGTGCCATCCAAATATTAGTTGAATAAGGAATTTGAATGCTTGGCTTTCTCAAGCTATGCAGAAAGGACTCAATTGAGCCAACTACATCTTTGAATGATGCTCCCGCTTGACGCTCAAGTGTTGCGTGTGATCGCCAAGCCTCAACACACTCCTCAATAGTTTGTTCGTGCATCACTCGTGAATCGAGATGAACAACTGCACCAAACAAACCGCTTCCATCGATCACCGCAGTCTGATCTTCACGTCGAGTGCCATACCCGTAGCTATTAACCTGCTCTTTAATAATCTCTTCGATCTTCTTCTGAATGGGGTCATTCAATTGGCGATGGTTCCACATGCATGCAAACCAACCGCCCGGCTTTAGAATACGAGCGGTCTCTTTGAGTGCCTGAGAACGATCACAAACATTAAATGAACTACCAAATGTAACCATATCAAATGATCCGGAGATTTGTCCAGTAGACTCAGCGGTACCTTCTTGCCATTGAACATTATCAAGATGCCGAGTTCGTTGAATACCGTTAGCACGCATAGCATCATTTGGCTCAACCGCCACTACTTTAGAGCCGCGATTAGCGAGCATTAGCGTAAGGTGTGCTACGCCAGCGCCAACGTCGCAAAACTTGCTTGCATCATCTGTCTTGGCAATCGATAACATAGCATCAATCGAAGCAGCTGAATAATCAGGACGCTTTAAATATGCGTCAGCCAATGTTGTGTAATCCCATTCAGTTTTCATAACGAGTTCCTTTCAGTCCATTTATTAATTAAATCTCTAGCCAACAAACCAACAGATCTTTCTTGATCAAACTCTACCACCCAATCGGAAGAATCCGGCACATCAATTGGTAAATCTAGTCCAGCCACATTTGACAACTCGCCGGAATAAAAGGATCGGTAAATGCCTTTAGGATCACGACGACGCAGTTCTTCTAGTGGCGTATTTAAAAAAACCTCAAAATAGCCGGGTAAATTTTGTCTATTCCAAATGTGTACTTCTTTGAATAAAGAAATAGTGGCAATCACAACAATCATGCCTTGGTTCGAAAGCACTCGGCACAACTGAGAATATTGCATTGCAAGCCTCAAACGAGCCTCTCGACCATGATTTTTAACGTTTAAATCAGCAACACCAAAAACCTCACGCAACTCATCACCATCAAGCATTACGACAGAATCGTGTGTATTCTTTAAAATAGCAACTACCTCTCTGGCCAGTGTGGATTTGCCAGCACCGGAGAGTCCTGTTATCCACAAAACTTGCGGGGCATATAATTTATTAATTACGGGTTCCACAACTGCTCCTGAAGAGTAATGGTATGTGTATGTGAAAATTATGCATCAGCTGAATAGAAAGAATTCATGTGGATTGAAGCTGTTGCCATTATCAAAATTTTGTATTAAATTATTTGCGACTTGACGAAACCTCTTGGATGCTTCAAGTGCACTGCTTTGCTCAGAATTGCTCATCATACTTAAAAATCTTTTTTCAAATGGAAGCAATTCTGAAGGTATAAATAAATCAAAATCCATAATTGCATAGCCTGAATAAGCGGAAATTGGATACATCAAAGAACTGATCATGTTTATATCCAAACCCTCACAAACGTACGCTGAATCCCTCATGATTTGAGTTGCAAAGCCTTTGGATACTATAGTTCTGTTAGAGGGAGGGCCCACATAGTCAAATCCAAAATAAGAGCTGCGCTCCGAGGCAACCAGTCCAAGTTCTTTCGAAACCCAATTGCGATAGCTATAATCAACTTTGAATTTTTCAAGCTCAATTACGATAGACTTTCTAAGATACTCGGGAGCTCGACACACGGTTGCCATTCCCAATAAAGTGTTATAGGTTTTTAGCAAGTTCCTATGCGGATGAGGTCTAAATAATCCCCAGTTTATAACAGACTCAACATTATCAAAAGGATTTCTAATTAAAAAAGCCTTACTACGGGGTTGAATAGTATCAACAGCGAAACTACTTAGCACGGGATAAATTTCGTGTATTTGAATGAAATTAATATTCTTCTGACCATGAATAAAGCAGCCTTTGTGAATTAGATTTATGGCGGACATCAGATCAATAACACTAAATTCTCTCATCACATCTAGTATTCTGTTGGATAAAATATCTGCACTAATTAATTCACTTAAAGATTTTCCATCGCAGCCCAAATTATCCAGACCACAATCTTTTATTAAATAAGGCGAGTATAGATTGTTGATGAAATGGTCTACAACTTGATGCTTGTCCAGCTTCTTTGGAGAATTAGAAAATAAACGAATAACCTCTGTTATAGCTACACCAGGAATCACATGCGCTTCACTTGAGTCGCCATATAACCCATGATAAAAAAGCGAGCCGCATCGGCCATATAAATGAAGTGTTATATTTTTTATGTCATTCATCGCAAATCCTTAATTGGTTGTAGTTGCCCACAATATTTTTAAAATTATAATAATAATCTGAGGGTAATTCTTGTAACGGACCCCATGATGGCGGCGAGTTTATTTCTTCAAATGAATTGAAAAAGAGTCATTTATCAGATCCGTGAAGTATCTTTGCGTTTGGTTTTTGAAGCATCCATTGATAACTCGCCGTCATAGTATGAATAAAATTTAAAGATATTTTTGTTGTATTGGAAGTTTAAAAGAAGAGTTTTTTTTGCGCCTAGCTACTGTCACAAGAAAAGATTCCTGAGGCACAATTTGTCTCTGATTTGGCTGAACCTCCAGTTGCTTTATACCCCCTTTGTCTTTATAAAAACCAGTCAATTGCAAAATATCAAAATTATTCTGCCTAAAGTAGTTTTCATATGCGCAAGGCGAGAAATTCCAAAATCCGTGATTAACCTTTGACATAGGTGCAGCAGAAATGATTAATCCTCCTACGTTCACCATACGGCACATATTCTCAAATGCGACACCGACATTAAAACAATGCTCCAGTGTGCCCGTATCAACGACCAAGTCATACTGAGAATGATGCTTAGCATCAATGTGCACATTTAAATCGCAGACAATTTCTCCACCGCGAATTTCCGCAAAATCAAAATAATCTACATTGCAATCAATCTTGTTAAAAAAGTCATTGGTTTCAATAATTTCTATAGGATTTTGGAATCCATGCCACTTACAGATCTCTTTATAGTCTTGACGTAATTTGAAATTTGCAGATCGAAGGTCAGGATATCTATTCGAAATCTGTTGCCGAGTTACCAATAAGTCGGGGTATGAAAGGCACCCAATTCGAATTAAAGACTCAGGGCTATCTAGCTCGCTTCTTTTGATGTCGATAACAGTTGCTAGCATTTGGAAGTAGAGATTATCAATAGCCATAGTATTACCCCTGAGCCAAAACTTCAGTCAGGCAACCAATCACACGATCAGCATCTGCGATAGACATAGTTGGTCCCATTGGCAAACTAAGTATTTCAGACTGCAACTTCTCAGCCACTGGCAACGCCCCATTTTTGTGGTTTAAGGTTTTATATGCCATCTGCAAGTGAGGAGCTATCGGATAATGAATCATATTTCCAATGCCATCGCCAGTCAGTGCAGAAGCTATTTCGTCGCGATTAGGGTGTCGAACGACAAAAAGATGCCAAGCACTGTTAAAATCATTTAAAACTTCTGGAAGAATTAGATTAGGAATACCACTTAAAGAATTAAGGTAATGATTCGCAATTGTTCTTCTATGCGCATTATCATCATCTAACCGATGGAGTTTCATGCGCAATACTGCAGCCTGAAATTCATCTAAACGTGAATTAAATCCAATCACTTCGTTAACATATTTAATTCGAGATCCATAATTTCGCAATACGCGTAAGCGATCTGCCAAGTCAGAATCATTTGTAGTAATCCCTCCAGCATCGCCAAGAGCACCCAAATTTTTGCCGGGGTAAAAACTGAAAGCAGCCGCATCGCCAAGCGCACCTACACGGCAGCCGCTGTATTCAGCGCCATGAGCCTGCGCCGCATCTTCTAAAACTTTGATACTGTGTTTTTTTGCGATTTCCACTATCTTGTGCATATCACAAGGTAGACCATACAGGTGCACTGCAATAATTGCGCGAGTCCTTGGTGTAATTGCTGCTTCAATTAAATTGGGATCAATATTATGCGTTAGTTCATTAGGTTCAACAGGAACTGGTGTTGCACCTGTGTGCGTAACGGCTAACCATGTTGCAATATAAGTGTTGCTAGGAACAATGACCTCGTCGCCTGGTCCTATTCCCCAAGCGCGTAATGTCAGTTGCAATGCATCAAGTCCATTTCCGACGCCTATGCAATGTTCAATTCCACAATAAGTTGCGAATTCTTTTTCAAACAACGTCAACTCATTACCGAGCAATACCCACCCACTATCTAGAACTCTGTCCAATGCCTCATGCATTTCCCTACGATGTCGAGTATTTATTGATTTCAAATCAAGAAATGGAATCGGTTTTATCATATTTCTTTCACCCCTCGAACATGCTCAATGAAATCGTCATAATTTCTAATGTAATCGTTAGAATTGTAAGTATGCGAAGCAAAGACCAACATGACGGCATCAGCAGAATATTTATATTGAATACCCCATTTCATTGGTGGAATATGAACTCCGATTGAAGGATTATCAAGGCTTACTTGCGCTCGTTTATTACCATCATCTAAAACTAGTTGTACAGACCCTGCTAGACATACAAGGAACTGATGGCATTCAATGTGCGCGTGTTCGCCTCGAACCTCTCTGCCAGGAACGTTATAAACCCAGAAGCACCGCTTCACTTCAAAGGGAACATCTTTTTGAAACTCAAGGACTGATAGTGAACCTCTGAGATCCTGCGCTTTAGGTAACTCGTGAATGAAACATCCGGCCAACTCTTTAACTTTAGTATCTTCAAACACTTTGTGAGCAATTACTTCGTTTGGCTCACTAAATACTTTCAACCTTCTTGTATTTTCTGAATTTACATACCCAGTTATTTGAGCTGGATTTCCAACAACAATGCCGTAGGGGGGTACATTTCGCGTTACGACAGCGCCTGCAGCCACCATTGAATGTTCACCAATGATGAGACCAGGTAGTATTGTGGCGTTTGCACCAATACTTGCACCGTTTCGAATTATAGTTCGTGAGTATTCTTTTGGTCTTTGCTTGCTTCGAGGAAAAGGATCGTTTGAAAAAGTCACATTTGGACCAATGAAAACATCATCCTCTACTTCGACACCATCCCATATTTGCACTCCAGATTTAACAGTTACTCTGTCACCTATGACGACATCATTTTCTATCAAGACATGGGCGCAAATATTGCAATCGCTTCCTATCCGTGCATTTGGCAGAATGACGCAGTATTGCCAAATTCGGGTGTTTTCACCTATATTTTTTGTCTGGATGTCAGAATTAATTTGATTGGTCATTGATATTTACTCTGCAATTAATTTATAAAACTGCTCATATTTTTCGCAGTCTAAATGCGAAATAAAGTCTGGTTGTTTTTTTGGCTTAGTATTACCATGTTCCCATTGTTGATAACAAGAAATGGCAGCGTTTTTATATCCGATGACTGTTTCGGTAATTTTCCAGTTAGAGTGAAAATTTGCTGCCTCACTCACATTTTTAAAATAGAATGTCGGCAGAGTATCTGTCTCCCACAGAGATATTACGGTTGTACCATGCGATAGGGCCTGCATCCCTGTAACGGCACATCCGAATGGGAAAGTTTCTAAAAAACAATCGGTAAAGTTGGCATATTCATCTGTGTCTACCCAACCTACAAAAATTGCTCTATGAGAGACGGTAGAGTCCTGTAGAGCATTTTTCAGTATAGGAGATATTTCCCTGCCTGTAAAGAGGAATAAACTATTCGGACAACTTTCGAGTATGTCAATAACAGTTTCAACGAATCTAGGAGAGTTAAATTTTTCTTCTCTTGCAAGGGTAACGAATAAGAAATTATCTTTGTATTTACTGCGCAATTTGCTTAAAGTCTGCTCATCTCTATTTTTAATCTGAACCACTAAGGGAGGCTGGAAAGCATGCCATGGATTTCCATGAATCATTACATTACCTTCGCGCTGTTTCGTCATTCCAATGTGGACGACTTCATCACCAAGGTGTACAGCGTGAAATTTTAATGACCAGAAAATTTGTTTTTTTGCAATTTGATATCCATAAATAAATGGCGCCCATAGTGGCAACGATAGCCAAATAGCTGTTCCAACTGATTCCTGGATAGTAATATTTCTTAACCATCTGATGACTTCTAATGGTGACTTATTTGTATCCGGGGTTATCGCAGGAATGCCAATGGCTTTCAATTTCGCTGCAAGTTCTGGTTGACAAGGCGTTAAACCAATAAATAATAAACGCAGTGTTGGATAGCGGTTTCTCCAATCTTCGAGCATCAATAACATTACTTCCGTATGACCAAGCAGAACGGAGTTTTGTGCCACAAAGCAAATACAATTTGGGTCACCTGTTGGTACGCTACCGGGTGATATTGATTTTCCAGCCTTCCATAGAGACTTTGTGTGATGACGGAAGCTGTGCGCATAGTGTTCGTCAGATTCAATTTTTTTAACTAGTACTTGGTACCAAATAGGCTCAAGCAGAAGCGCTAATTCAGCCATTCCAATTTGGCAGTATTTATTCAGTAGTTGACCAGTTTTATCTAAACTTAATTTATAAGTATCTAAATCGCCTGCATTAAACGCGGCAAGTCCTTGTTGCAATTGAGCATTAAATGCTTGAACTGCTTGCTGTACTGTATGTTGACCCACGCTTTTAGTCATGTCTAACTTAAATTTCAAGCACTCGCCTTAAAAGGCTCCCGCTGCAAGCAGTGCTGCATTTGATCGCGCTCGTCAAACCATTCCTGCGCAAAGTCTGCGTCTTTGTATTCATGGAAATACGGGCCGCCCACGGTCCAGTGGACATTCTTCACATCGTGTGGCGGTTCGTCGTATTCGCCCACCAACCAGTTCCAGCGCACATCGAGTTCGCCGATGTCGTTGTCATCTAACCAAGTGAATCGGTGCAAATCTAAGCCCGAAGCAGTGTTGACAAAGTTGGGGGTCACGATGCGGTTCTTGAAATGCTCGCA
>JACCDN010762540.1_pt1 | contig 11216 bp, 13 predicted proteins | sample 7441691 | NCBI WGS metagenome assembly JACCDN01 (sample SAMN15323439, study PRJNA562643) | freshwater metagenome | isolation source: river surface water | place: USA:Blue River Watershed | collected 2017-08-16
CACGTTCCCCTTCTTTAAAGAGAGTGGGTATTTCTTTTCGTTCCATTTTTAAACTTATCATTGATATATCTAAACTTTTTAATTCATCTGAATAGTTTAAACGAATTTCACTATTAATTTTAGTATACTTAATAGCATTTGAAAAAAAATTATACATTATTAAACTGAACATATTCTTGTCTAATTCAACATAACAATCATCTTCAAAGAAAAATTTAATATTAATATTTTTAGTATTAAATTCATCAAAAAAAGGAGTACACTGATTTAAAATTGCTTTTTTTAAGCGGACACTAGTTGTTTTAATATCGTATTGTCCTCGAGAGTGGATCACTTCTGAGCCTAATAGTTGAGCTCTCATATCAATAATTCTCTTTTCTAAATAAAGAATTAAATCAGCAGTTGATTCTTGATTACTCCCAATAAAACCTAAAATATTATCAATTGATTCCGAATAATTTGCACCCCAAAAATCATTATTACTAGAAAAATCATCAATCTTTTGTCTCATTTGAGCTTGAATTGTATTCAGAGTATGACCATAAGCAATAATTTCTTTTTTGTATTGAGTATAAACATCCAAGGCAACTGTTTTGTATAAATTAAAAGTTTTTTTAAAAAGTTTCTGGCTGTTTAATAAATCATCTTCATTCTCAACAACAACCCAAATATACAATCCATCAATAACAACTTCGGAGCCTTTTATTTTTCTGTCACCTTCTTTATATAAAAAATTTTTATTGTCCTGAAATTGTTTTTTCATAGAAAAATCATGCATATTCCCAGCAATAAGTTTCCCATTATTCTCATTAACTTCAAAATAAATCATTTAATTTTTTTAAGCGCTTCCCTAATCTGTTCAGTAAAATCAGTTACATCTGAATCCTTTCTCATTTTTGCATCTGCAATATTAAATAGACCACTCATGATTGTGTCTGTTGGCATTGTTAATTGTGCGGTATATAAAACTATATATTTTGAAGTGCCATATTTCTGTTTTAATTCCTTAATTAAACCTGCCCCCTGATATTGTGGTGATATACTCCTTCCAACCCCATCAAAGTCAACAAAAATTATCTGGGCATTTTTTACCTCAGGGTCCTCAATTTTTTTAACATCTTTTACTTTTTTTACTTTATAGTCCGATTTTTTTAGACTTTCTACTACGGGCATATCAGAATCATCAATAAACAATATATTAATATTGTCTTTTGTATAAATTTTTCTTTTACACCAATTACGTGGATTTAAAAAACCTCCATTAAATTTATTATTAAAATTTATATTAAGATTTGCATCAAGCATATATTTATTCAGGAATAGGTAACCCTAATTTTTGTAATGGTAAATATTTAAAATAAAACTGACACCCAACAGATATAATATAGTCTAGAACGTCTTTATACTCTGGCTTTTTAAACCAATCACTCAAAATATAGATATACTCTACTTCAATATTTAACTGAGCCATTAATTTTGCATACTGTTTTCTTTTAAAATCGCATGTTTGTAATTTTTCATCGACAGACCCAGCGACTTTTTGAAACTTAACCTCTATGACAAACAAAGTATTGTTCACAATTACATACAAAGCTTCATCAGGAAGAAGTTTTTTAGATAGTATTTTTTTATAATCTATACCTTGTGTTTCTAAAAATTTATACAAGCCATGCTTTTTTACACTTTTAGCAACTTCTTTTTTATCGTAAAAGATTACATTACCCTTAACTTCATAACCTTTTGTATTTTTAAGTAATTCCAAAATATCAATTTCTTTTTCAAAATTTAGCCCTGTTATTGTGCTTCCTCCGCCCTTTCCGTTGTTTATCATAAACTTAATAATTAATTATTAATACCTCATTAACTTTTCCACGACCGTCACCTTTTGAGTTTATTGCTCGTCCTGCTTCGACTATATTGATAGTGATTTTTTTATCTTTGAGTTCTGAATAAATCTTTTTTATAAACGGTGTATCAGAATTTGAAAGCATTACAAAACAGCCCCGCTTGTGAAGTTTAAAAAAAGTATCCCTGAGTTCAATTTGTTCTTTAGCTAAAAATGCATCTTTGGTGTATCCAGTAAATGAAGAGGTCTTACTCACTGGATAGTATGGTGGATCAAAATAAATAAAGTCACCCTTTTTTGCTTTTTGTAACACAGCTTTGTAATCTTGATGTTTGATTGAAACTTTTTTCAACGAAAGAGAAACTTTTCGAAGATTTTCTTCATCACAAATAAGTGGGTTTTTGTTGTCACCAAAAGGTACATTGAATTCCCCACTACTATTTACGCGATACATTCCATTGAAACAGGTACGGTTTAAAAAGATAAAGCGTGATGCAATTTCAATATCTGAAAGATTTTCTACTTTTTGTGCACGAATTTTCAAAAAATACTCTTTGTTGTGTTTATGTTTCTTGAGTGATTGAATTAATTCTTCAACATTATTTTTGATTACATTATACGTAATAACCAACTCTTTGTTCATATCAGAAAGCATTGCTTTTTGCGGAAGGAGATCGAAAAATACCGCACCACCACCAACGAATGGTTCGAAATAAGTATTTTTAGATGCATCAAAACCCTCTGGTGGATACAATCCTAACTTTCTAAATTGTTTGAGGAGCTGACGCTTACCACCAACCCATTTTACAAATGGTTTTGCTTTATCATCAATAATTCTTTGGATCTGTTCAAGATCGAATTTACCCTTTGTATACAGAAGAATATGCTGTGCAAAAATAGCATTTATGTCGAAATCTTGCTGAACTTTTTTTGTCATTTGACTTACTGTCATATACAATAATTCTAACACAAAACCAACCGTTAATTACTAAAAGCTCTATTCCACCTCACACGTATTTCTACCTATTAACTGATTAAAGGCACACCAACTGAAAATACTTTCAAATAATGCAAAACCGGAGAAGAAGATGAGGATAGGGTTCCAAGTAGTGGTGATAGCCCACAGGAGCAATCCTACGCCAATGACCGCACGAAGTAAACGGTCAGGCTTGCCGATGTTTTGCGCAACCCCACGCACTGAACCTTTGGCAAACTTTTTCAAAATCGCACGGTAAATGAAACCGACAATGAACGCGAGGATGTACATGATGACGATAAGCCCCCAGCCGAATGGTGAGAGGATAAAAGAAATTGGAGATTCTTCAAAAAAGTTTCGTTTCAAATCAGGAATCATCGAAAGAGCATTCACCCCCTCCTTTCCGTCAAATGCTTCTATCTCTCCGACTGCGAGTGAATACTTGCCCGTGTTGTCAGGATTTGAAACTTTGATTGTATACACCCCCGCCTCGGCGCGAGCTTTGTATTCTCCACCATCAAAATAATTACTTTGCCCAAACGGCTCGAAGTAAGGTTTCCATATAGCATTTGCACCTCCGAGCGTCGCTATTTTAACACCCTCTTTGAATACTTCCGCCAGTATGTCTTTTTTTATAGATTTTATATCCGGAACCAAAATACCGACATAGAAATCAAATGCTTCTTTTGAATCGATAGTATAGACATGTGGCGAGCCTGTGAGTGTCGCATAATACGCTTTGGATACCTCTGGGTCTACTACTTGGGTAGTCTCGCTCTGTATCACCCTCGGCTGATGAGCAGAAACAAGGCTCGGGGTCAGCACAAATAGTGCGAGGAGTAGGAATGGTATTACTTTGTATATCTTTTTAGTCATGATTTTCCAAAAATAAATCCCTACATTTGTCTCAAGATTTTTACTCTATCTTCTACCGGAGGATGTGTTGAGAAAAGGTGTGCCATTTTGCGTCCGACACTATTTGAACCAAATGGGTTGGCAATGTAGAGATGCGCGATTGCGGTTGATTTATGCATCATTGGACGATTGTATGCACCGATCTTTTCGAGCGCAGACGCCAAACCTTCGGGATATCGAGTGAGGAGCGCCCCTGACGCATCAGCGAGATATTCACGTTTACGTGAGATTGCGAGTTGAATAAGCGTTGCAAGAATTGGTGCGAGAATAGAAAGCACGATACCGACAATCACAAGGGCTCCCCCGCCACGATTATCATCTCGACTTCCCCCAAAGAATGACATTCGAATCAGCATATCAGAAACGATAGAAATGAATCCGACGAGAACCACAGCAACCGTAGATACGAGCATGTCACGATTACCAATATGAGAAAGCTCGTGCGCAATCACACCTTCGAGTTCTGTTTTTGACATCATACCGAGAAGCCCTGTTGTCACCGCAACTACGGCGTGATTTTTATCACGACCAGTTGCAAATGCATTTGGTGCTGGGTCTTCGATGACATATATCCGTGGGAGTGGAAGTCCTGCGGTAATTGCCAAATTCTCAACAGTTGTATAGAGGTCAAAATATTTCTCACGCGTTGCAGGATGAGCACCCGCGATTGATAATGCAATCTTATCTGAATACCAATATCCAATGATATTCATCGCAACAGCAAAAATAACAAAGAAAACAAGAATACTTGCATTGTCATAAATACGAGCAAAAGCAAAACCGAGCATGATAACAATGATAAAGAACACGCTCATCAGCATCCACGTTTTTGTTACATTTTTAGATTGTTGAGTATAGAGAGTTGCCATAAATTTTACTGAAATATTTTAAAAAACTGTTGGGACATCATAAACAACCTTACAACTTTTCATTTTTGACTCAATGTCAATACATCTGCTATCAACCTTATCAGGGAGAACACCACCCATTACACAATATCCAGACTTAACTCCATTTGTTTCATAAAGATCAATTGCCTTATCAGCAAGCATTGGTGCATCATCGGCAACATAATATCTGTAATCTATGATTCCGTTTTTAGCAGGTAATGCTGAACATCCATATATTTTAAGACCAGAATCTTTTTTATAAGTAGCAACAATTTTATTAATAATTTCTGCATTATCCATAACTGCTCGTATCCCCTTGTAATCAGGATTAGAATTTTGTAATTCTTCATTTTTTACAACAGGTACTTTTTTGTCTTCTGTAGTTTTAGAAAAAACATTTTTATCTTGAACCATAACACCTACATTTCTTTTTCCAAAAAGCATTATCAACAAAACACCGAGTAGAATAACAATAATCATTAATAAAACCGTATTCAGCTTTGAATTGTTTTTCATAAATTTATAATTACCTTAGATTATATGTATCAATACCGTTATCATACATTCCGCCATCAAATGACTTTTCAGACGCATAGATTATTTTACACATCTCCATTTCTTGATTACATAACGCGTCTTTTTGCACCATTGGATTTGTCGGGCAAGAGATTTTATTTCCATCCGTACTGTATATTTCTTTTGCTCCACCCAAAAGATGACTCCCTGAATCACTCACTTTATCTGGGAAGGTAGTAAAATATGTTTTACCAGAAAGAGTACACTCTGAAATTTTAGAGTCTGGATATACAACGACTAAATCTTTCAAAAATTGAAATGATTGTTTCTTTTTTTCCGTTTCTTTAACGACAGGAATTACTTTTTCTTCAATTTTTTGATCAATAACATTTTCAGTCTTTTTATTCTTGGTACCAAAAGATTGTATGAGTAGTGCACCAAGCAATACCATAATAATAATCAGTAAAACCGTATTTAATTTTGAATTATTTTTCATAATTTATTTACTAGTTTTTAAAACTTCACCTCAACAGGTTTCGACTCTGGGCCATTGTCATCAATATCAAAGAATTCCATTTTCATAAATTTGAACATCCCTGCAATTATGTTGCCTGGGAACATTTGAATATTCTCATTGAGTGCACGAACATTACCATTGTAGAACCGGCGTGATGCTTGAATCTTGTTTTCAGTATCTGAGAGTTCTCGTTGAAGTTCGATAAAATTCGTATTTGCTTTCAATTCTGGATACGCCTCAGCAATACCAAAAAGCCCAGTAAGTGCCCCGCCGAGCATTTTCTCACTTGATGAATGTTCACCCATAGAGTGCGCAGACATTGCTTTCGCGCGAGCTTCAGTCACCTTTTCAAATGCTGTTTGTTCGTGGGTTGCATAACCTTTCACAGTACTGACAAGATTTGGAATCAAATCATAGCGACGCTTGAGTTGAACTTCAATATCTGCCCATGCTTCTTCAGCGCGAGTTTTGAGCGAGACAAAGTTGTTATATTTGAAAACAAAATACAAAACAAAAACACCGATAATTCCTAAAATGATATACATAAAATAAATTAATTAATTAATGATTAATATGGTCGATACGGGTATTCGGACATCATATAGTCACTGTGCATATATGATTTTTCTGACCTAAAAGATTTTGTTTTTCCAAACACTTGATACTGACCAAGAAAATACCCTGCGGTAAAACATCCCAATACGAGAAGCAAAATCGCAGGTGCAGTATGCTTGTTGATAAAATTATGACTGTGACTTTCGTGCGTATGATGGTTAGACATATAGCCCATTCTATCAAACATACCCCTCGTTTCCTAGGGGTATGTTTGATAGAAATAATTTACATACGCACTTATTCCTTGGTGTGCTTTTGTCCTTTTTGGATAAATACAAGAAGCGGTGATGCGAGAAATAGTGATGAATACGTTCCAAAGAACATACCGATAACAAGCAACAAAGAGAATGTTTTTGTACTTGAAGGACCGAAAAATACAAGAGAAACGAGTACCGCAATCACCGTAAATGAAGTTGCGACAGAGCGCGTAAACACCTGCCCCAAACTTTTTCCGACAGTGTCCTCAAATGAACCAGAAATACCCGCACGGATATTTTCTCGAATACGATCAAACACAACAATCGTATCAGAAACAGAGAGGCCGAGGACTGTAAGAATTGCAACAACAAAGAGTGTGTCAACTTCTGCCCCTGTAAAATGTCCCATCAAAGCAAAGATACCTGAGACAATGACAACATCGTGCACGAGTGCAACAATTGCAATCAAGCCATACTTCCATGATGATACTGGTTTTGAAACTTTACGGAATGAAAATGCAATAAAGAAGATAATTCCAAGTGACACCAATATAAACGAGAGAATTGATTTACGAACAAGTTCTGCTCCAACAGATGGACCGATAGAAGTAAAACTCTTTTCTGTTGCTTCTGTTCCAAGTGCCGTAACCAGAGACTGACGTTCAGCCTCAGTAAGAGCGCGAGTTTTGATACTATATCCGTCAGTATCAATCTGCTGAACAAGAGACCCTCCGTACCCAAGGTTTTCGAGTGAAGCTTCAACGGCAGATTGCTCTGGGCGAACCCCCTCATATGTCACTTCCACAAGAGAACCTCCGCGGAAATCAATACCGAAATCTAAACCAAAATACATAAGTGAACCAAGAGAAAGTGCAACGAGAATTGCTGAGATACTTACGAATATTTTTCTATATTTGATGATAAACATATAATGTAGTTGAAAGTTATAAAGTTTGTAACGTTATAAAGTATCGTATATACTTTATAATTTTTTAGCACTGCTAAATCCTGACCCAAAAAGAAACTGTGTGTATTTTGTTGTCTTTGTAATATTGAGCGCAACGAGGAACAATCGACTTACAGAAAGTGCAGAGATCATAGATACAATCACACCAAGAAGAAGCGTTAGTGCAAAACCCTGAATGAGTGGTGTACCGAACCAGAACAAAATAATTGCAGTGATCATACTTGAGAAGTTTGAATCACGGATAGAAAACCACGCATGACCAAAACCATTTTTGATTGCATCAGCGATAGAGTGCCCCGCACGAAGTTCTTCTTTGATGCGTTCAAAGATAAGAATATTTGCATCAACTGCAATACCAATAGAAATAATGAACCCTGCCATACCCGCAGCAGTCAATGTCACAGGGATAATCTTGAAGAGTGCGAGAATTGTCGCAACATAAAACGAGAGAGCGACAACACCGATAAGCCCAGGGAGGCGGTACCAGAAAATAAGGAAGAGTGCGATAAAGAGAAAACCAATAAGAGCTGCTCGTACACCTGCATGTGTTGCCTCAACACCGAGAGATGGGCCGACTGTTTGAGTAGAGATAAGTTCAATAGGAACAGGAAGTGCTCCAGAATTGAGACGGCCGACGAGTGTCTTTGCTTCTTGTGGAGTAAATGCACCTGTAATCTGTGCTTTACCACCAGAGATTGCTTCGTTTACTACAGGCATTGAGATAGGTTCACCATCGAGGAAGATAGCAACCGTCTTCCCTACATTTGCACGAGTAATATCTTCAAAGAGTTTTGAACCTTCTGCGTCGAATTGGAGTGAGACTGTTGGTTCACCTGTTGTTGGATTAAATTCGAGAATTGCTTTGTCGAGATACCGACCAGTAAGTTCTGTTGCAATAAATTGAGAATCGAGAGAGATAGATACTTCCCCTTTTTCATTCATGATGAGCTCCTGAGGTTTTGTACCAAGATTTTCTGTACGAAATTCAAGAAGTGGAGTCTGACCAATCATTGCAACTGCTTCTTTTACATCGGTCACACCAGGAAGGTCAACAATCAAACGTTCTTCACCTGCATTTGAAAATCCACCATTTTGAACAGTGATAACTGGCTCAGATACACCAAAAATATTCACTCGTCGTTCGATAACATCACGAAGAGAATTCATTGAATCTCTCACTTCTGATTCAGCGACAAGGGATACATCGGCACGATACACGAGATGTGTTCCACCAGAAAGATCAAGTCCGAGCTTGAATGGATATTTTGAAATAACTGATTCAGAAACTCCTTCGGTATTTGTACGATATGCGTGTTCAGACGTATACACAAAAAAACCAATTCCACACCCGACCAACATAATCAGCAGCGCTGTAATTCTCGTTTTTAACATAAAATATAATTACTTTTCAGCATCTTTGTACACAAAATTGCATACAAAAAATATGTATAATGTGCTTATTTTATAGAGTTTACCCCAAAATAGCAAGGAAAGATTTACGCCTTGAAACGTCGAAGAAAGATGTCAACACAAAGGGCAATAAACACACCAAGCAATGCACCACCAAGTATGTCAACAGGAAAATGTACTCCACTTGCAACTCTTCCAAAACACACAACAAGAGCTACCCCGTAGTACAGAATCCCCACACGACGATGAGAGAGAAAGAGTGCTGTGGCAAGCGCAAAGAAAAATGTTGCATGACCAGATGGAAATGAATCCATGCCACCATGAATAAAAAGGGGGGTTATCTCAGGAAAGAGTACAAACGGCCGAGGTGTCACAATAAACTCTTTTAGGATAGATGCACTCGCCCATGCGATACCACCAGAAGCAAGCACTCGAAGCACTTCCTTCGCACGTCTTGTAAAACCAGAAAAAGGTCGAGTACACACAAACGGACTGTCTGTATGTATATACAAAAAAAGAATTGCAACCATAATCATCAAATACCCGAACCCATTTGCCATAAACACAATCAATCCATCAATAAATGGTGAGCGGTGAGCGAAAGAAAAAAGTGATATAAAAATTTCGTTATTCATCCCGTTAGAAGTAGATCGCGATACATTCGCGCTTCTGATATATTATACTTTTAATTTTTTCAAAATGTAATTTCATATTTTTCTATTGATATTAATTGCGATCGCGACTTCTAACGGGATTCATTTCGTTTTTGAGCAGACAAAACTACATTTGATAAAAGCATTGCGACAGTCACAGGGCCGACACCCCCCGGTGTAGGTGTGATACAAGAAGCAATTGGGAGAACATCTTCAAAATCAACATCACCGATAATGCTTCCACCTTCTTCAGATGTTCCTGCGTCTATCACCATAACACCAGGTGTAAGCATATCTCTGGTAATATATTTTCCTTTTCCAATAGCAGAAACGACTACCTGTGCAGAACGTAGTATATCATGAGGATTCTCTGTTGTACTATCAATAACAGAAACATTCGCGCCAAGAGAGCGGAGTATATGAGCAACGGGCTTTCCTACGAGAACCCCCTGCCCTACGACAACAACATGAATATCTTTTAATACAGGAATGTATTTTTCTACAAGATACACACATGACCGTGCTGTCGGATAAAGATACGTTGGAGTATTTTCATAAAACTTTTTTCTAGAAAGACTATGCAAGCAATCAACATCAACACTAGGGTCTATCGCATCGAGCACTCGTGGTGTATCAATATGAGACGGAAGCGGAAGTTGAATAATAATACCGCACATGTGAGGGACTCGATTCAGTGCTTCTATTTCTGTAATTAATTCTTCTGTACTAACAGAAGTTGGAAATTCTGCCGTGCGAAATTTAATCCCTACTGATTCAGCAGTTTTTGCTTTTATTCGAACATACGAAGCGGATACAGGGTCGTCTCCTACAAGAATATCGCAAAACACAGGAACAAACGGAAGTTTTTCAACATCATTTTTTATTTCCTGTAATAGTTCGTCTCTTAGTTTTTTACCGTCAATTATTTTTGTTTGCATATATCAATAACATTTGAGAAATATAAGATACAAGGGTTAATTATATGACACCAGATACAAGGCACGGATGAGGAGTGCGAGAGAGGTGTAGTTGACCTACATTGACCGAGCAACCGGAATCCGTAACGAAGTAGATGGTGTTAGATAATTAATCCCTATTACTAAATACCGAGAAACTCATTACGCATATCATCACGATGTGCCACCCGCCTATAATGACTCATTCCGAGTAAAATACCAAGCCCCATAAATTCAGTCAAAAGATGAGACCCTCCGTAACTCATGAACGGCAGTGTGATACCCGTAACTGGCATGACACCGATATTCATACCGATATTGATAATCAAGTGACTCATAAAATAAATCGCAAGTCCTATACCAAATAAAATTTCAAAATTTGTCGCCCCCAGAAGCGCGATTCGCAAGACTCGCCACATGATAAGTCCAAGTAGTATAAAAAGGAGTACCACACCGACGAAACCCCACTCTTCTGCAAATGCAGCAAAAATAAAATCAGTTTCGTATTCTGGTAAAAACTTAAGACGAGATTGCGTACCAAAACCAACCCCTTTGCCGAGAGCCTGCCCGCTTCCAACAGCAATTGTTGATTGATACACGTTATACCCTGCACCTTGAATATTTGAAAGTGGATCAATAAACGTCATAATACGATCCTTTTGATATGGCTGAAAAACAAACATCCAGAAAAATACAAAAGCTACCACCATTCCACCGACAACGAGCAAGAGGTGTTTACGAGAAAGCCCCGAAACGAG
>JACCDN010041308.1_pt1 | contig 11215 bp, 9 predicted proteins | sample 7441691 | NCBI WGS metagenome assembly JACCDN01 (sample SAMN15323439, study PRJNA562643) | freshwater metagenome | isolation source: river surface water | place: USA:Blue River Watershed | collected 2017-08-16
AGGAATATTCACTACAAGCTGGTATGAAGATTTTGGATGTTGGATGCGCTAAGGGCTTCATGCTTTATGATTTTGAACAGTTAATACCTGGTATTCAGACAACCGGTTTAGATATTTCAGAATACGCAATACAGAATGCCCACCCTGGCCTGAAAGGGAACCTTTTAGTTGGAGATGCAAAGGAACTCCCATTTGAGGACAACGAATTTGACCTGGTAATTGCAATTAATACCATCCATAATCTTGAATATGATGAGTGCGCGAAGGCCTTAAGAGAAATCGAGCGCGTCTCAAAGAAGCATTCCTTTGTAATTCTTGATGCTTATCGAACAGAAGAAGAGAAACAACGTATGTTCGCTTGGAATTTAACAGGCAAAACCATTCTTTCTGTAGATTCCTGGATTGAATTCTTTCAAGTAAATGGTTATACAGGCGATTATTACTGGTTCATGCCATGAATAAAGTTGAAAAGGTAGAGCTATATCGCAAAATGTTACGGATTCGATTAGTCGAAGAGGCTATTGCGAGAGAATACCCAAAGGGCGAAATGAGATGCCCCGTGCACCTATCCATTGGGCAGGAACTTCTTCCATCTTTGGTTTCATTTGCCGCATCGGATAACGACTTAGCCGTAAGCACACACAGATCTCATGCGCATTATCTAGCTAAAGGTGGCTCACTTCAAAAATTTATTGCTGAACTATTTGGCAAGAGCACAGGATGCTCGAAGGGTCGCGGCGGGTCTATGCACTTGATTGATTTAGAAGTGAACTTTATGGGATCGACGGCAATAGTTGGTAACTCTATTCCGATTGGCGTGGGATTGGGGTACGGGGCTAAATTGAAGGGCGAAAAGGCAGTAGTCCTTATTTACCTAGGTGATGGAGCAGTTGAAGAGGGCGCTTTTTATGAGTCAGTTAATTTTGCCGCTGTTCGAAAAATTCCTGCTGTTTTTTTATGTGAAAATAATAATTTTTCGGTGTATTCGCATATCTCTGAACGACAGCCAATTAGTCGAAAGATACATAGCATGGTCGCAGGCTTAGGCATCGAGTCAAAGTACCTGGACTCTTCGAACCCAGAGAATTCTTTGGCTGAACTTAGAAGTGTTATCGAAACAACCCGCTCAACCCAAAGTCCTTCATTTATCGAGATTGATACTTTCAGATTTTTAGAGCACTGTGGCCCTTCCGAGGATGATCATTTGGGATATCGAGAATTTGAGTACATAGTTGAAGCCAAAAGTAAGGATCCGCTATCTCTGATGTTTCTTGAATTGGCTGGGCTGATTAAGGAGTGGGATAAGACAGTTTCTGAGATGGTACTAGCAATCGAAGAGGAAATTGAAGCAGCCTTCAATTTTGCAAGAATGTCAGATTACCCGGATCCGCTCCTAGAGGGCATTTCTGCATACTCAGGTGCGAAGTTATGACTCAAAGGTCGTATGTTGATGCTGTTAATACCGCACTCCATTTGGCTATGGAGAAAGACAGTAACCTGGTTGCTTTTGGATTAGGCATCAATGATCCGAAGAGAATCTTCGGGACCACGAGTGGATTAGTCGAGAAATTTGGCCAGGAACGAGTTTTCGATACACCCACATCAGAAAATACAATGACTGGTGTTCAAGTTGGTTTAGCTCTAGCTGGAATACCCTCGATTGTTACTCATCAACGCCTTGATTTCTTTCTTCTAGCTATGGATCAACTAGTTAACAGCGCTGCAAAGTGGCATTTCATGTTTGGAGGCCAGCAATCTGTTCCCATAACGATTCGATTGATTATTGGAAAAGGTTGGGGGCAAGGTCCAACGCACTCGCAAGCACTTCACGCCTGGTTCTCACATATCCCTGGACTAAAAGTAATTGCACCTAGCAATCCAAGAGATGCAAAAGAACTAACACTTGCTGCCATTGAAGACCCAAACCCGGTTTTGATTTTAGAACATAGATGGTTGCACAATTCCGTAGGTGAATTTGACGACAGCTATTCAATAGGAGAGATTGGCAAGGTTCGGTCTTTAACTCAAGGCGCCGATGTGACTGTGATTAGCTCTAGCTTCTTAACTGCTAAATTATTGGGGCTGCATGCGCTCATCAAAGATTTTGATCTACAGATGGAGCTATTGGATTTGCGCAGTTATGCACCGATTGATTGGGAAGGAATATTTGAATCTGTGCGACGTACGGGCTCACTAATAGTTTTTGACTATGGCCATACCTCAGGTTCAATTGCCGGCGAAGTGATTGCCAAGGTTACAGAAAATTGTTTTTCATCACTCAAAAGGCCACCGGTCCGTTTTGCTGTAAAGGACTTACCTGAGGGAACATCTTTCGGATATACGAAAGATCAATACTTCAAGGACCAGGATATGATTTATGCAATCTTCAAAGCTGCGGGAAAAACTCTGGTAAGAGATATTATGATAAGTTCCACCACTCCCCATGATGTTCCCAGCGAAGATTTCAAGGGGCCTTTCTAAAAAAATTCTTTATCTCCGAGATTACTATTTCGATTTGTTCATCAGTAAGTTCTGGATAGATGGGTAAACTAATCGAATTAGTTGATTGGTACTCGCAAATAGGAAAACTTCCGACCTTATACCCAAGCGAGTCGGCACATTCCTGCAAATGTATCGGAATCGGGTAGTGCACCTTCGTCTCAACTCCAACACCGTAGAGAAATGATTGAAGAGCGTCGCGATTTTCTGTATGAACAACGTAGTTATGAAATACAGGTTCCGCTCCGTCATGAGACTTTGGCAGATTCACAAATCCCGCTAGCTCAGATGAATACTTGGATGCAATTTTACGGACCCTAGACGTGTTTTCATCTAGTTTATTCAAACGAATCAACGCCACAGCAGCCTGAAGTTCATCTAGGCGTGAGTTATACCCCCAAATTTCGCAATGGTCACGATCAATTAGGCCATGATTTCGCAACTTGATAAGTTTTGCGTACATGTCATGGCTATTTGTGGTTATGACTCCACCATCACCGATAACACCTAAGTTTTTTAAGGGATGCAGGCTAAACATTGAGGCTATACCAAATGATCCAACACGTTTACCGTTATACTTTGCACCTACAGCTTGTGCGGCATCCTCAATTAACTCGATACCTTTTCCAACCAATAAATCTTGAATCACATCAATTCTTGCTGGGTTTCCAGTCAAGTGGACCGGCATTACCGCCTTAGTTCGCGACGTGATCAGTTTCGGTAGATGTTTAGGGTCTAGGCCAAGGGTCTCGTCAACTTCACAAAAGACTGGAGTGGCTCCGGTTGCAACAATTGTCCAAGCGGATGCAAGGAAAGAATTTGGCTGGGTAATAACCTCATCACCGGGTCCGATACCAAGGGCCTTCATAATCAAGAACAAGGCATCAGAGCCATTCGCTACGCCAATAGCGTATTTTGTTCCGATATATGCGGCAAATTCTTCTTCAAAACGCCTTACATTCGGACCAAGAATGTAGTGACCTGATTTCCCAATTTCATCAATTGCCTTAGATATCTCAAGGGCATCATTCTTGTACGAAGCTGCAAGATTTACAAAGGGAACCTTAAAGTTTGCCATGACCGTAGAACTCCTTAACCTTAAGAATCATAAAGTCTAGATCTTTAGGTTCTACAAACTCATGGACTGGAAGCGATAAAGTTCGGTCAGCAGCATTTTCGGCATTGGGAAAATCTCCCTTTTTGTAATTTAGATATTGTGCGGCAGGCTGTAAATGCATAGGAATGGGGTAATGAATTTTTGCGTCGATCCCACTTTTTCGCAAGAATTCAGCCAAAGCATCTCTGTTTTCAGCCATAAAACTATAAATATGAAAAACTTCTTTGAGTGAACTCACTCGTTCTGGGATTCTGATACCTGGCACATCACTTAATCCCGTATCTAAATACCTTGCATGCTCGATTCGAGCATTCGTAATTCCGTCAATCTTGTCTAACAAATGATTAGCAACCACGGCCTGGATAGTATCAAGTCTGGAGTTGTAGCCGAAGATTTCACAGTGATCCCTATCCTTGAGACCATGATTTCTAAGAAGCCTGATTTTTGCATTCATTTCATCTGAATTAGTCGTGATGATGCCACCGTCACCCCAGACATTTAAGTTCTTTAGAGGATGAAAGGAAAAGCAACCAGTGATACCAAATGTTCCTGTTTTCCTTCCTTTGTATTCGGCCAAGATTGAATGGCAAGCATCCTCAATAATAGGAATTCCAAACTCTTCAGAAATCTCTATCATTTCATTCATTTCGCATGGTCTGCCAGACCAATGCACGGGGACAATCGCTTTAGTTTTGTTAGTGATGAGATTCTTGATTCCTGCGACACTTATGTTGAAGTCTTCATCGATGTCGCAAAACACCGGAGTTCCACCAGCCGTGACTATGGCTCCAATAGTTGCATAAAAAGTAAATGATGTAGTTATCACCTCATCACCTGGTTGCAAATCGAGGGCTCTTAATGAAAGAAAAATAGCATCAGTGCCACTTCCAACTCCTATTGCATGCTTAGCCCCTACTAGTTGAGCGAATGCTTCCTCAAGTTTGTCGACTTCACGGCCAAGGGTAAAGTCTCCGCGAGTGACAACTTCCTTTATTTTCTCCAGGATTATGTCCTTGTCGGAAAATTGCTCTTCAAGATAATTGTGTTGCACACTAAGTTTCTTGTCATCTTCATACTGGCTCGGGAGAAAGTTCTTACTCAATGGCCACCCCTAATAATCGAATCTCATGGTTTGTGAACATACTCTAAAGGGATGTTTGACAATTCGCTCAATTTGTCTGAAAACCATCGAATTGTCTCCTTCAGCCCAGTTTCAAGGCTATATTCGGCAACCCATGAGAGCTCCGTGTTCGACTTACGTGAATCCATCAAATATCTGTGGTCCTTAGAAGGGCGCTCTCCAACCAATTCGACGCAGTCATCAAATTCATATCCTAGATTCTTTGTGATCAACTCCACCAGAGACCTTATTGAGATTAATTCTTCAGAGGAGAAATTATAGATTTGTCCGCTAACTCCTCGATCGGCAAGAGAGAGCAATGCCGTATTCAAGTCGTTACTAAAAATAAACGATCTTTCTGAAAGACCACCTCCATGAAGCGGGAGTTTCAAACCGCGACCAGCACTCAGGATTGTTTTTGGAATTATTCTATAAAGTTGTTGACCAGGGCCGTAGAAGTTAGAAAACCTTCCAATCACAGACGGGAAACCGTAACGTGCATTATATGCAGTCAAAGTCATATCTATGCTCGCGTGTGTAATGGCATAAGGGGTAGTGGGAGCGTAATTTGCTGTTTCAAGAATTTTGGATTCATGGCTACCATAAACTTCAGGAGTTGAAGCTCGAATGTATTTTACTAACCAAGGCTTGTCCCTTAGAAATTCAAGTAATCTGGTCTTTGAGATTAAGTTGGTTTGCAGCCACTGTTCCGGTTGTGTCCAACTTTCTGCAACCATCCCTTGACCTGCAAAATCAAAAATGTAAGCAGGCTCTTCCTTATCCAATAAATTCTCAAGCCTACTCAAATCTTTATTAATATCAATCTGTGCAAAACAAAAATTCTCAGAATGTTTGGGATCATTTAAAAGTAAAGCGGTTGGCAAGGAAATGGGAGATCTACTGACTCCCATAACTCGAAAACCGCGCTCTAAAAGAAATTTTGAAAATGTTGAACCCGCAAATGAGTTAGAGCCCAGGATGAAGACAGTCGATTCGTTGATCATCCCAACGCACTCATTTGAAGAATCGGTCTCACAACGTTTCCTTGTCTAAACTGCGAAATAGCGTGATTAACTTCCTCGAATGTGAATATATCTGAAGAAAGTAATCGCATTATTGACTCACTTTCGATGAATAAGTTAATTAAGTCAGATAAATCGTCATCAAGATTTATGCCACCACCCCAACTTCCTCGAATTTGCTTACCAGAAATCAAGTCAAAAGGATCTATAGCGAGTTTCTCTCCAAAACCGGGATGAGATGCAAAAACGCATACTCCACCAAATTTCCTTGTGCTTTCAAATGCACGCATTATGCCTGAAGTATTGCCAGTGGCGTCAATTGCGTAGTCAAATCCATTCTCGTTTGTAATCCTATTTAATGCACCAACAAAACCTGGATCCGAAGCATCAATCAAATGATTCACGCCTAACTCAGAGACTGCCTCAAGTTTTCTATGGTCAGAATCAATTGCTGTTAGCGTTTTAGGCTTTTTCCTCGAAACCGCATAAAGAGCACTAATCCCAATTCCTCCCAAACCAAAGACCGCAACATTTGAGCCAGAAAGATCCTTTGGTATTTCTTTGAGTGCCATACCAGCACCAGTAGGAATAGCACATCCAAATAGTGCGGCAATCTTTAAGGGCACATTAGTTGGAATTCGGAATACACAGTTTTCTGAAACCATTGCTAATTCAGAAAAAGTTGTAACTTGACCGGCATTAATCTTCCTGCCTTCGTCTAAAAGACGAGGACCGCCAACATTTAGGCCAACGCCTCTTATCCAGCTAATAACTACGTGATCTCCAGGCTTAACTTTGGAAACACCTTCTCCAACTTCTTCTACAACCCCGGAAGCCTCATGCCCTAATAGGTGAGGCAAATAATGATCGACACCTCTCAAGCCGTCTATCTCCATAAGTTGTGACTTACATATCCCGGCGTACGCGACCCGCACCATGACCTGTCCTTGAGTGGGGGGCGGCATTTCAAAATGAGTTATCTCCAATGGAGAGCCAGAATGAAAAAGTACGGCGGCCCTGAAACTCCTTTTGGATGCGAGTTCCTGCTTCATAAAGACTAACTCTAATGCCTAAGGTGGACTATTGCGACTAGTGCAATTGGGAGCAAGTGATAATTTTTTCAGAATATAGGTCGATATCTCATGTAAAGTGGCTGCGTGAGCACAGTATTTATCTCTGGGAACTTTAGCATTCTCCACCCTGGGCACATAAGATTGTTTCAGTTGGCAAGAAAACTTGGGGATCAACTAATTGTTGGGGTAAATAGTGACGAAACAGTGATTTCTCCAATAAACGTACCTATTGCTATGCGATTGGATTCTGTAAATTCAATCCAAATGGTGGACAAAACCCTAGTAATAAGGAATGACCTTGAACAAATACTTCTAGACTTGAAGCCTGAGATAGTTCTGAAAGGCAGAGAGCACGAGTACCTAGAAAATATTGAACAAGAAATTGTTGCAAAGTATGGTGGGCGTCTAGTGTTTGGTTCAGGTGACTTCGTAATGTCATCTAAAGAGTTCTTTTCTTCAATTAACTTAGAATCAAGCAGTGCCGAAAGTGCTGGTAAACCGTTCCTAGAGCGGCACCAGATTAAACTTGTCGAGATAGAACAAATTCTTGAAAAATCAAAGATGATTCGAGTTTTGGTAATTGGAGACTTGATAATCGATGAGTACATTGATTGCGAAAGTGTCGGTCTTTCTCAAGAAGATCCATCAGTAATTTTTCGTCCATACTATAGCAAGCGATATGTGGGCGGAGCCGGAATAGTTTCGATGCATGCATCTTCAATCGGAGCAGTTACGACTTATATCGGCGTCGCCGGAAATGACCCTGAAATGCAATTAGCGAAGCAGCAATTTGAAGATTCAGGTGTTGTTGCTCATCTATTCACAGATAACTCAAGACAAACAATTTTAAAACAACGCTTCAAGAGTTCAGGAAAGACTCAGTTTAGGCTAAATCGATTTGATGATGCAACAATTACTCGTGAAACGCGCAAAGAAATATTCAAGAAAGTCAAGGAAAGTTTAAATGATACTGATGTATTGATCTTTTCAGATTTCAATTACGGATTGCTAGACTCAGAACTTATATTAAGCATCATTAAATTAGCCAAAGCTGCAGGTGTTTTTATCGCAGCTGATTGCCAGATATCCTCACAAATCGCCGATTATCTCAAGTATCGAGGCGTCGATCTAGTAACACCAACTGAGCATGAGGCACGAGTAACACTGCGGAATAACCATGATGGACTAGCGGCAATCGCAAATACCTTCCAAGAATCCCTGAAATCAAAATATTTAATGCTAACTTTGGGCGCTGACGGAGTGCTTTTGCAAGAGCAAATAGATCACAAACATGGAAGTTTTAAAGCAGATGTACTCCCAGCTCTAAATCCAAATCCAAAAGATGTCGCGGGTGCCGGGGACTCCTTCTTAGTTCTAGCGACACTTGCTCTCGCTGGAGGTGCAACTATAAATGAGGCGGCATACCTAGCTTCACTTGGAGCGAATGTGCAAGTTAGTCGTATTGGTAATATACCGATCACAGCAGAAGAAATTCTTACCGACCTCAACAAATGAAAGCCTTACTCCTTGCCGCTGGATTTGGTACTCGCCTTTTTCCGATTACAGAGAAGATGCCTAAGTGCCTGGTAACAATAAACGAGATAAGCATGTTGGAATTTTGGTTGAGCAAATTAGCAGCGAAACCTATAGCTAGCATAATTGTTAATACTCACCATTTCGCAGATCTAGTGAATACCGAAATTGCCAATTCTGCAACCAAGAAATCTATTGAAATTTTTTACGAAGAAGAATTATTGGGCACTGCGGGGACCTTGCTTGCCAATTTACCAACAGAATTGGAAAGCGAAGTACTCGTAGTACATTGTGATAACTACTCAGACATCAGTATAGATGATTTCCTGGGTGCGCATAGTCAGCGTGATCCAGATTGTGTTATCACAATGGCGACATTTAGAACTAATAACGTGCAAATGTCAGGAATGGTAGAAATTGATTCGAATGGTATCGTCCAGAAATTTATTGAAAAGCCGGAGCAATCTGAGTTAACGATGGCCAATGCTGCAATTTATATTTTTGATAATCGTGCCGTCAATGAAATTCGAGACAAGCACATGGATGCCTATGACATTGCAAAAGATTTATTGCCGCACTTTGTAGGCCGCATTCAGTCCTATGGAATTGCTGGGTTTCATATGGATATGGGGACAATTGAAAATCTTGAATTGATTCGCGAGAGATTCGAAAGTCCCAAATGAAACTATTACGAAAATTGTTTAGGGTTCCAAGAAATATATTGACAATATTGCCTGTATTGACACGCAATCAACTGCGAAGATATGCGCCCACTATAGTCTTCTACTTATTTGATGCGGTTCTAAGGATTGTGTTGAGACATATAAATAGTAAATCCATTCGTTACGTGCCAATAATCATGAGTGCCCTTCTAGCCAATTATGCGCTTGAAGCAAACAAATTCGGTCTGGCTCTCTCACTTGCCAAGAGAGCACAGATGCACCCAAAATCCCGACGATTGGCATTTAATTATGAAATTCAAATAGCGGAGGGTAAATCGGTTAAGGCTCGAGATGACCAGCTTTCGTTAGCGATAAGTGATGCGGGCATCAAGGAAGGGCGTTTTGGGGCTGCGTTGCTGTGGGCATTTTGGAACCTCTCGCTACTCGAATATGCTGATTTCATTGGAAAAGTTCTAGTTAAGTTGGAAGAACGCGAGAGTGTCTCACCTTCAAGCGGACCACGATTATTACCGGAATTCACAACAAACATGGGACATCTGGGATACTTGGTTTCTTATTTGAGTTACTATAAAAGTCAGGATCCTGAACGTGAAATCGTTTTGTGGCCTGATCAGTCACCGAATAAATTTTTCGTAAACTTGGTGATCAACCAATCACCCATTAAAATCCATACAAAACCGGGAAAGCCGGTTTTAACATTTAATGACCCTAATGCGACAGACAGCCTTATTTACAGTAGAAAATCTACGGGTGAGTGGCGTTACGAACATAATGCAGCGGTGTGCAGTAATCAAATTTTTCCAGAGTTAAATGGAGTTGGAGGGTTCAAACTCAGTTTTCCAAAAGAAAATGACTTTGAATGTTTGGCCAAGCTTGAGAAAATTGGATTTAATCCAAATAAGTGGTTTGTAATCCTTCATATCAGAGAATCTTCCTCAAGTAATTTGGAATCAACTCAAGCCAGAGATTCCGAAGTCATTAAGTTTGTAGATTTTTGTAATCTAATTTCAGATTTGGGAGGTCAGGTAGTTCGAATGGGTGGAAAAAATTTTCCAAAACTGACATCCAAATTTCAAGCAGTTGACTACGCACACAGTGAATATTCAAGTGAAATGATTGACTGCTGGTTGTGGGCTAATTGTAAATGGTGGACCGGTAACTCTAACGGCGCTTCATTGGCTGCTCACGCTTTTGGAGCACCCAGGGTTGTTGTGGATCAGTGGTTCTGGGACAATTTTGGACCATCTACGGACCTATATTTACCGAAAATAGTCTTACTAAATGGAGTCGCTCTAACTGCAGTAGATACCATTCATCATAAGTTAAGCCGAATCATGAATATGAAAGTTCTCAATCAAGATAACTTTTGCTTAAGAAGTAACACAAGCCAAGAAATTGTTGATGCCACTTTAGATATGCATATACAATTATCATCAACTCAAGAGTGGAGACATTCAGAAATAAATCAAACTGACGTTACGTTAGCAAAGTTGCTCAGAAATGTAGATACTGCACAAACCATGAGAGTAGCACCAAGCTACAGATCAATACTGTCTCACTTAACTGAATAATTACGTTTCTTCTTTGCCCAAAGTGAACTTTTGGGATTTGCAGTTAAAAATAGAAGGCTTACAAATTGTGGCAACAGTGTGGTTAACATGCGGATCGTATTTATTAGTGATTATGCACTTGAAGACTTTATATTCCTTACCTACCTTTTCGCAATGATCAGTTACAAAGCTACAATTAAAGTGGTTTCCATACCCTCAAGACTATTACACTAAAGCTATTAACTGAGAATTTGTCCTCTTCACCGAACTATTTGATAACTTCTTTCCCGATGGATTAAATTTTGGGTCATGTCAGGTTTCTAAAATATCTAAACGCCCAAATGGCAAGCAAGCGAATCTTGCTTTTGAATCTAGCCTTTGGCCACCGATAAATATTTTGAGTCTTTTGAAAATTTCTAGGAATCTGCTCCCTAGAAATTGCATTAACGAAATCTTCAAAAATTTTGATAGCAGCTTCTTCGCTCAAGGTTGGGTTCAACATCTCTTCATGTATAAGCGTATGAAAACTCTCAGGGTTACGTGTAACGATTAGATTCGAGTGATATCTCAATACTTCACGAGCTACTCCAACATCTGTCGTGATGGGAGTTACTCCCA
>JACCDN010205389.1_pt1 | contig 11211 bp, 9 predicted proteins | sample 7441691 | NCBI WGS metagenome assembly JACCDN01 (sample SAMN15323439, study PRJNA562643) | freshwater metagenome | isolation source: river surface water | place: USA:Blue River Watershed | collected 2017-08-16
AAGGGGAGCAAAAGTCCAGCAGAAATGTTGGACTTTTTTGTTTTTAGTACTTAGAAAATATTGTTTACATTCTATATTCACAACAATTAGGGAAATTCTATATTGGATTTACCCACAACTTCGATTTGTGTTTGGATTTTCATCAAAATGACATTCAAACTAGAAAATTCACCTACAAAGTAGTTAATTAATACTTTTCCAATTTCCCGAATTTCTCCAATCTGCATTCCACTTCGTAACTCGTATATCTAAAGCCAAAAGTTGTATTTCTCTCCTTTTTTCAAATAAAATAAATGTAAAATTAACACTAAAATAAAAAAAGAAGTATATTTGAGAGAACTAACCACTATTCGAATGAATTAAAAGAGGTAAAAATCAATTAATTAATTTGAAATAAAATTTGTAAATATGGAAAATTCTCGAAGACAATTTTTAACTTCAATAAGTATGTTAGCGGCTTATACCGCGTTTCCTATGAATGCTTTTTCTTTTGATAATTCTAAAAAACTGAGAGTCGTTCTTGTTGGAACGGGAGTTCGTGGATCAAGCTTTTGGGGAAAGCGATTGGTTGAACAGTATTCCGATATTTTAGAATTTGTTGGACTTAGTGATATTAATCCTGGCCGACTTCAATATGCCAAAAAATACATAGGAGTTAACTGTCCTACATTTGTAGATTTTGACGAAATGTTGTCTAAAACGAAACCGGATTTAATCATTGTAACTACAGTAGATGCTACGCACCACCAATTTATAATAAAAGGTTTGGAGGCGGGTTATGATGTACTTACAGAAAAACCGCTAACTACTGACGAAACTAAAGCTCAAGCCATTTTAGATGCCGAGCGAAAATCAGGTAAAAACCTAATCGTAGGATTCAACTACCGTTGGAGTCCGTATGCCACTAAAATCAAAGAACTATTAACGAATAATACAATTGGTAAAATCACCTCTGTAGATTTTCATTGGTATTTAAATACCTATCATGGCGCTTCTTATTTTAGGAGATGGCACGGTCAAAAAGCGAAAGGAGGTTCCCTTTGGGTACACAAAGCAACCCATCATTTTGACCTTTTAAATTGGTGGATTGACTCAGATCCCACCGAAGTTTTTGCGTATGGCGACTTAGAACATTATGGGGCGAATGGCCCTTTCCGAGGTGCCAATTGTCGTAGTTGTGATCATAAATCGAATTGTGCGTATTATTTTGATATCACCAAAGACAAACAGATGATGGATTTCTATGTTGCCAACGAAAAACACGATGGTTACATTCGAGACAACTGTCTTTTCAGAAATGAAATCGATATCTACGATAAAATGTCAGCTCAAATTAAATATGCGAATAATGTAAGTGTAAATTATTCATTAACTACGTATTCACCTTACGAGGGTTGGCGCATTGCCTTTAATGGGACTGAAGGTAGAATAGAAGCTTCTTTGGACATTCCATATGATAAAAAAGCCGTGTTGAGCCAAGAAGAATTACATGCCAAGGAAATGGAGCAAAATGCTTTAGAAGAGGCTAGTGCCGAAACTATCATCGTCCATAAATTATGGAAAGAGTATGAAACGGTAGTCGTTCCAACTGAAAAAGGAGGCCATGGAGGTGGAGATTCGCGTTTGCATGATAAGATATTTAAAACGCCAGATATAGAAGATCCGTACGGACGTTCAGCTGGAATTAGAGACGGAATTATGTCCGTTTTGATTGGGATTGCCGCTAGAAAAAGTATAGAGTCGGATAGTCCAATTAAAATTAGCGCTTTAACAGACTTAAAGCCGATGCCTAAACGAATTAAAAGCGACAAATAGAGGGATAATTCTTGTCAAAAATCAAGATTATTATTCAATAATCTAAAATCATTTTTTTACAAAGTATATAGTAGGAGATTTTTTTACCACATAGATACATAGAAAGGATAGCTTTGAAAGTATGAGATAGACGTTTCACTTTTCACATAGCTATGTGAAAAATAGGGCTATTTCTATCCCTTCTTTTTAGCTGCATTTTCAGTCTATGTTTCTATGTGGTTAAATTTTTTGATTTCTCGAATTTCTAATATCTGCTTTCCACTTCGTATATCGTAAATCGTATATCGTAAATCGTACCTCGTAAATTTATAATCATATAAGTCATATAAGGTAATATAAGAGTGTTGCTTCGCTCAATAGAAGAGCATATAAGATTTTCCGAATTTCTACAATCTGCGCTCTATATCGTACTTCGTAAATAAAAATACACACTCCTAGTTCCTTTGGAGAGGGCAACGTCTAGACTTCGTAATACGTTTTCCATCAAAAATCGTTATTCAACAATCTAAAATTATTTAATCTACGATTTTCAATTTCATCATAATATCCGTTTGCTCGTCGTCGCCAAGTCTGAAAATATGTTGGTCAAAAGCCACAAATCCGTTTTTGGTGTAAAACTGAATGGCTCGATGATTTTCTTCCCAAACGCCTAACCATACAAAGGCTACTTTTTTGTTTTTAGCGATTTGAATGGCTTTTTCGTACAGCAATTGCCCTACTTTTTTCCCGTGGAAGTCTTGCAAAACATAAATACGCTCTATTTCAAGAGAATTGCCTTCTTGTACTTCTGTTTGTGCCTGTCCGAAGTTAATTTTTAAATAGCCAATAACCACCTCGTTTAGTGTGGCAAAATAAAATTCAGATGCTGGATTTTGTAATTCGGCAGTGAGTTTTTCTATAGAGAATCCTTCCTCTAAATACGTTTTCATATTCTCTTCTGAATTGGTAGAAGAGAATGTTTCTGCAAAGGTTTGACGACCTATTTCTTGTAATTGAACTAATTGTTCAAGGGATATTTTGGTAATTTCAATACGATTCATAGTAACAAAGATAGAATTTAATTAATTCCCTATATTTATCGAACGAAATTAAATAGAACAGAAATAGTATATGGATATTTTTAGCAAGATGTTAGCAGGAGGAATTATTGATAAAAATGACCCCGAATTACCGCAACTTTGGAAAATAGTTTCGCAAACCATTGCTTTGTCTTCGGTTTTGAATAGAGCTACCAATACCAATCAAATTAGAGAACAACTTAGTAAAATTATTGGGAGTTCCATTGACTCAAGCACTATTGTTTTTGTCCCTTTTCATACTAATTTTGGGAAACACATCCGTCTTGGTAAAAATGTTTTCATTAATCACGGGTGTTCTTTTCTAGACTTGGGCGGAATAATTATTGAGGATGATGTTTTGATTGGTCCTAAAGTCAACATAATAACTGAAAATCACCCTATTGACCCTGCTAATCGAAAATCATTGGATTTAGCTAAAGTGGTAATTAAGCAAAATGCTTGGATAGGTGCTGGAGCTACAGTATTGCCAGGGGTTACAATTGGTCAAAATTCGATTGTTGCAGCAGGAGCAGTTGTTACAAAAAATGTTCCCGATAACACAATTGTAGGGGGTATTCCTGCACAATTTATTAAAAATATTATATAGCTCTCGATTATGGAAATTTCGATTACTATTACAGAAGCTGCTAAAATTCAAATCATAGAAATTTTAAAAGCAGAGAACTTACTGGATGCAAAATTCCGATTGTATATTGAATTAAGTCACGCCAACGGATATCAATATTCGTGTACCATTGATAATGAGATCAATGAAGATGATTTGGTTTTGAATTATAAAGTTCAGGAAAATGATTTCGACGTTGTAGTTGATAGCATGAGTATTCAATATTTGAATGGTGCTATAGTGGATTGTCTCCTGCAAGATGGCACACCTTCTTTGGTTATATCTAATCCTAATGCCCAAAAAGACTAAGATTTTGGCAATTGATTACCAACATATCCAAGATTGTAACAGCAGCCGTTTCCAAGAGGCAATGGCTATTTATAATGAAGCTTTTCCGTCTAGTGAGCGTCAGTCTATGGTTACTGTCATTGAGCGGGTAAAAAGCGGTCAATCTCAGTTGTTTGTTGGGATTGTAAAAGAGCAAGTAGACGCAATGGCCTTGTTGTGGGGTTTTAAAAAATCACCTTTTGTATTATTGGATTATTTAGCAGTTAAAAATAATTGTAGAGGTTTAGAATTTGGCACTCAATTTTTCCAATTTTTGGCACAAATGACAATCAAAAACAAACAATTTTTACTACTAGAGGCAGAGCATTTTCAATTTGGTTCCAATAAAGAGCAGCGCAAAAAAAGAATTCAGTTTTATATACGTAACGGCGCTTATTTACTGTCTAATGTTCCTTATATTTTACCTTCTTTGGATGGTACTGCATCTACAGAAATGGTATTGATGATAGCTCCTAAACCTCCCAGAGAAATTCTAGAAAAAGAAAGTATTAAAGATTTAATTCAACGATTGTATCTTGAAATTTATGAAAAAGAATCGAATGACCCAGTTCTAATCTCCTTACTTGATAAAATACCGGAACAAATTGAACTAACCAATACCCCGTTACCATGACAACAATTGAATTTTGGAGTTTATTAGTAGACTCTGTTGCTACCTTATTGGCAGCTGTTGCTATTTTATTATATGTTATCTTTTGGTTTAGAGACAAAACGACCAATTCGTATGATGTTTTTGATTCGACTTATATGGAGTTGTTGAAAATAGCAATGGATAATCCTTCTTTTAGAAATTTTGAACTAACACAACAGTATGAAATGGCTTTTAGTGGAGATCAAAAAATTAAATATGAGTTGTATGCCTTTATGTGTTGGAATTTTTGCGAAACCGTTTTTGATAAACAAGATAAAGAGTTAATGAAAACTTGGGCTGTCATCATCCAGTCTGAAAGCCAGCTGCATGCTAAGTGGTTTGAAAAGCTTGAGAATTACGATAAGTTTAAACCTTCGTTCAGGAAGTATGTTGCCAAGTTGTGATGTTATGGTAAGACCACGAATTATATTCGAATACAATCTCGAAATAAATAATAATCTATCTTTTTGTTTTTAGGATTCTATAACAGAATCTGATAAAAATGCTGTAAATTTACTATTTATTATACTTCACTATTGGGTATGATCTTAGACCATTTAAGGATGTTTACAAGTAAAAACTTTTTTTTCAGTTGCGTTTTTTTGTTTTTAGCGTCGGTTTTATTCGGACAAAATAATGAGAAATTAGCCCCTGCTTTTCGGTATTTGAAAGAACGCCAACTCAATAAAAATCAAACAATTCCTATACCTTCTTTATTCAATAAATTAGTCTCCAAAAGACAAAATCGAATCACAGGTATCAATGAATCGGGATACAATTGTATTATTTATACCAAATCACCCGAGGTGCTTCGAGCGAATGGAATTTCTATTCAAAGCAGTCACAACACCTTTGTTACCGCTTGGCTTAGTTTAGATCAAATTTCGAAAGTGTCGGCTTTGGCCGAAGTGGATTTTGTAGACACGCCTAAGTTTCTAAAGAAAAATAATGATATTTCTGTAGCCACAACAGGAGCTTCCCTTTTGCATGCTGGAAAATTGGACAACACCACTTACAAAGGAGATGGTGTGATTGTGGCTATTATTGATACAGGAATTGATTGGGATCACCCTGATTTTAGAAGTGCTTCAGACCAAACTAAAAGTAGAATTTTGAGAATTTGGGATCAAACGTTAACACCAACAACAGGTGAAGCAGCTCCAGTAGGATTCAGTTTTGGAGTAGAATATACCCAAGCTCAGATTAATGATGAGATTGACGGCAGTCCTGCTGGCTTTGTGCGCGAAAAAGACACAGATGGACACGGCACACACGTAGCGGGAACAGCTGTAGGAAACGGAGCGGCTTTAAGCACAAAGTATTCTGGTTTAGCTCCCAATGCTGATATTGTAATTATAAAAGCAGGAGATGGCTCCTTTGACACTTCAAATATTATTATTGCTTTAGATTATTTGAAAAACCTATCCACTAGTTTGGGCAAGCCCATTGTGGTGAACATGAGTTTGGGTTCGCAAACAGGAGCGCATGACGGAACAGATCCTTTGGAACTAGCTATAGATAATTTTACAGATACTGCGGCGGGTCGAATAGTAGTAGTCGCTTCAGGAAATGAAAACGGGGATAATATTCACAAGCAACTCGCTATTGCGGTGGGAAGTTCGGCAAGTATTGATTTACAAGTGCCTACCACCACCACTACGGTGTCACAAGATGTTTTTCAATTTACGGCTTATGCCAATGATACCAGTGCTGTTACAGTAACGGTTACAGCTCCTGATGGTACCCAAGCTACTTCTTTGTCTAATAGTGGAACCTCAGTGATGAGCGGTAAAGGCAAAGTGTATATGTCTAATTTTATTGATCCCGAAAGTGGTGACCGAAAAGTACAAGTGTATGTGACAAGAACAACGACATCCACTGATGTAGCAGGTTTGTGGGGCATTACTATTGCCAATGCTTCCACCAATTCATTAACAGTTGACGGTTGGTTAGATACTAAAGGCGATGATTTTTCAGGCATAACGCTAACGGGAGGCGATAGTAATTATTTAGTAGGTACACCAGCGTCAGCCACCAAAGCCATCACTGTAGGGGCATATATGGCAAAGATTGATTGGTATGGGGGGACATCTACGGGGTATGCCGGATACAATTATACAAGCGGCATTCAAGATGATATTGCAGGGTTCAGCTCTATTGGTCCAAGAAGAGATAATGTTCAAAAACCCAATATTACTGCGAATGGTCAAGCGGTTGTTTCTTGCTTGTCTTCTGATTCGGGATTAGCGAACAGTTCGCCCTATATGGTGGTCAACGGTTTGTACCGAGTAGAACAGGGAACTAGTATGGCTTCACCAGCAGTTGCAGGATGTGTTGCATTATTATTGCAAAAGAAACCCACAGCAACCTTCACTGAAATTAAAAATGCCATTACAACTACGGCTACAAAAGATTCTTTTACAGGAGCAACAGATAATAATACTTGGGGTAGTGGTAAAATAGATGTGTTCAAAGCGGCTTCCAGTTTTTCGTATTGCCAACCTTTAACAAGAACTACTTACAATTACGAACAATCCTATGGGAGTACTGCTAATTATACCTACAATTTGAGTGGTAAAAGAGCGGCTATCCGATTTACTGCTACCTCCAACGGTCAGTTAGGAGGCGTATACTTCAAGACCGTTCGCAACCAAACCCTAAGTCAGTGTACGATTGAAGTACGAACAGTAACAGCCGCTAATCCAGGAACGCTAATTGGATCGTATGCAGTAACACCTTCCTACATTGCCAAAAACAGTTGGAATTATATAGACCTAAGCAGCCTAAATATTCCTATTACTAATGCTACAGATTATTTCATAGTGTTGGTTACTGCTGCTACAGATACTTTTGGCTTAGGCCAAGAAGCCACAAACAGTAATCGTTCGGTTGTTTCTAGTGATGGAACCACTTGGACTTCGGTTCTTAATTTAAGAATTCGACCTGTTGTATATGGAACAGCCACTCCAGGTACACCAACTTTGACACTAAGTTCAGGTCCAACGACTAACAACCAAACACTTTGTAGTGGTCCCGCTATAACGCCCATCACGTATACCACAACAGGGGTTACCGGAGCTGTTTTCGCGGGTTTGCCTACAGGAATTACGGGCAATTGGGCTTCTGGTGTAGTAACAGTTAGCGGTACCACTACCCAAACAGGAGTTTTTAACTACTCGGTAAAAATTGCATCCACTTGCGATACTGCCACAGCTACGGGTACCATCACCATTGGTGGAACACCTACAATTAGTAGTATTACTGTTGCGTCAGGAACTACTGTAACCATTAACGGCCTCCACTTTTTAACAGGGAATACCCCAACAGTTACCATTGGCGGCATTTCGGCAACAGTTACAAACGCCACCAATACAAAATTGATTGTGATCCTTCCTGCCAATGCTACAGGAGGGAATGTAGTAGTAACAAATTCGTGTAGCCTGAGTTCGGCGGCATTTGCCTACCCGTATGTTCCACCTACGGCTATTATCTTAAGTGCGACCACAATCAATGATAACAATGCGATTGGGGCAATTGTTGGAACGTTATCTGCCACAGATGCGGATACAAATGATACATTTACCTACACTTTAGTAAGCGGTACAGGCAGTACGGACAACGCTAGTTTTACTATTGCTAATGCCAATTTGAAGGCAGCAGTTGTGTTTAATGCACAAACGAAGTCTAGTTATGCTATCCGAATTCGAGTTACCGATGCGGGAGGACTTTCTTTTGAGAAAGCTTTTGTAATCACTGTTATTTCCGATGCTGATCAAGATGGAATTCGCAATGAACTCGATTTATGTCCCAACACCCCAACAGGAGTTTCGGTAGATTTTAATGGTTGTGAAATTTTTATCTTACCTTCCAATAATTACGCGGTTATGGCAACGGCTACATCTTGCGTTGGTCAACAAAACGGAGCTATTAGTGTGAGTGCAATCAATACGAATTACACCTATACCGTTTCAATAAATGGTCAAACAGGTTTTGAATTAAATTTGGCTAATAGTTTTAAAAACCAATTTCAAAATTTGGCACCAGGAACCTATGAAATATGTATTACCATTCAGTCCAAACCCAATTATTCTCAATGTTATTCAATAAAAGTAACAGAGCCTAATGTGTTGTCAGTCACTAATAAAATTAGTAGTTCGGGTAAAGAGGTAACCTATACCTTGAGTGGAGCTACACAGTATACAGTTACCTTCAATGGAAGTACACAAACAATTACTTCCAATCAGATTACACTGAACTTAGCATCAGGACAAAATACGATTGTAATTGCAACCGATTTGTATTGCCAAGGCCAATTTGAAGATCTTATTTTTGTGAGTGAAAAGGTAGTGTTCTTTCCTAATCCGGTGCAAGACAAGTTAAATTTGTATTGCGCAGGGACTGATCCAGAAGTAGTATTGACATTAACCGATCTTTCAGGCAAAAGGTATGCTACGGATGTAAAAACAATTCCTGAAAATAGAATTATCGAATTGGATTTAAATGAATTGGCCAGTGGTTTGTACTTCCTACATTTAAAAAGTATACGCTTAGACGAAACCATTAAAATAATTAAAAAATAACAGCCCCATGAAACTAGGATATAGTATATTAACAGTTTTTACATTTGTGTTTTTAATGTCTTGTGGTGGCGGAGATTCAGGACCTACTCCTACTCCCGTACCAGTAATTAAAGCTCCGGGAAAATCAGTTTTAGTAGCGCCAGCAAATGCAAGAACTTGCGAGGAAGGAACCAACATTACAACGACTCAAAGTACGGTTACTTTCAGTTGGAATAGTGCTTCGGATGCCCAAAGTTATGATTTGAAGATCACCAATTTAAATAACCAGGAAGTTGTGACTCAAACAGGAATTGCAACAACGACTGCCACGGCAACGTTAACCCGAGGAATCCCGTATGCATGGACTATAACCGCTAAGAATACAGGAACAACGACCACGGTTAGCGACACTTGGAAATTTTATTTGGCAGGTAACGGAGTGACCAATTATGCGCCTTTTCCTGCTTCGGCAGTGAGTCCGTTACCAGGAGTTGTTACTACTCCGACCAATGGCAAAGTAACTTTGACTTGGGAAACGAGCGATGTAGAAGGAAGTGCGTTGACCTATACGTTATACTTTGATACCATTGATGGAAAACAGACTCCGCTGGACGCCAATAAGAATCTGACCGCTAAGACCAAAGAAGTTTTGGTAAACTCCAATACTGTTTATTATTGGAGGGTCGTAACAAGCGATGGAACCAACACATCTACCAGTGTTGTGTATACTTTTAAAACCAATTAAGAAAAAAAACCATAAACCATGAAAAAGAAGCTGTTTTCAAATGCTTGTGTCCTGTTTTTTAGTGCAGTAGGATGTGTTGCCTATTCTCAAGAAAGAACAAATGCAAATACACTAACCGAAGCCCAAAAACAAGAGGGTTGGCAATTGCTTTTTGATGGTCAAACCACTAAAGGCTGGCATTTGTATAACGAAGGAAATGCCAAATCGGCTTGGGCAGTTAAAAATGGTGAATTGGTTTGCGATCCCAATACGGAGAAAGTACAACGAGGCGACTTGGTTTCGGACAATCAATATGAGAATTTTGATTTTACTTTTGAATGGAAAATTTCAGAAGCAGGAAATAGTGGCGTATTTATCAATGTGCAAGAAGCCCCTGAATTTCCAACCGCTTGGGCTACAGGTCCCGAATACCAATTATTGGACAATGCCAATATGCCCAAAGACTATCTCCTAGATGGTAAACACGCTGCGGGTTGTGTGTATAGTTTGGCGCCTTTATTAAACGAAGTACAACCAAAACCTTCGGGGCAATGGAATAGTTCTCGAATTTTGCAACAAAACGGTGTCATTACTTTTTGGTTAAACGGAATCGAAACCGGACACGAGGATATGAAGACCGATCGTTGGAAACAATTAATTGCAGGAAGCAAATTGGGTAACTTCCCTTCTTTTGGAAAAGCAGTTCGTGGGAAAATTGCCTTTCAAGATTGGGCAAAAGGCGTGGCTTTACGCAATATTAAAATCAAAGAAATCAAATAATTTTTCTATTATTTTCTATAATCCAAAGCAGGTTTTCTGTCACCAAGAAGCGGAATGTATTTGAAATCTTTTCCTCTTTTTTCTTCCAATTCTGCTTTGGCTTTCAAAATTTGTGTAGGGTTTAAAAACAAATCAATCGCTGTTAAGGCAATAGTTTTAGCAGCCACCATCATGCCTTTATTTCCAATATCTGTTCCGCCTGCAGCAACGGCTTGCCAACTATGAGCCGGAGTTCCTGGAACCCAAGTAGCACTACTCATTCCTGCGGTTGGAACGGTAAAACTCACATCGCCTACATCTGTTGAACCGAAACTAGGGTCTAAAGTTTTATAGGGTTGAATGCTACTCGCTTTCTCCAAACTACCGTTTTCAATCCCTAAGGATTGCATGATTTGGTTTCCAAATTCTTCTTCCTCTTGGGTATAAGTAACTCCGCCCACTTTGACCAAATTAGCATACATCATTTTTTGAAGCGTTATATTAGGAAGTAATTCGTGTGTACCACCAATGAGTTCGTATTCCATTTTGGTTCCTGTTCCTAGGGCAGCACCTTCGGCCGCCTTAGTAATTCGATCAAAAATTTCTAGTACTGTTTTTCGGTTGCTGTGACGTACATAGTAATAGACTTCAGCAAAATCAGGCACTACATTGGGTGCTTTTCCACCATTGGT
>JACCDN010960822.1_pt1 | contig 11211 bp, 10 predicted proteins | sample 7441691 | NCBI WGS metagenome assembly JACCDN01 (sample SAMN15323439, study PRJNA562643) | freshwater metagenome | isolation source: river surface water | place: USA:Blue River Watershed | collected 2017-08-16
CACCAATAACTTGATGTTGGTCGACGAAACAAATGAACACGACCATTCAGGATCGTAAATTTGTTTTGATCAGGGGGATTTTTTTTCACGGTTTTGCATGAGAGATTGCTGTGAGGCAAGTCTAGCAAACCATGTGCAGTTTTGTGCAGTCACTGTGTAGCGTTAAAAATTAGACAAAAGTCTAGCGTTTTCAATGCTTTTCAGACGTTTTTGAGGAAATAATTGAAATTTTAAGTCCGCTGTGTCTACCAATTTCACCACTCGGGCACTGCTGCTCCGGTGAATTCGAAGCGGCGAGACCCAATATTGTAAATCAAGCAAACCGCCGAGGCACAGCGCCATTGAATTCGCGATGAATCCCGCTGCCGTCGTTATGATGGACGAGACCAAAAAAAAGGCGACCGTGGGTCGCCCTCAAAATGAGTCCTTGGAGAACTGAACGAAGAATGATGAATTTACGGTCGCTTTTCATTAAAAACGATACCGAACGCCAACAAGGAACGACCGGGGGGCGCCGGGAGCCACAAAACGGCTGACGGTCGAGCCGCTGGCGACCTGGCCCTGAGCAGTGAACATGCTCTCAGCCATCAAGCCATAGGTCTCGAAGCGCCGGTCAAACAGGTTGTGGATGCGGGCGAAATAATCCAGCCCTTTTTGGGCTTCGTAATTCGCATGCAGATTCAGCAAAAAATAGCCTTTTACTTTCGCATTCACGTTTTCGGTAGCATCCTCGTTGCCTACCAGCCCGTCCTCGTTGTTCTGGGTCACAAGGCTCGATGTTGCAATGGCGGTGCCGCCGACCACCAGCTTTGGCTGGACGCGCCAGTCGGCCATCAGTTTCAGCGTGTGCTCAGGCAGGCCAGCGATGCGGGCCCCTTTTTTAATGTCGATTTCGCGCTCACCGCCCCACAGCTCGCCATCGGCCTGATAGGTCGCGTTAAGATAGCTGTAGCTCGCACGCAATGACACCTGGTCAATCACCGTGTAGCCAGTCAGATCAATACCCTGCCTGCGAGTCTTTGAGAAATTATCAAAATAACCAAGACCCGTCTGATCGGCTGCCATAAAAATGATGTCGTTTTTATTCTCGGTCCGGTAAACAGACGTCGTCACCCCTGACTGATCGCTCAGTTTCCACCGAACCCCGCCCTCGATGGTGCGGCCTATGACCTGCTTCAGATAGGGATCTGCCTGCAGACCGATAGGCAAGCGGCACGGCTCATTGGGATCGGCGCATCCGAGTTCAATGGGGGTGGGCACACGGTTGCTTTGACTGAGGTTACCGAACACGTCAAACTGATCATCGAGTTTCTTGCTCAAGCCAATTGAGGGGTTCAGACTGTTGTAGGTAAAGCTCTCGCGCGGACGGTCCGTGCCAACGCCACCGTCGTAATTGGTAATCGTATTGCTGACACGGGAATGATTGAACCGGGCGCCCGTCGTCAGGTAGGTATCCGGGGCAATGGTCCATGTGTCTGTCGCAAATATCCCGAAGGTATTCGACCTGCCTTTTACTTTCACATCGTCGACTGCTGCCTCGCAATCAAAGGGTGATCTGGATGCGCTGAGATTCCCATCGCAATCGCTCTGCGATGCTCCATACTTCATCTGGCTTCCATCAAAACTCGCACCTGTGGTCAGCTGGTGGGCGTCGATGATCTTGGTCAGGTTGACACTGGTGCCATAGCCGGTCTGCCGCGTTGCTGTGTAATTCAGTACGGAATCTACTGCGCCGCCTTCAAACTCGGCGTCACCATTAAGTGAATCGCGTTTACTTGAGCGAACGTAAGCATTGGTTGCAAGCTGTGTATCTCCGTCCAGAAGGCGCTGGAGATTAAAATTAAGCATCGTCACCTGGTTTTTTGTGCGATCCGGATGCGTGTAGACCCAACGGCGATTATTCTCGTACATGCCCGGTATTTTTTCGCCATCCTCATAGCCATGGCTGGGCAGCAAACCATTGCCGAGCAAATTGCTCTGACCGTGCAAAAGTGACACATCCCAGTTCACGTCGTTTTGGGTTTTACCCACTTTCGCAAAAACGTTACCCAACTGACCCGACGAATAATCTCTCCAGCCGTCCTCATGGAAAGCCGTTGCAGCGATGAACCGGTGCGAACCATCTTCGGATTTCTCGCCGTAAGTCACATCGGCGCGTTTGCGCATGAAGCTGCCCAGAGACAGCTTCAAGTCTGTGCCGGGGGCGGTCAGGCCAGATTTGGTCGTGAACGCAAGCGCACCGCCGAGCGTGTTCAGCCCGTACACAGGGTTGGATCCGGGAATCAGGGAGATATTGCCTATCGCGGCTTCCGGGATCATGTCCCAATTGACTACATCGCCAAATGGTTCATTGACCCGCACACCGTCGAGATAAACCGATAAGCCCTGGGAGGCGCCCAGAAGACCGGACAAGCGGAACCCACGGTAGGTAATATCTGCCTGAAAGGGGCTACCTTGAAACTCATTGATATTCACGCCCGTCAGGTTCCGTGACATGTATTCAGGAATGTTCAGAGACTGGCTGTTGTGAATATCCTCGCCACCATGGCTTTGCACGTCATACGGCAGCTTGTTCTTCTCGATGCCCAAGCCCGGCAATGGCGAGGTGCCAACCACCTCGACGGCCTGAAGTTTCTTGTCGTCTTTTTCTTCAGCCTGAATCGCTGGCGGCGTAAACAACGCGGCCACCGCAAGTGCCATGGCGGTCGCCTTGAGCTGAGGGAATCTCATCTTCATCTCGTTCTCGTTATAGTGATTGAATTAGCGACTGACGGGGCGTCATCTTAGGGAACTGTCCTTACGGTGGAAATAGGAAAAATTCCCAACGTGACTGCTTTGCAATCAGTAAGTTATTTAACTGAAAACTTTTCTGGTGCTTTGATTCCACGGCAATCAGCGGTCACGATTACAATCTTCATCTACCCGACAATCGCCGCTACTCTCTCCAAACAATGGCCGAGCGCTCCCTGCACATCATGCTGGTCGACGATCACGCGGTTGTCCGCGCCGGCTACAAGCGCTTCATCGAGCTTGACCCGCAGCTGCAGGTCGTGGCCGAGGCATCCACCGGCGAGGAAGCCTACGCATTGCTGGAAACGACAGCGATTGATATCGTCATCATGGATTTGTCGATGCCGGGGCAAGGCGGGTTTGAAACGCTGCGACGGATGATGAACCGTTTCCCGCAGCTGAAGGTTCTGATCTTCACCATGCACGAGAATGCCTCGATCGCAAAACAGGCGCTGCAACTCGGCGCTTGCGGTTATCTCACCAAAAGCATGCAGCCCGAACTCATCGTGCGGGCAATCCATGATGCGCTGGCAGGAGCAACGCCCGTGGCCGACAGCATCGCCGAAGCACTGCAAGACCTCAATGACAACAAATTACCCCACCTTGAACTGCTGCCGAGAGAGTTCGAAATCTTTATTCGGCTGGCCAGCGGCGACAGCATCGAGCAGATCAGTGACAAGCTGCACCTGAGCCCCAAGACGGCGGCCAACTATCAGGCCAGCATCCGCAAGAAGCTGAACCTGAATTCCACGCTCGACCTTTACCAGTACGCGCGCGAGCATGGCTTGCTTGATGCAGCCTGAAGCCTGAGTAGCATCGCTCCCGGTGATTTTGCTTCAAACGATCAGAAGAAAATCTCTTTTGATACGCGTTGTTGCTATAGTGCGGGTGTTACAGCGCATAAAAAACGCAGTATCAATTCATGCACGCTTAATACTCGATTAAAAGAATTAAAAGATGCTCCAGAGACCTCGCCTCGAACTGGCTCGGCTGCCAGCCATGATCTCCGCCTTGCTGGCGACAGCCGCGACCACGGCGTTAGCTGATGACATTCGCACTTTGCCCACAGTCGAGGTGGTTGGCTCTCGCTACAGTCTGCTGGGCGCCGCCGACACGGCCAGCGAAGGCGCTGCAGGCCAGGCGCAGATCGACAATCGCGTGGTCGCCCGCACGGGCGAACTGCTGGAAGTCGTGCCCGGACTGATCGTCAGCCAGCACAGCGGCGAGGGCAAGGCAAACCAGTACTTCCTGCGGGGCTTCAATCTCGACCACGGTCTGGATTTCAAGATCTCGCTGGATGGCATGCCGATCAACCAGCGCAGCCATGCGCATGGTCAGGGCTGGGCTGATCTGAACCCGCTGATACCCGAACTGATTTCATCGATCCACTACCGCAAGGGCCCCTACTACGCCGCCGAGGGGGATTTTGCGAATGCGGGCTCGGCCAATATTTTCTACACCGACACGGTAGACAAAGGCATTGCCAGTGTCGGGCTGGGACAGAACGGTTTTTATCGCACGCTGCTCGCCGATGCGCCCAAATTCCGGGATGGCACCCTGCTATATGGCCTCGAACTCTCGCATTACGACGGCCCGTGGACCAACCCGGATAACTACAACAAGCTCAATGGCCTTCTGCGGTACACCGAGGGCAGCGGCGCTCGTGGTTTCAGCCTTACCGCGATGGCTTATTCGGGCAAATGGAATTCGACCGATCAGATTCCGTGGAACGAGTATCAGGCCGGCAAAATCGGCCGCTGGGACTCGATGGACCCCAATGGTAGAAACGGAGCGAATGCGAACCGCTACAGTCTTTCCGGTGAATGGCGTCGAGCTGATGCCAGCGGCACGCTGACCACGCAGGCCTATGTCATCCATAACTATCTCGATCTGTACTCGAATTTCGAATATGCGCCGGAGAGCCAGTTCAACCAGCGCGACAGCCGGGTAACCACCGGCCTGAATGTCGCGCGCGCATGGTACGTGTCCGGGATCGGCAAGGAAGCGACCAACACGCTCGGCATACAGCTGCAAAACGACAATATCCATAACTCGCTCAACAGCACCACTGCGCGTGTGCGTAACGCCAGCTGTCAGCTGCCGGGGGCGGGCTCGGATCCGCAGATCCAGTGCCGTCGCGATCACATAACCCAAAGTAGCCTCGGCCTGTATGCCGAGAACCATGTGCACTGGAATGACTGGTTCCGGACCGTGGCGGGCCTTCGCGGTGATTATTTCCGCTTCAAGAACGTCGGACTGAGCGACGCGGCCAACAGCGATACCGTCAGCGATTTCATCGCGACGCCGAAATTGAATCTGGTCTTCGGCCCCTGGCACAAGACCGAGTACTACTACAGCATTGGCAATGGCTTTCATTCCAATGATGCGCGTGGCGTGACTATCGGCACTGGCAACAGGGCGAACGGTCTGGTACGCACCTTCGGTCAGGAAGTCGGCGTGCGTACCGAGATCATCGATGGCCTGCAAACCACCCTCGCCTTCTTCCAGCTGGATAACGCGTCAGAGATCGTGTACGTCGGCGATGAAGGAAGGACGGAGGATTCGGGCCGCCGCAGCCGTCGCACCGGTGTCGAGTTCAACAACTACTTCAAGGCGAACAAATGGCTGACGATCGATGCCGACTTCGCTTATGCGCGCGCGCGCTTTCGCGATGCGGGTGGTGATGGCAGATACATTGAGGGCGCGGTCGAGGGCGTGGCCTCTGTCGCGGCGATCATCGACAATGGCGGGCCGTACAGCGGCTCGCTGCAGCTGCGCTACTTTGGCCCGCGCCCGCTGACTGAAGATAACTCCGTTCGCTCGGACGCGACCACCACACTGAACGGCAAGCTGGGGTACCGCGTCAGCAAGGATACGAAGATCGAGCTGATCGGCTTCAATCTGCTCGACAGCAAACATTCAGCCATTGATTACTACAGCGACTCTTACACATTTGGTGGCACCAGTGGCTTGAATGGTCGTGTGTTCCATCCGATTGAATCGCGCAACTTCCGGGTCATCCTGATCACCCGATATTGACCCATAGTCCACCGCGGAAAACCTGCAGGCTGAGTGTCGCTGCCCCCCGGGCCAGAGGATCTGGCCTCGGGGGCATTTCATTCTGATAATGCAACAGGCTGCCGCCGTGCTCGCAAGGCTTGTCGTTCCAGACATTGAGAAGCTCTATCAAAATGCCGCTGGCAGCGTTGGGGGCGCTTTGCCAGCCACCGCATCGCTTCGCGGTGCTCATTTTGATGGGGCTTCTCAGCCTGACAGCCATCATCAACGCCCATCAAGATAGCTCCGGGTCAGCCTGAATGATCTGGATCAAAAATTTATATTAATTCCTGCAGGATAATGTTCAATAAAAATATCCTTGACTCCCGGGAGGTTCACATGAAAAGGTTTATTGTCGCCCTCACGCTGATTATCAGTTTTGCAGGTGGATATACACTCAATGCGCTTGCCGATTATCGCGGGCCAGGCGCGGACGCATCTTCTGCCCGCCCAAGCACCTCGCCGCTGGATACCATCGCCCAGGTCTTTCAGCATGGTCACGATGATCAGATCGTCACGTTGACAGGCCATATCGTCAAAAAGCTCGGCAAGGAAAAATATTTGTTCAGAGATGGAACGGGTGAAATCATTCTGGAGATCGAGAGTGAAGCGATGCCCGCTGCCGATTTTGATGACAAGACCCGGGTTCAGATTACCGGAGAAATCGACAAGGATTTTCCTGGTCATATCGAAATCGAGGTTCGATCAATCAAGTTGCTTTGAGCGCTGACCGATGAAGCGCGCGCGCCTCGGAATGTGATATTTTTTATACTTAAACCAGCTCACCAACATCCGGTAAGCAAACATGGAAACCAAGCGCGCTCACTGGGAAAATGTCTACCAGACCAAGGCAGCAGATGCTGTCAGCTGGTATGCGCCGCATCTGGATACCTCGCTAAAGCTGATTCAGCGTGCGACGAATGACCGGCACGCCGCAATCATTGACGTCGGCGGCGGTGAATCGACGCTGGTGGACGACCTGATCCGCGAGGGCTACGACCGCATCAGCGTGCTCGATATTTCGCAGACTGCAATCGATGTCGCGCGTGAACGCCTGGGCGAAGCCGCCGCGCACATTGCCTGGTACTGCGCGGACATCACGGCGGCCACGCTGCCAGAGGCTTATTTCGACGTCTGGCATGACCGCGCGGTATTCCACTTCCTGACTCGTGAAGAAGATCGCATACGCTATGTGGAACAGGTGATGCGCTCGGTGAGGCACGGCGGTCACGTGATCATCTCGACCTTTGGCCCCGAAGGCCCTGAAAAGTGCAGCGGACTGGATGTCGTTCGGTATGATGCCGACCGATTACACGGGCAATTTGGCCGCAGCTTTGCGCTGATCGACAGCTCAACCGAGCTCCATAACACGCCATTCGGCACCACCCAGCAATTCCTCTACTGTTTCTGTCGGCTCGACTAGCGATCAAGGTTCATTACGGCCGGCGCGTCACACGGCTGTCATATATTTCCATATAATTGGAAATATGAACAATCAGGACGCCATCACCGCCTTTCTCGCACTCGGACAGGAATCCCGGCTGAACATCTTCAGGCTGGTCGTGCAGCGCGGGGACACCGGGCTCACTCCCTCCGAGCTGATCGAGCAGCTGGGCATACCCAATGCCACGCTGAGCTTCCATCTGAAAGAACTCACCCGTGCAGGGCTGCTGCTGGTGGAGCGGCAAAGCCGGAATCTGATCTACCGTCCCAACGCCGCTCTGGTGCAGGAACTGAGCGGCTTCCTTCTTGAAAACTGCTGCGGGGGCAAGCCCTGCGGCCCGACGCCACTCCAACTCAAGCGCAAGACAACAAGCTCATGAAAACCTACAACATCCTGTTTCTGTGCACGCACAACTCGGCACGCTCGATCCTTGGTGAAGCACTGGCATCGACTGATCCGAGCGGCAAATTCATCGGCTACTCCGCAGGCTCGACGCCCGGCGGCAAGGTGAATCCCTTCGCAGCAGAGCTGGCGATCCACATGGGCTACCCGGCGGAGAAGCTACGCTCGAAAAGCTGGGATGAGTTCGCCACACCGGAGGCTCCGGCAATGGATTTCATCATCACCGTATGCGACAACGCCGCCGGTGAAGTCTGCCCGGTATGGCCGGGCAGACCGGCAACAGCGCATTGGGGGTTCCCCGATCCATCGCAGGTAACGGGCGATGATGACGCGAAACGCAAGGCATTCAAAGACGTGATGGTTGGACTCAAGCGCCGCATCGAACTGCTGGCCGCGCTGCCGCTGGACAAGCTGGAGGCGCTCAGCCTGCAAGCGGAATTGCGTAAACTGGCGGACATCGCATCATGAATTTCTTTGAACGCTATCTGACGCTGTGGGTGTTCCTGTGCATCGTCGCCGGCATCGCACTGGGTCAGTTTTTTCCCGGGCCCTTTCAGCTGATCGGTGCGATGGAGATCGCACAGGTCAATCTGCCAGTCGGCCTGCTGATCTGGGTGATGATCATTCCCATGCTGGTGAAGATCGACTTTGGTGCGCTGCATGAAGTGCGCCGCCATGTGCGCGGCATTGGCGTGACCCTGTTCGTCAACTGGCTGGTCAAGCCTTTCTCGATGGCGCTGCTGGGCTGGCTGTTCATCCGTCACTGGTTCGCGCCGCTACTGCCTGCAGAACAGCTCGACAGCTACATCGCCGGCCTCATCCTGCTGGCGGCGGCACCCTGCACGGCCATGGTGTTCGTCTGGAGCCGGCTGACGAACGGCGATCCGCTGTTCACGCTGTCGCAAGTGGCGCTGAATGACACCATCATGGTGTTCGCTTTCGCGCCCATCGTGGGGCTGCTGCTGGGTATCTCGTCCATCGTCGTTCCCTGGGACACGCTAGTGACCTCGGTGGTGCTGTACATCGTCCTCCCGGTGATATTCGCGCAGCTGTGGCGCAGGCGTCTGCTGCTCCAGGGTCAGGAAGCATTCGATGCCATGATGCAGCGACTGGGCTCGTGGTCCATCGTCGCCCTGCTGTCCACGCTGGTGCTGCTGTTCGCGTTTCAGGGCGAGGCCATCATTCGTCAGCCGCTGGTCATCGCGCTGCTGGCGGTGCCGATTCTGATTCAGGTGTTGTTCAATTCGGCGCTGGCTTACTGGCTGAATCGCCGTCTGGGTGAATCCCATCAGGTGGCGTGTCCGTCGGCACTGATCGGCGCCTCGAATTTTTTTGAACTGGCCGTCGCTGCGGCCATCAGTCTGTTTGGCTTTCAGTCGGGCGCCGCGCTGGCCACCGTGGTCGGCGTGCTGATCGAAGTGCCCGTCATGCTGCTGGTGGTTCGCGTCGTGAATCAAACCAAAGACTGGTACGAGCAGTCTCGATCAACGACCTCACAAACTGCCGGACCTCATTCATGAATGATCTGCCTAACATCGATACTGAGTGCTTCCGGACGATCCATGAGGCCGAGCTTTTCGCCGGCAAGCGCACCACCCATCCGCCGCGTATCTTGCTGCTGTACGGCTCGCTCAGGCAGCGCTCGTTCAGCCGCTTGCTGGCGGAAGAGGCCGCACGACTGCTGCAAGCGCTGGGCGCGGAGACGAAGTTCTTCAACCCGACCGGTTTGCCGTTGCCCGATGACGCGCCGGACACGCATCCGAAAGTCGTCGAACTGCGCGAGCTGTGCACCTGGGCCGAGGGCATGGTCTGGTCGTCACCCGAACGCCATGGCGCGATGACCGGCATCATGAAAGCCCAGATCGACTGGATACCCTTGTCGCTGGGTGCGATACGCCCCACCCAGGGCAAGACGCTGGCTGTCATGCAGGTCTGCGGCGGCTCGCAATCCTTCAATGCCGTGAACCAGATGCGGGTGCTGGGGCGCTGGATGCGCATGCTGACTATTCCAAATCAGTCCTCGGTCGCCAAGGCGTATGAAGAATTCGACGAGGCGGGCCGCATGAAGCCGTCGGCCTACTATGATCGCGTGGTCGATGTGATGGAAGAGCTGGTGAAATTCACGCTGCTTACGCGCGATATTGCGCCGTATCTGGTGGATCGCTACAGCGAGAGAAAAGAGGCCGCAGAGAAGCTGTCGGCGCGGGTGTCGCAATCGCGACTCTGATCCGGGGCCGGGGCCGCGGGAGGCGTGTTTTCGGATTGCCAAAATGGCAGCGGCTGCCTCGAAAGGCAGCCGCTTTTTTATCTGGAGGCGGGGGTCGGAATCGAACCGGCGTAGACGGCTTTGCAGGCCGCTGCATAACCACTTTGCTACCCCGCCGGGGGTGCGTATTGTAACCGCGAAGACCGCAGTTTGCTCGGATCGCTGCGCGGCTTGCTACAGCCTTTGTTCGCACATCACTCCGAATGAAAAAGGGAAGCTGGTTCAGCTTCCCTTTTGTATCCTGGAGCGGGAGAAGAGTCTCGAACTCTCGACCTCAACCTTGGCAAGGTTGCGTTTTATTAACTGAGCTACTCCCGCGAAAACAGAAACGGGATTATAAAGCACCAACAGGATTTGTCAAGCGCCCTGCCTGCCCTGCCTTATTCAGATCCGCGTTTTTCCGAAATCAGCGGCCAGGCCTTGCGCAGGTAATAGAACATCGACCAAAGCGTCAGCACCGCAGCGATATCCAGCAGCCGCTGGCCGATATACAAGGTATCGATCACACCGAACAGCGGATACGCATACAGCAGCATCGGTATCGCCACCATTTGCGCCGCAGTCTTCACCTTGCCGATCGAACTGACGGCGACTGACTTGGATGCGCCGATCTGCGCCATCCATTCGCGCAGCGCCGTGATCGCAATTTCGCGCCCGATGATGATGAAAGCCACCACAGCATTCGTGCGTCCCAGTTGCAGCAGCAACAGCAAGGCGCCTGCCACGATCAGCTTGTCGGCCACCGGGTCAAGGAATGCGCCGAACGACGTCGTCTCGTTCCATTTGCGCGCGAGATAACCATCGAACCAGTCGGTGACAGCCGCCAGAATGAAAATCGCCGTGGCCGCGACACCCTGCTGATAGACCGTCATCCAGTGCGGCGGCAAAAAGAAGACGCCGACCATCAGCGGTATGACCGCCACTCGGAGCCAGGTCAGCAGAATCGGAATATTGAAGGGCATGCTGTGCTTGTGGGTGGTGCCGGCTCTCCTGCCGGAGTGCCGCCACTGTAGCGTGATTCGACCGGCTGGAAAAGTGGTGCGGGCCTACGCCAGACAGCGCTAGTGCAGCTGGCGGTAAATATCCTCGGCCAGCGCCCGGGAAATACCCTCGACCGAGGCCAGTTCCTCGATGCTGGCGTCGGCCACGCCGCGCAGCCCGCCAAAGCGTGCCAGCAGCTTCTGGCGGCGCTTGGCGCCGATGCCCTCGATCTCTTCCAGCCGCGATGCCTGCCGCGCCTTGGCGCGCTTGG
>JACCDN010705196.1_pt1 | contig 11209 bp, 5 predicted proteins | sample 7441691 | NCBI WGS metagenome assembly JACCDN01 (sample SAMN15323439, study PRJNA562643) | freshwater metagenome | isolation source: river surface water | place: USA:Blue River Watershed | collected 2017-08-16
ACTACTTCGGCGGCACCGTGGTGCTGGATGCGGGCAGCACCTCACTGGCCAGCAGCGGTGACCTGACCATGGGTACCGTGTACAACCGCGGGCCCTTGTCCCTGATCAGCGACGGTAATCTGACGATGACCAGTGCGACGACGGTGCAGGGTGGCTTGACGCTCAGCAGCCAGGGCGACCTCAGCCTCGGCAATGCGAACATCGATGGCTCGCTGTCGCTGAGCACCGCCGGTGGTTCGGTGACGGTCGGCCAGGCGGTGGTGAAGAACGATATCGTCATCGCGTCGGCGGGCGGTGACGTGACGCTGGGCAGCGTGGGTCAGAACTCGCCAAACGGCAGCATCCAGACCCAGACCGGCAACCTGACAGTGAACGCCGGTGCCGGTAGCGTGACGCTGGGTGCGACCACGATTGCCGGCAATGCGAGCGTGATCACGACCGATGCCAGCATCACGCAGACGGCAGCGATTAGCGTGGCCGGCACGGCGAGCTTCAATGCCGGCAGCGGCAGCGTGAGTCTGACCAACACGGACAATGATTTCAACGGCGCGGTCTCGCTGGTGGCGGCGACAGCGACCGTGAACGATGCGAATGCGCTGGTGCTGGGCGACCTTGCGATTGCAAGCACGCTGGATGTGACCAGCCAGGGTAACCTGACCCTGGGTACGGGTACCGTTGGCACCGCGACCAGTGCCGGCACGCTGACCGTGACGACCAACAACGGCAATCTGACGCAGCAGGCCGGTGGTATCGCCGTCACCGGCACCACGATCCTGCAAGCGGGTACCGGCACTGTGACGCTGGCCGATGCAAGCAACAGCTTCAGCAGCAGCGTGGATGCGACGGCGGCCTCGGTCCAACTGAACGCTGCGAGCGCGCTGACCATCGGCACGCTGGTGGCCGATGACGCGACGATCAGCAGCAGCGGTTTGCTGACGCTGGGCAGCACCACGATCAGCAATGACTTGCAGGCCAGCGGTACCGCCGGCATCGTGCAGATCGCCGCGCTCGACATCGATGGCAAGTCCACCTTCACGTCGACGGCCGGCGATGTGGTGCTGACCGACGCCACCAACCAGTTCGGCGATGCGGTCGCAATCACGTCGAACAAGGCTGACATCGTGAGCGCATCGCCGCTGTTGCTGGGCAATGTGCAGACGCTGTCGTCGCTGAGCTTGCAGACGCTGGGCACCAGCATCACGCAACTGGCCGGTACCACACTGACGGTGAGGGGCGACACCAACCTCGATACGCGTCACCCGACTACCGGCGTGGTGGCGGCCATCAACCTGTCCAATGTGGGCAATGATTTCGTCGGCGATCTGTCGGCACGCGGTGCTGCCATCACGCTGCGGGATGATGTGGGCAACCTGAGACTGGGCACGATCAGCGCCACCGGCATGCTCGACGCCACCGCACGTGGCGGCCCCATCATGCTGGTGCCGGGCAAGCTGCAGCTGGCGGCCGGTGGTATCCGCATGGTGCCGGACCCGCGCCCGGCCGGTATCGATTATCCGAAGCCCCCGATGGAGAGCCTGGCATCGGCGCGCGGCACGGCTGCGGCAGCGCCGCCGTCATCGGCTGCATCGTCGTCGGCCTCGGCGGCGCGTGGCTCGGTGGTGCTGCTCGCGACCGACCAGAGCGCGTCGTCAGGCGGTGATGGTGGTTCGGCGATGATCAAGGTCAGCCAGGTGCCGCTGACGCAGACCTCGCGCAATGTGATCCCGGTCGGCAAGGCGATTGCGCTGGATGCATCGGTGAAGGCGAACGTGATCCAGAGCGCATCGTTCGAAGTGGTGGACGGCTTCGCCTCGGGCAATACCACGATCGAAATGGCGCCGGCGGCTGATGTGCCGGCGAAGGTGGACAACAGCGCCGGCAAGATCACGCTGTCGGGTGAAGCATCGGCAGCCGACTATGACAAACTGATCCAGAGCATCAAGCTGCGGGTGGGTGACAATGTGCCGGAGAATGCAGTGTTCCGCATCCGTATCACGCTGACGGATTCGAGCGGCAAGACTGAATCGAAGACCGTCACGCTGCAGCTGAACAAGCCGGATCAGATTTCGCGCAACCCGTGATCGGGCGCCGGCTTTCCTTCAACCCCGCCGGATCGATCAGTCGAAGAACACCGAGTAGCGGAGCGCAATCTCGCGATCGAGCCGCATGCCGTTGTCGCCGGACACGTCGCGTCCGTAGCGCAGCTGCAATTGCTGTTTGCCAGCGTCGAGCAACAGCATGCCGGCATTGACGCGGGTGTTGTTCGGTGCGCCGGTGTTCGCGTTGCCGTTGAGCTGCGTCGCACCGCCGCCATTGAAGACGGCACCACCGTACAGATGAAAGGCGGGCGTGAGCCGGTAGCGCAGGATGCCGCCAGCGGCATAGGACACATCCTGCGACAAACGCTTGAGGCCCTGCAGCGTCCTGTATTCGGGATTGTCGCCATAGAACGCGACTTCGGACATCAGGTCGACGACCCAGCGCTCGTCGAGCGAGCGCATCATGCCGGCCGCCAGCACATAGCGGTAGCGGTTCTCGCCGAAATTCAGCACGCGCGTGTTGTCGTAGGTGCCGGTCGGCAGCAGTGCCGATGCGCTGAACATCGTGTAGCGGCGGTTCACGCGATCGGCTTCCAGCCATACCGCCGCACCGAGGCGCAGGTCGCCATAGCCTGAGGTATCGCGGATGCCGAGTGCCTTGAGGGTGGTATTCGTGGTGCCTTCGCCCCAGCTCAGTACGGCCAGCGGCCCGAAGGTGTACTGGCCATTGTCGCCAAACGAAAAATGCTTGCCGACGCGCAGTGCATACAGGTTCGCGTCGAGTTCACCGGCGGCCTGTTGGCTGCCGTTCTTGTAGGGGCCGATGCTTTGCTGCTTCAGCCCGTACAGCGCGACATTGTTCTTGCCATCGGGGAGTGCGACGTGATCGGTCGGGAAAATATCATTGAGGGCCGCGAAGCTGACGGCGGGCATGCTCGCCAGTGCCAGGCAAAGTGCGCGCTGCAGGGTCGTCATGGATGTACCTCGTTATTATTTTTTGTAACTTTCCTGTAGTTTAACTGAGCTTGCGTGCCGGCAGTCGGTTATCCTTTCGGCATCGGTGAGCAGAACTTGCTGAAGGCGCGCCGAATTTTGCCTCATGCTGCCCGGGGCCTTGTATCTGTCAGCCTTGCCTGCGATGACATTGCTTTCGCATAGCCTACCTTATTTGCCGCGTTCGCGCCCTTTGCGTGTGCTGTCTGCGCTGGCGGCGCTGTTGCTGTTCGCGCTGGTCTGGCTGCTGTTCATCGGCATCACCCTCGATGGGGATCGCTGGCGCGGCACACTGTCGCGGCTGGCGTCGGCGCAACTCGGCCGTGAGCTGAGGCTGGATGGCGCGGTGCAGCTGCGGGTCAGCCTGAAGCCGGCGCTGCTGGTGCGCGATGCGCGCTTGCTGCAGCCGGCAGACTTCGCGCAGCCGGATGAAGATTTCGTGCGTGTCGGTGAGCTGCAGGTGAAGCTGGACCTGTGGCCGCTGCTGCAGGGCCGCCTGCGCGCCGATACGCTGTCGGCCACCGATGTGACGCTGTCGCTGGTGCAGCGTGACGATGGCAGCAACAACTGGACCTTCGGGACGCCGGAGCCGGTAGTGGACGATCGCGCCGAAAAAGGCACCGCAGACAGCGATGGCCTGGATGCGGGCGATGCCGCGATGATCGACATTCGTCGCCTCGCATTGAAGAACATCCGCGTCAGCTACCGCGATGACGACAGCAAGCCGATGCAGGCCAGCCTCGATACGCTGGAGGCCAGCGTGCCGGCCGGCGGCAAGCTGATGCTGCGCGCGCATGGCAAGGTGGAGCAGCGTTTGCCGTATGCGTTGCAGGTCGATGGCGGCAGCTGGAGCGATTTCGCAGCCGGCCGCGCCGGCTGGCCACTCGCGATGACGCTGGACTTTGCCGGCGGCCGCGTGTCGGTGCAGGGCACGCTGCATGAGGCCGACAGTCAGTTGCGTTTCGGCCTTGGCGCGCCGGACCTGGCGGCCTTCGGCAAGCTGCTCGGCACGCCCTTGCCAAATGCGGGCACGGCCGGTGTATCGGGCGCGATCCGGTTGCGACCGGGGCGTATCGACTTGTCCGACCTGTCGGGCATGCTGGGCAAGTCGGTGCTGGGCGGCGCACTCAGCATCGACGCCCGCGGCGACAAGCCGGTGCTGCGCGGCGACCTGCGCTTTGCGACGCTGGACCTGCGCCCCTTCCTCGGGCAGGGCAGCGAGCAAGACCCGCCGACCGACTGGCAGGCGCTGTACCGGAGCCTGTCGGATGCGCGCATCGATCTGGATGCGATCAAGGATGTCGATGCGGAACTGAGCCTGTCGGTCGTGCAGTGGCTGAGCCTGCCCGGACATATCGACGATGCATCGATGAAGCTGACACTGGCAGGCGGCAAGCTCAGCGTGCCGATCGAAGCGGTGGTCGAGGGCGTGCCTTTGAAAGGGCGGGTGGAGGCCGACGCTCGCGGCACCGTGCCCTCGCTGCGTATCGATTTCCGTGCACAGGATGCCGAGGTCGGCGGGCTCGCGCGCATGCTGACCGGCTTGCCCGGCATCGAAGGCCGGCTCGGACGCCTGCAGCTGGCCATGGCGGCACGCGGCCGTCAGGGACGCGACCTGATGCGCTCGCTGGCGATCGATACCGAACTGGCGAACAGCCGGCTCAGCTATGGCAGCGCGAGCGCGAAGCGCGTCGGCTTCACGGTCGAGCAACTGACGATGGCGGTGGCGGGGAACAAGCCGCTGACGGGGCTGTTCCGTGGCTCGCTGCTTGGCAAGCCCTTGCAGGCGAATCTGGCCGGCGAGTCGCTCATCTCGGCGATGGACAAGGGCAGCTCGCCGGTGACGCTGACACTGCAATCGGGGAACGTGGCAGGGCGCTTTGCCGGCGTCATCGATGGCGCTCGGCAGAGCGCGGACTTCACGTTCAGCCTTGGCGCTGGACGCGCCGGCGATGTGGCGGCATGGCTGGGCTTGCGGCCGGATTCGACGTTGCCGATTGCGCTGGCCGGCGAGCTGCGCGGCACACCGAAAAAATGGTCGCTGTCGCAGCTGGTGCTGCAGGTGGGCGACAGCAGCGCGTATTCCGACATCGATCAGGAGCAGGTGGCCGACAAGTCGCACTTGTCGGTGAAGGTCGAGATTGCGAGCGTGGACCTGAAGCAGCTCGATCAATTGTTCGATGCGCCGAGGGATACGTCTTCCGGCAGCAAGCGCGCCACGGCAGCCTCGCCATCCAAAGCGGTGACGACGCTCGACATTCCCATCCTGCCCGGCAAACTGGTGCTGGATGACGCCGACCTGCGCGTGCGTGCGCGCGACGTGCGTGGCACGCAACTGTTGCTGGGCGAGATGGGTTTCGATGGTCGGGTGCGCGACGGCTACATGCAAAGCTCACCGTTCTTTGCAAACGTGTCCGGCACGCGCTATGAGGGCGCGGTGATGCTGGACCTGCGCTCGGCCGAGCCGCATGCGCAGTTGTGGTTGTCGGCGGCCGTTGTGGATCTCGGGCTGCTGGCAAGGCAGCTGAAGCTCGCCCGCCATATCGATGCGACGCTGGATCGTTTTGCGCTGTATCTCGATACCCGTTCCAGCCAGTTGTCGGGGCTGATGGCGAATGCAAGGCTGCAGGGCGAAGCGGTTGGCGGCAAGCTCGCGCTGCGCGACCCGAACACCGGCACGCAGCTGCGCGCGGCGCTTGACAGTCTGGTGTTGTCGGCCGCGCCGGGCGAACGCATCACGCTGCAGCTGGCAGCCAGCATCGATGAACAGCCGGTGCAGGCGACGCTGAAAAGCGCGACCGCGAAAGAATTGGCCGACCCGACGCGACGCGTGCCCTTCGATCTGCAACTGGATGCGGCCGGCACGCGCCTGCAGCTGTCGGGCAGCATGGACCGCGACATTGACGCGCGCGATGTGGCGCTGGCACTGGAGGTGCGCGGCAAGTCATTCAGGCAGCTCGACAAATTGCTGCGGGTGTCGCTGCCGCCCTGGGGACCGTGGTCGGTGTCGGGACGCTTCAGGATGTCGTCCGCCGGGTATGCGGTGGATGACATGCTGCTGAAGGTCGGCAGCAGTTCGCTGAAGGGCCAGGGCCGGATGGATACGCGCAGTGGCCGCGCGAAACTCGACATGGCACTCGCTGCGCCATTGATACAGCTGGATGATTTTCGATTCGATGGCTGGTCGGCGCTGGGCGACGCGTCTGCCAGGGACAAGAAGGCAGGCGGTAAAGCGGCAGGCAAGGACGATGCGACCGATGCCGATGCGCTGCGCAAGAAGGCGGCCGAGACCAGCGATCAGGTCCAGGCACTGCTGAGCCCGGAAGCACTGAAGCAAGCCGATGCAACGCTGACCGTGCAGGTGGACCAGGTCTTGTCCGGCAAGGACAAGCTGGGTCAGGGCCGCCTGGCGGCAAAGCTTGCGAATGGCCGCGCCGACATCGGGCCGGTGCTGGTCGAGATGCCGGGCGGGCAGGCGACGCTGGCGCTGTCGTATGAGCCGCGTTACCTGAAGGGCGACACCGGCGCGCAGGAGGTGCAGGCGCAGCTGAAGATCGATGTCGACAATTTCAATTACGGCGTGCTGGGACGGCGACTGAAGCCCGACAGCGAGCTCGATGGCCGCTTCTCGCTGAAGATGGATGTGGCATCGCGTGCGCCACGCTTGTCGCAGATGCTGGCCCACGGTAACGGGCGCATCGATTTCGCGGTCTGGCCGAAGGACTTGCGCGCCGGCGTGTTCGACCTGTGGGCGGTGAATCTGCTGGTCGCGTTGCTGCCGACCGTCGACCCGAAGAATGAATCGACCGTGAATTGCGCGGTGGGGCGGTTTGCACTGAACGAAGGCAAGCTGGGACAGAAGCAGCTGGTGATCGATACCAGCCGCATGCGGGTGACGGGCGTGACGTCCGTTGATTTCGGCAGCGAGAAAGTACACATGCGCTTGCAGCCGCAGGCGAAGGCCGCCCAATTCCTGAGCCTGGCGACGCCGATCGAGGTGCGCGGCAGTTTCACCGACTATTCGATCGGCCCCAATCCCGGTGATGTGATCGAGACCGCGGTACGGCTGGCGACCTCGATCGTGTGGGTGCCGATCAAGCGCCTGTTCTCGGAAAAAGTGCCGGCCGATGGCCGTGATGTGTGCGTGACGACGCTGGAATGAGGCTGGAATAAGGCTGGAATAAGGCGGCAACATGGCTGGAGCAAGGCTGCAACAAGCCTGCAATGACGCCAGAGCCAGATGCGGCGACGCTCAGACGGCTTTGCGCAGCGAAGGCAGCGCGCCGGCCTGCCAATCCTGATTGCGGTGTTCGCGTGCGATCGCTTCGAACGCGCGAGCTGACAGCGCGCGGCTGTACAGCCAGCCCTGAATTTCGTCACAGCCCAGGGTACGCAAGATCGCGAGTTGCGCCGGGGTCTCGACGCCTTCTGCAATGACGCGCAGGCCGAGGTTGTGTGCCAGCTGCACCAGGGTGCGAACGATCACCTCGCCATCGGTGTCGCGCGCGGTGCTGTTGGTCTCGCCGCTGTCGCTCGTCTCGCTGGTCTTGCCGAGGTCGCACACGAATTGCCGGTCCACTTTCAGGCAGGACAGCGGCAATTGCTTCAGATACGCAAAACTCGAATAGCCGGTGCCGAAGTCGTCGAGCGCCACCTGCACACCGCGTGCGTGCAGCGCATGCAGGGTCTCGAGCGTGAGCTCGATATTGGTCATCATCAGGCTCTCGGTCAGCTCCAGTTCCAGGCAGTCGGCCGGCAGGCCGGACGAGCTCAGTGCCTGGTCCACCAGCGTGATCAGCTCGAGGCCATTCAACTGACGCAGGGACAGGTTGACCGCGATCCGCAAGCGACCCAGCCCGGCCTGATGCCAGGCCGCGCCTTGCTGGCAAGCCTCGTTCAGGGCCCAGGCGCCGATGCGATTGATCAGCGTGCTTTCTTCGGCAAACGGAATGAAACGTTCCGGCGACAGCAGCCCGAGTTCCGGATGCTGCCAACGCAGCAGTGCTTCGGCGCCGACCAGCGCACCATCGGCGAGACTGATCTGCGGCTGGTAGTGCAGCAGGAATTCGCCGGCGTGCAGCGCACGTGGCAGGGTGCTTTCGATCAGTGCGCGCTCCTGCACGCGGGCATGGATTTCTGCGTTGTAGAACTGGCTGAGATTGCGGCCTGACTCCTTCGCCAGGTACATCGCGGCGTCGGCACGCTCGATCAGCATTGCCGGCTGGTCGCCATCGGCCGGAAAGGCTGCGATGCCGAGACTGCAGGTGATGGTCAGTGCATAGCTGTCGAGCTGCACCGGCTCGCACACGGCGGCCATGATGCGCTCGATCGCCTGCGTGGACAGCTCATGCTTCGCATCCCCTTGCAGCACGAGGATGAATTCATCGCCGCCATAGCGGCCCACCACATCTTCACGCCGCAGCGCATCGCGCAGGCGGGTAGTGATGGTTTTCAGCAGACGATCGCCGACCGCATGGCCATAGCGGTCGTTCACGTATTTGAAGCGGTCGAGGTCAACGAACGCGACCCACACCGGGAAGTCGTGCCGTTTGGCGCTGGCGAGGATCTCGTCCAGGCGCTCCATCAGCGCCTTGCGGTTGTGGACACCGGTCAGGGCATCATGCGCGGCCTGCCACGCCAGTTCCTGCTGGCTGTCGCGCAAGGCATCGAGGGCTTGCTGTCGTTCCTGTGCTTCGAGGAAGAGCTCGAGGCTCTTTTGTTCCAGCAGTGCTTCGGCCTGCTTGCGCGCGCTGATCTCGCGCTCCAGCCGGCGCTGGAAAATCTCATCCGGCGTGGACATTCGCGCTCCGTGTGAGCGTGAAGCGGGTATGCGCACCCTGTTCGTCGGCCGGCAGGTCGGTACGGGTCACGCTGACGGGCTGGCCGAAATACGCGATGCAGCCTTCGATCAGGCCTTCGGCAAAATCCGCAAGCGCGCGGTGGGAACGGTAGTCGAAATGCATGCCGCCGTCCGGCAGCGCTTGATACGTGAACGACGGCAGCTCGGTGTCGACGTACAGCTTCTTCACCTCGACATGGATATTGCCGTCCAGCTGTTGCAGCAGCTCGAAAGCGCTCTGATAGCTGGTCACGTATTGCGGATGGATCACGGTGAAGCGCCTGAACAGGTGGCGACCGAAATGGTTCAGCAGCGCCGGCACCGGTTGGCCAGTGTGCTGCGACAGGTTCAGCACCAACGACACCATTTCCGCATGCGGATAGGTACCCACCGAGGTGTATGCACCGCCGGTGGAGAGTTCGGATGCGGAGATGATCGCGTCGGCCGTGGCGAGCGAGAATTCGTTTTCGACCATGTCGATGAATTCCCGGAAAACGATGCCTTTCATTGGGGGCGGCCCCTTGTTATTGATGGCGTCAAGATATGTGATTTATAACCGATGGCGGGACTTCCGGCAAGCGCGGGCCGTAGCAGCCGCCGCTGGTGTCAGGCCGCACGGATGGCCACGATCAGTCGGCATCCGCGACCGTCGCGCGGCCGGCCGCTTCCGCATGGCGCTTGCTCACGCAGGCCTGTGTGCGTTCCCAGAAAACTTCACCGCTGCCGCCGTACCGTGCCGGCAACCGCAGCATGCGTCGGTGAGTGCGGGCCAGTGCTTCCTGCATGTCGGCGTTCATCAGGCCGAGCTGCTCGAGCTGCAGATAGGCTTCGCAATTGGCCTCCACTTCATCACGTGCAGGGTCGGTCGCATGCGCGCACTCGTGATAGAACACGAAGTCGGCCATGTGCGGGTCGCGCGCCAGCATCGCGCCGAACACCACGTTGTCGAAGTAGATCACCGGCCAGCCTTCGGCATCGGTGCGCACGACGGCAGCGGCACCGCCCAGTTCCGGATGACGGTCGCCGACCGCGCCCTTGCCGAGCCAGACTTCCTGCACGATGCGGCGTACGCCGTTGCGCTCGACTTCGCAGCCGACGATGCTGCCGTCCGAGCGCTCGAAAGCCTGCGCGGCGGGCGTTGCAAGCAGCGCCAGGGACATCAGCACCGAAGCAGGCAGGAAAGCCGGCAGCGTAGCCAGCAAGTAAGCGAGCAAGCCAACGAGCGATGATGCGACCGATGATGCGATCGATGGTGCGAGCGAGGATGCGACCGAGGATGCGACAGAGTTTGTCGGGGCCGCCGCACGCATCGCCGCCATCCTTGCGCGATTAGTTGCGGTACCCGGCCACCGGCAAGGCCGGCACGTTCGCGAAGTGCTTGGGCACCTCGCCGGTCAGGGTGCGCAGGAAGGCGACCAGATGCTTCACATCCTCATCGCCGAGCTGGCGGCCAAGCTGCAGGCGCGCCATGATGCGCACCGCATCATCGAGGCTGTCGACACTGCCGTCATGGAAGTAGGGCGGCGTCATCGCCACATTGCGCAACTGGGGTACTTTGAAGATGAATTTGTCCTCTTCTTTTTTCGTATCGTGCCAGCGGCCCATGTCACGGCCTTTCAGCGCTGGTTGTTCGACGCTGCCGGTCGCCTTCCAGTAGTCCTCGGTGAGGCCGAACTTCTGGAATGACTGACCGCCGACGGTGGAGCCGTTGTGGCAACCGGCGCAGCCATAGCTCATGAATTTTTCCAGGCCCACCTTTGCATCGGCGTTGATGGCTTTCAGATCACCCTTCAGGTAGCGATCGAAAGGCGCGGGCGTCAGCAAGGTACGCTCGAAGGAGCCGATCGCCAGCGACCAGTTTTCGGCATTGACCGGGTCTTTCTCGTTCGGGAAAGCTTTTTCGAACCACGCGTCATAGCCGAGCGCCTTCAGTCGGCCCTCGGCTTCTTCGAAGCTCTTGTTACCGTAAGCGAAGGGACTGGTCAGTGCCTTGAGCGCCTGCTCTTCGACGGTCTGGCGGTTGCCGCCGTAGTGCTGCGCGACCAGCAGCGGGGTGTTGAAGACGGTTTGCGCATTGCGCGGCATTTTCTGCCCATGCACGCCGATCGATACCGCACGCGAATCAGCGCCATGGAAAGACGGGCTGTGGCAGGACGCACAGCTGGTGCTGCCGTCGACGGACACGCGGGTCTCGAAGAACAGCATCTTGCCCAGCTCGATGCGGTCTTTCGAGTGCGGATAGTCATCGACGCGCGCATGGTCAGGCAGCGGATTGAACAGGCCGCGTGCGCGCTCGAGCAGTGCCTTGTCAGTGTCGGCTGCAGTGACGACGGTGGCC
>JACCDN010307598.1_pt1 | contig 11206 bp, 10 predicted proteins | sample 7441691 | NCBI WGS metagenome assembly JACCDN01 (sample SAMN15323439, study PRJNA562643) | freshwater metagenome | isolation source: river surface water | place: USA:Blue River Watershed | collected 2017-08-16
ATCTGTTGTGGCAGGTGAAGTGCTCATGTGAGAACTCTCCCAACGGCTGACTCTTCCTGCGACCTGAAACTCCTGCGAGCTGAAACTCCTGCGACGTGAGGCTTGCCGGAAGATGGGCTTGCCGCCTCTCGCAACCGCGGCCTCCTTGTAGAGATTGCGACCATGGCTTACCTGTCGAGATTGCGACCATGGCTTACCTGTCGAGATCGCGGCCCCAAAGTCAGCGCCCACCCGAGCAAATGCACCCCGAGAGTGTGCGCTATCTCGCCCTTTCCGGGATTTATCGCCCCGCTCTGAGCCGATAGTCTTAGGCGTAAGGACGAACCGTTTTCACTTATCTATAAGGAGCGCGCCAGTGTCGGCAACGCAACCAGGTCAAGACTTCGGAGCAAATGATTGGCTCGTTGAAGAGATGTACGAGCGCTATCAAAGCGATCCATCTTCTGTTACAGCCGAGTGGATTGAATTCTTCAAGACATATTCACCAACAGCGACACCAACGGCGACATCAGCAACGACACCTGTAGCTGGCGCACCAAAGGGTGGAACTCCCCCAGTTCCAAAGTCTGCACAATCTGCAGCAAGTCAGAATTCAGCAGCTGCACCTGCAGCGCCCGTACAAAGTGCTGCACCTGTAGCGCCCGTACAAAGTGCTGCACCTGTTGCAGCACCTGCAGTGTCTGCAACACCCGTTCAAACGGCGGCACCAGTTGTTGCACCTGTCGCAACACCAGCACCTGTTGCAGCGGCAACACCTACTGCACAACCAACTCCGGCACAGGCAGTCATTAAGCCAGCACCAGTTTTAGCAACACCAAGTGAAGCAACTCTTGAACCACTTCGCGGAGTTGCAGGTCGCGTTGTTGCAAGTATGGAAGGTTCGCTAACCGTTCCAACTGCAACTTCAGTTCGCGCAGTTCCTGCAAAGCTCATGATTGATAACCGCACTGTTATCAATAATCACCTCAAGCGCGGTCGCGGCGGAAAAGTTTCATTCACACACATCATCGCTTATGCAATGATCAAGGCGCTTCGCCAGATGCCAGAGATGAATGCATTCTTTGCAGAGGTAGATGGCAAGCCTGCAATCGGTCGTCCAACACATATCAACCTTGGAATCGCAATAGACCTTGCAAAGCCAGATGGTTCACGCCAGCTTCTCGTTCCCTCCATTAAGGGCTGCGAAGCACTTGATTTCGGACAGTTCTGGGCTTCATACGAGGCAACCGTTGCAAAAGCTCGCGGCGGAACGCTGACCGTTGAAGATTTTGCAGGAACAACTGTTTCGCTCACAAACCCAGGCACGATCGGAACAGTTCACTCTGTTCCTCGCCTTGTGCAGGGCCAGGGCTTAATTATCGGCGTCGGTGCGATGGATTATCCAGCCGAGTTTGCCGGTGCAAGCGAAGAGACAATTGCGCGCAATGCAATTAGCAAGGTAATTACCCTTACAAGCACCTACGACCACCGCATTATTCAAGGTGCAACATCAGGAGATTTCCTTCGTCGTCTTCACGAACTACTACTCGGTGCAGATAACTTCTACGATGAAATCTTTACAGCCCTCCGCATTCCTTATCAGCCAATTCGTTGGGCAGCAGACTTTGATTTCTCACGTGATGAAGAGATCAACAAGACCGCTCGCGTTCAGCAGCTCATTCAGGCGTACCGCACATACGGCCACTTGATGGCAGATATCGATCCACTTGAATACTTGCAGCGCTCACATCCTGATCTCGATGTTGTGACACATGGTCTGACCTTGTGGGATCTCGATCGTGAATTTGCAACTGGTGGATTCGGTGGCAAGAAGTTTATGAAGCTTCGCAGCATCCTTGGAATCTTGCGCGATTCATATTGCCGCTCTGTCGGTATCGAATACATGTACATCTCAGATCCTGTCGAGCGTAAGTGGATCCAAGAGCATGTTGAAGTTGGATTTACAAAGCCAGAGCGCGATGAACAGCTTCGCATCCTCCGTAAACTCAATAGCGCAGAGGCATTTGAATCATTCCTGCAGACAAAGTTCGTTGGTCAAAAGCGCTTCTCACTTGAAGGTGGCGAATCAGTTATTCCATTGACTGATGCGATTATCTCGGCAGCTGCAGAGCGCGGACTCGATGAAGTCTGTATCGGTATGCCGCACCGCGGACGCCTCAACATGTTGGCAAATATTGCAGGGAAGTCTTACGGACAGATCTTCCAAGAGTTCCAAGGACATTACGCCGAGAATGAAGTACATGGTTCAGGCGATGTGAAGTATCACTTGGGTACCGAAGGCGTCTTCACAGCAGAGTCAGGTGCTACAACCAAGATCTATCTCGCTGCAAACCCTTCACACCTTGAAGCTGTAAACCCAGTACTTGAAGGCATCGTTCGTGCAAAGCAGGATCGCCTCAATATCAAGGATGCGTTCTCAGTATTGCCTATCCTTCTCCATGGAGATGCATCATTTGCAGGACAAGGCGTCAACGCTGAAGTACTTCAGCTCTCACAGCTCAAGGGTTACCGCACCGGCGGAACAATTCACGTTGTCATCAACAACCAAGTTGGATTTACAACGTCACCACATGCTTCACGTTCATCACAGTACTCAACAGATATGGCAAAGATTATCTCTGCCCCTGTCTTCCACGTAAATGGCGATGATCCAGAGGCATGTGTTCGCGTTGCACGCATTGCATTCGAATATCGCCAGGCATTCCATAAAGATGTTGTCATTGACATGGTCTGCTACCGCCGTCGTGGACATAACGAAGGCGATGAGCCAAGCTTCACACAGCCAATGATGTACAAACTCATTGATGCAAAGCGCTCAACACGTACTCTCTACACAGAGGCGCTCGTTGGTCGCGGCGATATCACTCCGCAAGAGGCAGAAGAGATCGCAACTGATTATCAGAATCAACTTGAAGCTGTCTTTGCTTCAGTTAATAACCATGTTCCAGAACATGACGATAACTTCAAGGCACCCGTTCCACCTGCCGCTGAAGCTGTTGCAACAGCGATCACGGAAGATCTCGCTCGTGAGATTGCAGCAACGCAGGTTGCAGTCCCTGAAGGATTTAGCGTCCATCCAAAACTTCTTCCACAACTACAAAAGCGCGTGGAGATGCTCAACGATGGAACGATCGACTGGTCTATGGGTGAGCTCCTTGCATTTGGTTCACTCCTTAAGGCAGGACATCCAATCCGCGTTGCAGGCCAGGATTCTCGCCGTGGAACATTTAGCAACCGTCACGCCGTCGTCATCGATAAGGAAAATGGCAGCGAGTGGACACCACTTCGCTCATTGATCACAGATGAGAATCAATTCTTCGTCGTCGACTCACTTCTCTCTGAATATGCAGCGATGGGCTTTGAATACGGATATTCCGTAGTTCGCCCTGAAGCTCTTGTCATGTGGGAAGGTCAGTTCGGTGACTTCAGCAATGGCGCACAGACCATCATCGATGAATTTATCTCGTCAGCACTTCAGAAGTGGGGCGAGCGTTCATCAGTAGTGCTCTTACTTCCTCACGGATATGAAGGACAAGGCCCAGATCACTCATCTGCACGTATCGAGCGTTACCTCCAGCTCTGTGCAGAACAGAATATGACTGTGGCTCAACCTTCAAGTCCAGCATCGTATTTCCACTTGTTGCGTTGGCATATGGCTAACCCAACACGTCGCCCAATGGTTGTCTTCACACCGAAGTCGATGTTGCGCCTCAAAGCAGCTGCATCATCACTAAGTGATTTCACATCAGGAACATTCCGTCCAGTAATTGCAGATGACAAGGTGCAGAATGCATCTCGTCTGATCTTCTGCTCTGGAAAGGTCTATCACGACCTCGTTGCAGAGCGTGATCGTCTTGGCGAGCACACAACTGCGATTGCGCGCGTTGAACTTCTCTACCCACTTCCAATTGATCAGATGCGCGAAGTTGCAGCAGCGCATCCGAATGCAAATCTCTTGTGGGTACAAGATGAACCTGCCAACCAGGGTCCATGGTCACATATTGCACTTCGCACATCTGAGGCACATGGTGGACGTGGACTTGATTCACGCACGCTACGTCGTGTTTCACGTCGCGCAACAGCCTCACCTGCAACTGGTAACCACCACTTGCACGAGGAAGAAGCTAAAGCGTTGATGTATGAGGCGTTTACGCGCTAATTAACTAGCACGTTATTTAATCTTCGCGCTTTGCATCCCTTTGGTTGACCGCTTTCGACAAAACGTACCTTGTAGGGAGTTCTTACTCTTCGCGCTTTGCCTTCTTAATGCGGAACATATGTTTTGCTTTAATCGCATGCGGTGGAATCCATCCCCACGTTGTTGAATCAGTTCCCTTAGGGTTCTCGCTCTTGAGCCATATTCCGGCCCGCTCAATCTTTTCAATCCGCTTGATGTAGAAGACTCCTGGCTGTTCATCGCGTTCGAGAATGACAATCTCACCTACAGAGAGAGCCTTTGCTTTGGCCCCCTTCTTGGAGAACCAACGGACGTAGAGCACATCGCCGGGGATCAGGGCGGGTGCCATCGAAGGGCCCTCAACTTTGACGGTGCTAAAAAGTCTCATGCGAGGTAGTCTGCCACACATGAAAAATATCTTTAAGCCAAGCATCACCGTCTACGCACACTGCGATCTTCCATGCGGCGTCTATGACCCAGCGCAAGCGCGCATCGAAGCACTCTCTGTTAAGGCATGCATGGAAAAGTATGCAGCCAATACAGATGCCGATTTCCGTTCACGCTCTGTAGCAATCAAGGAAGAGCGTTCACATGCAGTCAAGGAGCACCTCTGGGTTCTCTGGACTGATTACTTCAAGGCTCCACACTTTGAGGCATACCCACAGCTCCACTCACTCTTCAATGAGGCGACAAAGCTTGCTGGAGCTGCTGGAACAAAGGGAACTCAGGATGTAGCAGTTGCAGATTCATTGATCGCAAAGATCGATGAAATTGCAGAGATCTTCTGGGCAACAAAGAAGTAATTTCTTGGCTCGACCCTGATGTGTGTGAAGCACAGAAGGTAGTTAAGTAAGTAATTAGTTAATAAGAGATTGAGCGGCGGTGCGGGCGAGGTAAGAGACTCGCTCCACCGCCTTTCTCTTAATCATTCCTTGAGCAATATGGCGCTCTCCATCGTAGAGATCGCAGAGAAAATGTAATTCGCGGCCATCAATATCTACACATCGCGCCGTGCAACGAATCTCGGCTCCGATTCCAACAGAGTCAATCATCGTAATTTCAAACTTTTCAACGACTGTAGTTTCACCTGGCTCAAGATATTCGGTAAGTGCTGCAACGCTGGCGCTCTCCATTGCATGCATGATGTGAGAACTCGCCAAAATGGGTAGATCTGAAATTCCCATTGCTACACAGGTATCACCGGGGCGGACGATCATGGTCGATAGACCTACTGCTCCAATTACTTCCTCTGCCGGCTTCACTAGATCTTTCCTCCAGGAAGGCCATCATCAAAGTTAATCTGCTGAATATGAGTCTCTTCGATCTGAATCTCGCGATGTTCAACGTTGCCAAACTCATCAATTTCAATGGAGATTTCAGTCATTGAAAATGTTGTAACAACTTCGGTATTACTTGCCGCCCCGATCAGTTGATTCTGAATGCTCTCGTAGAGGCTTGCTGGCGCTTTTTCAACACATGATCTGCGCAGAGCATCAACTAAGAATGTGTGGGTCATCCGCTCGTGTTCGAGCTGGCGAGCACAGTTCGGACAGAGATTGATGTGGTTGCGGATGTCATCGGGGCGATCAACTTGATCGATGGCATCCTCAATAATAAAGATAAGTGAAGAGAGGACTTCAGGACATCCAATACGTTCTGCGCCGAAGAGACTCATGAGTCGCCCTCCTCTGCTGCATCGAGGGAGCTCTTCTTGCCTTTGCCGCTATCGGTTGTATAACCGAGATCGCGCGCATAATCGGCGAGCTTTTCGCGAAGTAATTTACGGCCACGGTGAAGTCGTGACATCACAGTTCCTGCAGGAATTCCCACGATCTCTGCGATCTCTTTATAAGAAAATCCTTCGACATCGGCAAGATATACAGCCATGCGAAATTCATCGGGCAATTCTTGGAGAGCGTTCTTGATATCGCTATCTGGGAGATTTTCCAGCGCTTCAACTTCTGCAGATTTTCCAAGATCGCTTGTATGGCTCTGTGCCTGATCGATCTGCCAATCTTCGAGTTCGTTATTGGCAATCAGTGGTTGGCGCTGCTTCTTGCGATATGAGTTGATAAAAGTTGTTGTAAGGACTCGGTAGAGCCATGCGCGAAGGTTTGTTCCCTCTTCAAATTGATGAAAGGAGGTAAATGCCTTGATATATGTATCTTGAACAAGATCGCGCGCATCTTCAGGGTTACGTGTGTAGCGAAGTGCTGCAGCGTAGAGCTGGTCCATAAACACAAGAGCATCGCGCTCGAACCGAATGGTGCGATCGGAAGCGCTCTCTAGGACAAGATCTTTTGATGTCATCGCTTCTAGGCTATCTCACCTTCCTGAAAATTTCCTGATAGCCAGTCGCGAGCATTAAGGAGTTAAAGAGAGCGTGGTGGGTTTAAGAAGAGCCTTGTGGCAGTTGAGAAGATGGAAAGAGTTTAGAAGCGAACTGTGAGGTTTCTCGAGATTAAAAAAGCGTAGTGGGCTCACCCAGAGTAATTGGTGCAATCAATTCGGCTCCATTGTTGGCAACGAGGTTGACGCGCGATGAGACGGGGTGGAATCTAAGTCCATAATCTGGCTTATCAACGCGCAGTAGATCAAGGACTACAAGTGGATCTCGCTCTTTCGGATCAAGCCATTGATCCCAGCGATCTTCTGGCAGCATCACCGGCATTCGACTGTGAATTGTTGCCAATTCACCAACTGCTTCTCGAGTGATGATCGAAGCGCTCGTCACGCTTTCGCCAGTTGGACTTATCCAATGGCTCCAGATTCCTGCAACTGAGAACGCGCGATTCTGTACATCAGGATCAGGGCTGATGTAGAACGGTTGCTTAGGTGGATAGTCACCAAGGGCAGTTGCCCATTCGTAATAACCATTGATCGGAACAATGCAACGTGTTCTGCGGAAAGCATCGCGAAAGGTTGGCTTCTCGTGGATCGATTCACTGCGCGCATTGATTGCATGTGACTGTGATGCACGAGCTGCTGCGCTATCGCTCATCCATGGTGCAATCAGCCCCCATGATGCAGTGGTCAGTGATCGCTCTCCGCGAATAATGTAAATCTCATTAGTCGGTGCGATATTCCAATTAAGAGGAAGTGACTGATCTACTTCGCTTGATTGCAGATCGAAGGCAGAGAAGATGTCATCTGCGCCTTGAGTTCTGGCATATCTTCCGCACACGGCTGCAAGTCTACGGCGGGTAGACTAAGAAGATGGAATCACCGACAACAGCGCTCTGGCCTGCGATCTTTCGCGGCCGCACCCCTGTTGATCTTCTCGTCGAAATTCCCGGTTCTAAATCTGTCACCAACCGCGCACTGATCCTTGCTGCGCAGGCAAAGAGCCCATCCGTTCTTCGCAAGCCACTGATTTCACGCGATAGCCAATTAATGGTTGCCGGACTTCAGGCACTAGGTATTGAGATTGTTGAAGCTAGCGATGGAAGTTGGCAGGTAACTCCTGGGCCGTTGAAAGGTCCAGCAAAAATCGATGTAGGTAACGCTGGCACCGTGATGCGTTTTCTTCCACCGCTTGCAGCTCTTGCTCAGGGTGAGATTGCATTCGATGGAGATCCACGTTCCTATGAACGTCCTTTGGGACCTGTCATTAGCGCACTTGAAGAGCTGGGAATATCAATCAATCACGAAGGTCGATATAGCTTGCCGATGAGCATTCAGGGCGTTGGTGCAATACCAGGCGGTGAGATCACCATTGATGCAAGTAAATCAAGTCAATTCTTATCTGCACTCTTATTAATTGGGCCAAGTATGGTCAATGGAATCTCAGTCACACATCAAGGTGGCGAACTTCCATCGATGCCACATATCGATATGACTGTTGCGATGCTCCGTGACTTTGGTGCAACTGTAACTGTCGATCGCGATGCACAACGCTGGAGCGTTGCACCGGGAGATCTTCACGGTATTGATCTTGTGATTGAACCAGATCTTTCAAATGCAGCACCTTTCTTATCTCTTGCAATGGTCTGTGGCGGCAGCGTCACAATTTCAGATTGGCCGCGCCAGACAACTCAACCTGGTGATCAACTACGCGAGATCTTTACACGTATGGGTTCTACTTTTGAATTTACAGATGCTGGTTTGAAATTAACAGGTGGAGAATCTATTCACGGTATTGATATCGATCTCCATGATGTTGGTGAGCTCACTCCATCTATTGCAGCCCTTGCCGCCCTTGCCGATTCACCATCTCATCTTCGTGGAATTGCCCACCTTCGCCTCCATGAGACTGATCGTTTAGCTGCTCTCACCCGCGAAATTAACGGTCTTGGTGGAAGCGTCACCGAAGAAGAGAGCGTCCTCCATATTGATCCAACCCAAGGCGCGCTCCACGGCGGTACTTTTCACACATATGAGGACCATCGTTTGGCAACAGCTGGCGCGGTTATCGGCTTAATAGTGAATGACGTTCTCGTTGAAAATATTGCAACTACGCGGAAAACACTTCCTGACTTTCCTGGACTCTGGTCGAGCCTTCTTCAATGAGCCCATATTCATATGATGAATCCGATGTGCGAATTCGCCCATCACGACGAACACGTCCACGCAGTAAAGATCGCCCATCACATGATGGAGCTATCTACGCACTCGTCACCACGGTAGATCGCGGTCGCACCACCTGCATTACAGATGATGCGGTGATCGTAACTGCGATGAAGGCGCGCGAACTTGGGCCAAAGTCAGTTGTTGTCGGAGATCGCATCAGGCTCGTTGGAGATGTCAGCGGAACCGAGGGAACTCTGGCGCGTATCGTCTCTGTCGAACCACGTAGAAATTCTTTAAGCCGTACCGTCGATGACGCAGCACAGGTCGAGCGCACCATCGTTGCAAATATCGATCAATTAGTAATCGTTGCAGCGGTGACAAATCCAGAGCCGCGACGCGGATTAATTGATCGCTTCTTAGTCTGTGCCTTTCACGAAAACATTACGCCATACCTTTTGATGACCAAGACTGACCTTGCACCACTTCCAGATTTCGTTGAGGAATATCGAAAACTCGGTGTACACATTCTCACTTCATCGTCGAAGGCTGAGACGCACGAGAGTGATCTCGAAAAGGTGAAGAGCGTTCTCCTTGGAAAAACTTCTGTACTTGTTGGACATTCTGGCGTTGGTAAATCAACGTTAATCAACGCACTTGTCCCCCATGCAGGTCGTATTACCGGTGATGTCAACGTAGTCACAGGTCGCGGCCGCCACACATCTTCAAGTGCAATCGCACTTCCTTTATCGTCTGCTCTAGAAGGCCACGATGGATGGATTATCGATACACCTGGTATTCGTGCATTTGGATTGGCGCATCTTGATTCCAATCGCATCATCGCCTCTTTTGCAGATATTGCCGAGGTAACTCAAGGGTGCCTCACAAATTGCAGCCACTACGAGCCATCATGTCGACTCAACGACTGGGTTGCACCGGGCGGTGTTATCGATGAAGAACGCCTCACACGCGTGACGAGTCTGAGATCACTCCTTGAGCTAAAGGATAAGAACCCTTCACTGAGCGAGTAAAAGGCGGCCAAAGATAGACTTGCGACTATGGCTGATTCGATCGATAGAGGTGCTTTAGAAGGTGCGCCCCTTAGCGGAAGCGATGCACCATATGCAGCAGAACTTGCCTTTGCTCTCGGCCTGGCAGATCGCGCAGATGCAATCTCACTCTCGCGATATCAAGCACTTGATTTAGAGATCACCACAAAACCAGATAACACTCCTGTGACAGATGCCGATAAAGCTGTCGAGCGCGCAATCATCGATGCAATTGCAGCGCAATATCCCAACGATGGCGTTGTTGGCGAAGAGTTCGGTAGCAACGGTGGCAAAGATCGTTACTGGATTATCGATCCGATTGATGGAACAAAGAATTTTCTTCGTGGTGTTCCAACGTGGGCAACGTTAATTGCACTTGTTGAGACGAAGGATGGCGCTGAGAAAGTCGTTGCAAGCGTTGTCTCATCACCTGCGCTCTATCGACGGTGGTATGCAACTGTTGGTGGCGGAGCTTTTGTCGTTGAAGGTCTCGGTTCGGGCAGCTCTGCGGCGATCACCAATGCCGGCGCAGTAAACCAACTTTCGACAAGAAAGCTATCGGTCTCTAAGGTTTCTGCAATAAGCGATGCATCAATTGCATACTCTGATTTCCAAGGGTGGGGTGCACGTCGTTCCGCATTTGAAAAGTTACTCGATAGCACTTGGCGCAGCAGAGGTATGGGAGATTTCTGGTCACATATGTTGGTCGCCGAAGGCGCAGTCGATGTTGCCATCGAACCATCGCTTGCTCTCTGGGATATGGCTGCCCTTGACCTGATTGTTCGTGAGGCTGGCGGTAGGTTTTCATCTCTTGATGGAGTCGATGGGCCGTTTGGACCTAATGCGATCTCATCGAATAGTCTGCTTCATAAGGCAGTAATCGAGGCGATTAAGCAGCAATAAGGCAGTAAAGAAAATAAGGCAGTAAAGAAAATAAGGCAGTAAAGAAGTAGTGAAGATGCAGTTCCGATGTGTAGGGAGAGGTAAAAGTGGCCGAGGATATTTCGATCGACTTAATGCGCCATCGCGAGCCTGAAATCAAGGTCGATCTCGATAAGACAACCTTGGTTGCCACTACCTTTGCCGTAACAGGAATGACATGTTCCTCATGTGTGGCATCTGTCGAAAGAGCGCTTAATACCGTTCCGGGCGTGCGCGCATCGGTTAACTTCGCAAGCGAAACTGTTCACGTTTTAGCGCCAGAAGAGATTCCTGCGCAGACGATTATTTCTAAGATTAAATCAGTTGGTTACGGTGCAACCTTGCTTGAAGATAGCCAGGGACCTGCGCTACAGAATAGAAAGTCAGCTCTTGCCCTGTTCTGGGCAATTCTCTTTGCAGTTCCTGCAATCTCGATTTCAATGGTGATGGATTGGCATATGTGGATCGATATGCGCGTCCACGAACTTCTCGACATCGTTGGACTTCCGCATCCTCTCTATTCACCGACTGCATGGGTTGCAATCGGTCTGAC
>JACCDN010537117.1_pt1 | contig 11204 bp, 11 predicted proteins | sample 7441691 | NCBI WGS metagenome assembly JACCDN01 (sample SAMN15323439, study PRJNA562643) | freshwater metagenome | isolation source: river surface water | place: USA:Blue River Watershed | collected 2017-08-16
ATGGAACCATTGCCGGGCATTTTTAATTAAATAAAATAAATGAAAACTTGGCAATAGAACTATTGCCGGGCATTTTTAATAATAATTTTATTATTAAACATGTTTAATTAAAATAAGTATATTTTTTGTAATTTTAATTTTTTTCTTAACAATTAATTTATTTTATCAATAACTTGTTGCAATCTTGATTTTAAATGTTCAACTGAAATAATAACTTGACCATGAAAATAACAAATTATTTTACCATTATATAATTCTAATTCTTGTATTGTTTTTTCGTAAGATTCAACGTGATCTTTAAAATATTTTTTCATCTTATCTAATAATTCTGTTGGGATATTAATATCAGACAAAAAATACGAAAATGTATTATCAAGTGCATAATATTTTGCACCTATATAATAATTTTTTGCCTTTTCAGTTTTTTCTGAACATTGCTGTCCAGGTTCTTCACTTAATGGATTATTATGTAATAATGATCTTATTGTTATTAAAATTGATTCAAGCGTAAATGACATTGACCATCCTTCTACTTTGGAATCATGCCATGTATTTAATATTGTTAAACATACTTTTCCTGTTGCATATAAATTCGGATGAAATCGCTGATTTATTGGTGTTATAAATTTAAATTGAGGCGGTTTTGTCGGGTATTCACTTGAACATTCCACATCAAAATATAATATACAGTCTTTATAACAACTGTCTTCAGAACCATATATTACCATTTTGCTTTTTGATATGTCTTCTGAATTAAACCACACATCATATTCTTTCCCTATCATTTTAGATTTTGTAAATACTCTTATATCCCCTGCAAGTCTTTTCGCTTGAAAATTCATATTAATATATATTAATTATTTATTATATATTAAACTTTATTTTATTCATTTTTTTATTCATTTTTTATTTATTTTTATTTATTTTTATTTATTTTTATTTATTTTTATTTTTTTTGTTTTTTTTGTTTTTTTGTTTGTGTATTTTCATCTAAATCTATTTCATTATCAACTAAATTGTTATTTTGTTTATCATCTGTTTCATTTGCATTATTATTATCGTTATTATCATTATCATTATTATCACTATCATTTGCATTGTTATCATTTACATTATTATCTTTATTATCATCGTCGTCACTGTCATTTGTATTATTTATGTCTTTTGTATTACCAATTAATAAATATGTTTCATGCAACTGTTTTAATATAAATTCACGTAATTCTTCTGAATTGCGTAATTCTATTTGAACAGCCGCAGATATTGTTTTATAATTTATTGATCTTTTATCAGCATAATTTAGTAATTCAATTGATATTGCAATAACATTTTGTGTTGCTTTAATTAAAATGTAAATTAAAAAATCAAAGGCTTGTGGTGTAAAATTAATCATTGAACCAAATTTTATTTCAATAAAATTTATTATTATTTTTTTTGCAATTGGATATTGACTTTCATATATATGTGTTTCGTCATATTGAAATAAATAATTACTAAAACATCTTTTTAACATGTCATTTGTTTCTATACTCGTTTTTATCATAGCTCTTGTTATTGTATATAATCCATTTTTGTCTTTTTCAACATTTTTATTTACATTTTCAATTAATTTATAACATAATAATTCATTTAATTTTGTTAAATAAACATGTGCTTTACTACATTTATAATTATTTGTGCTTATTACTTTACACGTTTCAATTAATGATTTTTTAAAACGCATAACATTAAACGTTAAATTTGATTTCTGTGTCAACATATTTGAACTCATATTTAATTAATATATCCTTTTATTTAACCTTGTAATAATATATATTTGTTTCAATTTTATTTATTTAAATTTTAAAAAAATATGTTAATAAATAAGCTGTATTAACATGTTTTTTTTATTTTCAAAAACGCTAATTTCATAATTAAAAATTTTAAAAATAACATATGATTTAATTTAATCGTTTCTAAAGTTTTTATTATATTTATATATGAATCATTTTCATTTAGTTTTCCTCCAATGATAAATATTTCTGAATCAATTTTTATTTCGGCACGCATTGATGAATAAATTTCCGTAAATTCCGATACCTTAAAATATTCATTTATTAATTTTTTTAAATTATTTATAAAACATAACATTATTATATTGTATTTTTGACATGTCATTGCTATTGTATTTAAATTAACCTCAATTTGACATTTTAATAATAATATATCATTTATATTATGTTTCGTTAATTCATATATTTTTATTAACAATTGTTGTGGATATTTGTTTAATAAATTATTATTCGTTTGACAAATTTCATCAGGGCATGTATCAGTTATATTATATGTTTGACACGTTTTTACAGAACACATATCGGTTACGTTATTTGTTTGACAATATCCTACAGAACATGTATCAGTTATATTATATGTTTGATATTCACGAATAGGACATGTATCAGTTGTGTTATCTAAAAAATAATTCATTTTTATTAAATTATATTAAAATAAAATTATAATATAATTTTTATTCTAAACGTCAAATTTATTGTTCAAGAAATGATAAAGTATCGTTTTTGTATTGGTCATTTTCTAATCCACTTAAAGATAAATAATCTAGCTCTTGTTCGTTGTCCGAAAAATTAAATGTTGATATTTTATCATTTATTCTAACTTTCTTTTCACAACAACTGTTTTTTTTCCGTTTAACAATACATTTTTTATTATTATTTTGTGTTTGAGAATAATAAATACAATACAGTAATATTAAAATGCTAATTAAAATTAATAATTTCATATATTATAATAAATTATATTTTTTTACTTTTATAAACATATTTTTTTATATTAATTTTTTGCAATGGATAATTGCCAGGGTTTTATAAATAATTGCTGAATTTTATATGATATTAAGTTCTTGGCAATGGATAATTGCCGGGTTTTATAAATAATTGCTGAATTTTATATGATATTAAGTTCTTGGCAATGGATAATTGCAGAGGTTTATATTAATTTTTGGCAATGAATAATTGCCGGGTTTTATAAATAATTGCCGGGTTTTATATTAATTTTTTGACAATAGATAATTGCCAAGTTTTATAAATAATTGCTAAATTTTATATGATATTAAGTTCTTGGCAATGGATAATTGTCGGGTTTTATATTAATTTTTGGCAATGGATAATTGCAGAGGTTTATATTAATTTTTGGCAATGAATAATTGCCGGGTTTTATAAATAATTGCCAAATTTTATATAATATTAAGTTCTTGGCAATGGATAATTGCCGGGTTTTATATTAATTTTTCGCAATGGATAATTGCCGGGGTTTATATTAATTTTTGGCAATGGATAATTGCCGGAGTTTATATTAATTTATGATATTAAGTTCTTGACAATAGATAATTACCAGATGTTATGTAATAATAAAATATAATTTAATTTATTGTATTTTAACAATTATAAAACACATTTAAGTTCATGTTTATCGATTTTTGGATAATAATTTGCATGTTTAAATAATTTGCAATCGATTGCAGATTGTTTAAGTATTAATTCAAAATCTGATATTAATTTTTGTTTTTGGATTGCTAAATTTAAGATATATTGATCAGTCGTTATTTCTTTTTTTGGCGATGTTGCTATATAAATATATACTTTAACTTCTCGTTCAGACATTGGTAAATCTCGATGACTGCAAAAACGAACGCCTCTACCGATAATTTGGTCAAGTTTACTCCAATTCCATGTTGGTTCTAAAATATGAATTTGCGAAACACGTAAAAGCGACACACCTTCTTTAATTGACGGAGAACCTAATAAAATTTTAATTAATTTGCCTGATTTATTTTCTGAATTATTATAAACATTTCGTATTTCATCTTTTAACGTTGTGCTTTCATCACTTGACCAAATTGCGAATCTATTTTTGCCTTCACCGTGTTCTGCATAATTTTTATAATTATTATAATTTAGTACTTTTTGTAACGCCATAATGCCTCCAAATTCTTTAAAATTTGAATAAATAAAAACCGGACCTTTAGCTTTTTTTATTTTTTTTAAAATTTTAAAAAATTTAATTGAATAATTTTCTAATTCTGTCAGATTAGCATGTTTTTTTTGAAATAAATCAAGTCCGGTTTTATTAATTTTCATATTTGGATAAACAATATTTGAAATAATACGTGACCCGATAAAAAAATTATTTGGTAATTCTGATACAATATTTTCTTGTAACACATTTTTTTTATCTGGAAATCGTTGTGTTTCCATTTTATTTTCTTGATGTAACACTGATTTATATGCTCTATATTGATAAGAACTCATTTCACATTTTACAATTTTTATATCTGTTGTTGGAAATGCAAATGGTGGCGCGCCGCGATAATATGAAACATACCCTTTAGCAAATTTTTGTATTTCATTTAAATGTTTTGTTGTATAGGTTAATTTATCTTTATCATCGCGTGTAATATTAATATATCTTTTAACAAACTCATCACCTGTTTTCAATTGCCCATTTGGATTTAATAAATTTAATAATAATGCAATTTCTCCTGGTTTATCAAACATTGGCGTTGCAGACATAAATACAAATCTAGAATTTTTACTTTGTTTTATTGCATTTTTTAATTGTTTATAATATGTTCCTGTTTCTGATATCATATTTTGTATTTCATCTATAATTAACAAACAATTATGTAATTTTAAAGTTTTATTTTGTAATTCACTGGCGAATTTATTATATGAATAAATATGATAATATTTATTAATTAATTTATCTGTTTCTTTAATAATTTTTTTATATTCATTCGTGCTTGGATGTAAATTTGCCAATTGTTGCAATTGTAATTCAGTAATATATTGATGTTTTACACAACCACTTCTTAATTCATTTCTAAAATTTCCAATTAATGATGCTGGAACAACAACAATAATTTTTTTTTTTCCAATCCATTTTTCTGCAATTTTAATTGCAGTACATGTTTTCCCAGCACCTATTTTATGATAAATTAATAAACTTTTATACGGAGTTTTAGGATTTACATATTCAGGCAAAAATTTTTGCTGTATTTGCAATTCGTATTTTTTCGGAAAACATGTTTCTTTAAACGTTTTTTTTGTTTTCGGTATTTCGTATTTTTTATAAATATTATTTATATTTTTATAAAAATTATTATCTTCAATCTTAGGATACATATATTTAATACATATTTAATTACAACTTGCAATAATAATCTTTTCACACATCTTATATTACTATTTCATTTTTACATATATTTCTTCAATTTTTGCCATTATTAATTCTATTTGTTTTTTTTGTTGTTTACATAATTCATCTAATAAATTTTTAACTTCATCTAATTCTAATTTAATTTTTTGATCCGAATTTTGTGTCAAATCATATTTTTCAGCTAATTTTATTAATATTTTCTCAACATCATTCATTATATATAATAATAATTCAATTTATTATTATATATGTTACTGTGAACTGCATTCTCCAACATGGTCCTTAAGTAACACACATACACCGTCCCGCAATAACCATCTACAAATACGAGGACACTCGCGTAATGTGTGTTTCGTGTTCACAATATGCGCATCTTTGCATTATGTGTATTGAACAGTCGCGTGAAGAATGACCATTTTCACCACATTTACTACAACAATGTTGCGATGATGTATGATCAGTCATTTCAGGATTTCCTTCACTTTTGCAATGATCACAGCGGTAAAGATTGCGTGCTTGACAGTTGTTCGAAGAATGACCGTGTGTTTTGCATTTACTACAATAATGTTGAGATGATGTATGGGCTGTATTAACGATTTGATATTCATCAAAACAAATTTTACATGCAACAACATCAACAATGCGACGTTGTAAAGCATGCATAGGTACCGAAATAACCTCACGAACATTAACCGGACTACGACGAAAAACAGGCATAGGGCCCGGAATGCCACCACGAGTGTAATGATTCAACATGTTTTATAATAATTTATCACAAATATTACAATAACTTATATTTTTCATTTTTTTTATTTATGTATAATTAGTGTTGTAATAAAAATATAATGTAAAAATTAATTTGATGATTTCAAATAAAAATACATTAAATAATATATTTTTATTCTATTTTTATGAAAGTTTTTATGAAAATTTTTATAAAAGTTTTTATAAAAAATTATCATTAATATCTATTTATACAAAAAACAAAAAAAACAAATAATTATTATATTAAAATTTTATTATTGGTTAATAATACAATTATTGTGTTGTCAATACATATTTAATGTAAATTATATTTTGTTTTAAATTCATCTAAAGTTAATATTGGTATTTGTTTGGCGGATGCATCTTTTAATTTTTGGGTTAATGTTTTAATGGTATTTGAATAAATTACCATTGTTGTATTATTAGAAATACTTGTTGTAACTTTACCCATATTTTGGTTAATTAAATTTTCTAATTCTAAATCTCTAACACCTGTAAATACAATAATTTGGTCTTTAAATAAATTAGATATATTTATTGTATTTTTCTTATTATTTAACAAATAATTTAAATTGATTACTGTATTAAGATCATCAAAAAAACTAACAAAATTATCAATATTTTTTACAAATTGGGTTGCTGTTAAAATATCAAATCCATTTATTTTAAGAATTTTATTAATTAATTTTTCATTACATTTTTCGTTATATTTTTCATTATATTTTTCTTTTATTTTTAAAATATTTGGATATTCTGTTAATATTAATTTAATTTTTTTTATACCAATACCTCTTCCGAAACATTGACTTGCCGTCATTAATAATGTTAAATTTGTATTTAAAAGACCATCAATTATGTTTGTGCGAATTTTTTTTATTAATTTTTCTCCAAAACCGTCAATATTAATTAATTCTGTTTCAGATACTTGAATTATTTTTTTTACAGAATTTATATTATTTTTTACCATTTTTTCAATAATTTTTTCATTTATATTTTTTATATTTAAAGTTTGAAAAAAATAAACTAATTTTTTTGTTATAATTTCATTGTTATTTTGTTGATCTATTTTAATTAAATCAACGCCTGTTTGTGACCATTCATAATTTTCTTCTGGCATTTGTGGCTGATTATTATATGATGATTCAATTATTTTTATTATATGTGGAATAACATCGCCGCTTCTAACAATTTCTAATATAGAACCCGGACCAATTTTATTATCACAAATATATTTTGCATTAAATCCCGTTAATGATGATATTGTAACACCCGATAAACGAACCGGAGATATTTTTATTTGAGGTTTAAAATAACCGTCCTTTGATAAATTCCAATTTACAGAGGTAACTGTAACTTCCGCAGTCTGACTTGTTATAACTGATTTAAATGCAAACGCATATTTGGGATTTGTTTCAGTTATGTCATATAATTCTGAATTATCTGTTACTACAATACCATCAATTTCATATTCTGATTCTTTTCTTCTTTTTACTAAATAATCACTTAATTTATTATTTGTTATGTGTTGATATATTTGATATTGGACAACTTTAAAATTATAATTTGTCAACGTGATTAATTGTTCTTGTTGAAACATTTTTGGATAAATAATATTGTATGCAATAAATTCTGTTAATTTTGCAATATTTTTTTTTATTTTTTTCGCATTAACTAATCCTGATACTGCATTTCTTGCATTTTCCATTATTGTTTCAATTTGAAAAAAATTATTTTTTGATATAATTAATTCTCCTCTGATAACCGTATTAATCGGTATTAAATCAATTTTTACATCAGACGATAATACGTATTTTTTTAAATGTGTTATATCAGAACCGTAATAACCATCGCCTCGTGTATATAATTTTAATCCACAATCTTTTTTTACTATAACACAACTTACACCATCTAATTTATCTGACATTACATATGGCCCTTGATAATTACTTTGCCACTTGTCTAATTCATCAGTGTCCGATTTAATTTTATTTAAACTTGATGCATAAAACGGTAATTTTACTGATTGTTTTGTCCTCGCCCCAACTTGACTTAATATTTTACTATTTTTGTCTTTTTTTTCAAGTATTTCTAATAATAAATCATATATTTTATCTGGTACATTCGATTTTCCTGTGTTATAATATATCTCTGATAAATTTGTTATATATTGTTCTAATTCAGTTACAGACATTTTTTCTGCATTTTTTATTATTTTTTCTTGTTCCATTTACATATTTATTTTATTTACTTATTTTTTTAATTTGTATTTTTATCAATTTTATTTATCAATAAATATTTATTATTTTATAAATAATACATTTATAAAATAATTAATTAATATTACATATTATACCTTTTTGGCGCCTTTTGCTTTCGCTTTTCCTTTGGGTTTTCCTTTAGCTACAGTTTTTGTTTTTGTTATATTACTGTTATTTGTTGTTTTATCTTCATTATCTGAAGAATTTTCTATTAATTCCTGATTATTTTTCTCATCTGATTTCTCGTTAAGTTTTGTATCACTATTAACTTTTGATTTTTTTATATTTTTTTTTGTTTTTTGTTCAGATTTATCAGTTAATGTTATTTCTTGATTATCATCTGATTCTGTATTATCACACTCATTTTTTACCTTTTCAATTGGGGTTTCAGATGACGATTCTGTATCTGAACTATTTTCTTCATCTTTTGAATGCTTAAGTTTTTTTCTTTCTACAATTAATTCTATTTTTGCAAGTCTTTTATTTTTTTCATGTTGTAAATTTGCAATTTGATCACGCATTACAAACAATTTATCACGATGATATTCATATATTTCATTTAATTCTTCATCATTTAATTTTGTAATATCCGCCTCTTCATAATCAATTTGAGATGTTTTTTGTGTTTTTGGCATGCTTATTCTTTTAATATTTTGTTTTATTTTTAAATGTATATATTTCAATTTTATTTGACGAATTTATTCAAATGTAATAAATAAAAAAATTGAAATACACAATTAATTAATATGTCTTAAACAAATAAAAAATTTCAGTCTTGCACGATAACGTTTATGTCGAATTTATGGGACGTGGCGCGTGCGGGTGAAAAAAAAGACGTAATGACCTATGCGAATTCAATCCTAACAAAACTAGATGCACATGCGCAAGCCACATCATCGTCTAGCAATTCTTTGAACCTCCCTAATACAGATCCACGTGCCAACCAACCGTCAGGCAAATTTCGTGGCGGCGATTTGTATATGTGATTTAAGAAAAACCCGTGAAAAGTAAAACACGTTAACAAAATACATTAAAAACATAAACTTTTACATACGTGTATTTTTTTCACAATTAATAATTATATTAATTAACAAAATCATGACTTAATATATCTTTTAAATCTAGGCGGATTATAGGATTATAATTAAGTAATTTATATAGTAAATCAAATAATATTTTTTTATCAAAATTCGTTATATTTAATTTATTAACTTGTGTATCAATACCAATATAATTAATTTTAGTAAATCCTTTTAATAAATTATTTGTTGTAAAAAAATACTCTTTTTTTTGTGATAAATTAATTATATCGTTTGGTATTAATCCCAAATAAGATATAAATTCGTATAAATGATGACGATCGCGATTATTTAAACTTGTTTTATCGGGATTAAATAATATTTTTCCGGTTAACAATTCATAAATCATACAACCAATTGACCAATTATCAATTTTATGATTATACTCATATTGAAGTATAATTTCAGGCGCACGATAATATCGTGTTTGAATGTCAAAATGTTTTTTATCAGTAATAATTGTTCCCAAATCCCCAATTTTAATTTGAATATCATCAATATATTTAACATCAATGAATAAATTGTTATCACTATTATTACCGTCAATATTAACATCATTATTAATATCGTTGTTATTATTATTGTTATTAACATTTATTTCACTTAAATTCGTTTCTGTTGATTCTAATGAAATTAAATCTATATCAGTAGCTAAATTTGTTGTGGATGATGACAATGACTGTTCAGAATAATTTGGAAATAAATTCTCGATTAATTTTAAACCAAGTTTATTTAGTATCATCATATCAGACTTATTTAATTTTTCTTTCGGATTTTTAATTTGTTCATTTACTTGTTTTTTTAAATTAAATGTTAATACTTTATTAATTAAAATTTGTTGTGCAACATTAACACCTTTTATTAAAATATTTTCTGGTTTTATATCAGTATGTATTATATTGTTTTCATGCAAAATAATTAATGTTTCAGCCAATTGTTTTATAATTTTTTTCACAATATTGCACGGTAGACCATTATTATACTGTGTGCACTCTAATAAATCTTGTAATGAACATGCTAATAACTCAAACACAATAACTAATTGTTCTGATTCGTCATCAAATTGATAAATAAAATGGTCTTCAATTGTACAAATATTTTTTGTTTTATTTTTTAACATATTGTATGCGTCAATTTCTTTTTGACCTGATTTTATATCATCACAATTTAAAATTTTTAAGGCATATAATTTTTCTGAAAAAATATTTTGAGAACACCATACTGTTGAAAAAGAACCACTTCCTATTTGTTCAAGTAATATGTAATATTCATTTTTTGGTGATTTTATAATTATGCCTTGATAATTATTATTTTGTTCAGTTTCCGTAACGCCACTTGACATAACATATTAATTTTATTTGTTTTTATCTATTAACATATAAAAATTTAAAACTTAATTATTTGTATATAATGAATTATCATATTTACATAAAAAATATGTATATTTGTTGTGTTTACGACAGAAATGATGCTATATGTATTTTATTAAATATAATTTTAGGATTACTTGATGGTATTGATAAAAAAATTAATATCACACAATATCTTATTGATAATTACGAAATACAACTACGAAACACATATTCTTACATCATTAATAAATATTATTTTGATTGTTCAAATTACACTATTAAAAACATGTTTAATAAACCAATATCACTTAGTTTTCAACACAAATTTCAAATTCAAACTATAAAAAATTCTTTATGTTGTCCTGTAATATCTAAACATAAAATAAATAACAAATTAAACCAAAAACAAGAATCTATTAAAACATATGCAAATAATATTATGTGTTTTAAAAATCAAGAAAATAAAAATCAAGAAAACATAACAAATAAGTCTCAAGAAAACATAACAAATAAGTCTCAAGAGAAACAAAATATGTCGG
>JACCDN010661579.1_pt1 | contig 11203 bp, 12 predicted proteins | sample 7441691 | NCBI WGS metagenome assembly JACCDN01 (sample SAMN15323439, study PRJNA562643) | freshwater metagenome | isolation source: river surface water | place: USA:Blue River Watershed | collected 2017-08-16
CTAGAGTAATTTTTTACTCTCGGTTACCGAGGCAGTAGGCTTAGCCCTCGCACGTAACCTTCACAGGTTTTGCACCCTGCGGGTGTAGCTCAATGGTAGAGCCCCAGCCTTCCAAGCTGGCCATGCCGGTTCGATCCCGGTCACCCGCTCCAGTTTTTCCTTACAGGGCTCCGATGGAGCCAACCAAGGTTGAGTACATATACCCGCTAAGGCTTAGAGCATTAGTTCCGGTAGATCCCTTGTCGTCAGTCACTTTTATAGAAATCCCTACGTCCGCAGAAGTAGTAGTTATGACGCCTGTGATTACAAAACTGTACCGAACATAAATCGGCTCTAACTGAAAATTGTCCTGCTTACTCGGTACGTAATTGAAACGAGCCGCTGAACTATCTTCGTGAATTATGTCGATTTCAAAAATTCCAGTCGAAGTGTTACTCAATCCTGTCAAATAAATCGTATAAATATATGACTTACCCGCTTTAAATTTCGGAAGCATTGACGAGGTTGAGGAAGTGCGAGCTGAACTCGTACTTAATGTCCATGTTGGAAGTGCATTTACATAAACATTGGAAGGTCCCGTTGCACCAACAGTTCCGGTTTCACCTTTTAAACCAATTGATCCATCTGCACCAGCTGTTCCTGTTTCACCTTTGGCTCCAGTTAATCCTGTGGCTCCCGTTGCACCGGTAGCCCCTGCTGGCCCTTGCGAACCGCTGCCTCCACCACCTGAAGGACCTTGCGGCCCAGTTGCACCAGTTGGACCTGCAGGTCCAGCAGATCCGTTTGCTCCAGCAGAACCTGGTTCACCCTTATCTCCCTTTTCGCCTTTCTCTCCTTGCGCACCTATCGGGCCTGCAACATTTGATGCCGTTGCAATTGTTTTTCCTTCACTGCCGTTCTTTCCATCAACACCGTTTGCACCGACCGGTCCTTGCAAGCTTTGTGGCAATGGCCATTTCCCGCTTTTCTTAGGCCCGTAAATCTGCAAACTTCTTATATCAATATAGAAATCACCATCGATACCGAGTTTTATCTGTGGTGCACCTTTGCCATTTAAGATCGTATTTGGAATCGTAGAAGTAGTTCTGCCAGCAGCCTTTGGTTTAGTTGCCGCGCTAGTTATCGGCGCTGAAAGTATTGAAAACGTTGTTGTAATCGCTACTGCAAATGCGACGATCTTTGATATCCGAATGCGATTCATGGAACCTCCAGGCCCACTGCGACAGATTGGTTATTTGAAAGTGTGAACTCGGTTTATGGGGGTGCGAAGAGGGCTTTCCCTGAGTTTTTCCTTAGAGGCGATAGGTGAATCCCCGCTTGCGAGCGTGGGGTTGGAAGGAAAAACTCGCACGGGTCTCACAGGTTCTAGGGGTAGTTTTTTGAGCATCAAGTAGTTATCTACGGGTAGTCGATAACGAGGGTTTCGACATCGTGCAATACGGGATGAAGGGAAGACATACAAATGTCATCAAAGAAGAATGTGATCGCAATCGCGGTTACAACTGTTGCTCTTACAGTGGGCAGCGTTGGAATCGGGCATGCGACATCAAAGGCTAAATCAGTCTCAACAAAGGTAACGCGAACTTCTTCAACTGGAGTTGCCAATCCAATGGCAAAGTCAGGCGGAGCGGAAGAAGCGGTTAACACAGTCCTTTCAGCTCTTGTAACTAAGGGAACGATTACACAAGCTCAAGCAGATGCAATCAAAGCCGCATTCGCTGCGGCTGCACCTGTTCGTGGAATTGACGGACCAGGAAAAGGTATGGGTCCTCGCGATGAAGATCGTGCCGCAACCGAAGCGTTAATTTCGAAGACGATCGGAATTGATACTGCAACTATTCGTTCTCGAATTACTGCTGGAGAATCACTTGGTGCAATTGCAGGTGCAAAGAAAGCAGAGTTAATAACTGTTCTTGTTGCTGAAGAAACTAAGCGCATCGATGCTGCTGTTACAGCCGGAAAAATCACCGCTGCACAAGCAACAACACTGAAAGCTGGTCTTACTGCACACATCACCGCTGAAGTCGACCAAGTTGGCGGAAAGCGTGGTCCAGGAATGGGCGGTAAGGGCGACAAGGGTGGTCATGGACATGGTGGTCCAGGTAAAGGCGGCATGGGGGCTGCTCCAAAAATACCTGCACCAACAGCATCAGCAACTCCTTCAGCATAATTTCTAACGAAATTACTGAAGCAACAACTTCATATCTCCTCCTAGGGTAAGAAAAACCCGTCGCGAATTCTCCTTCGCGGCGGGTTTTTTGATTCCCGCAGAGTTGGTTATCCCGAATTAATTGGCTGCGTGAGAGACTTCGCATATGCGTTTACACATTGGCAGCGATCACGCCGGTCTTGAGTTAAAGAACGAACTGCTTGCCCATCTTGTAAATAACGGTCATGACGTAACCGACCATGGCCCATACGAATATGACGCGCTAGATGATTACCCAGATTTCTGTATTCCTGCTGCACAAGCGGTGGCCAAAGATGCAACTTCTCTTGGCATTGTTATCGGTGGTTCAGGCAACGGCGAACAGATTGCTGCAAATAAAGTTAAAGGCATCCGCGCGGTGCTTGCATGGAGTATCGAAACCGCAAAACTGGGTAAAGAACATAACAACGCAAATGTGGTTTCAATCGGCGGGCGAATGCATTCGATTGAGGAGTGCAAGGCAATAATCGATGCCTTTATCGCTACGCCATTTAGTAACGACGAGCGACATAACCGCCGGATTAATAAGATTGCAAAATTTGAAGAAACTGGCGAGATTTAACTTTTACTTCTTGAAGTACATAAAGTCATTTACTGCGTGATCCTTAGTAATTCCTTGGCCCTCAAAGCGAGTCAGTGGACGTGAATCTGGACGAGCGATAACTCCCCCAGTAAATATTCCAGCCTCATCAAATTGCTCAGTTATCCATTCGGCATACGGAACCCAGTCAGTAGCAATATGAAGGAACCCGCCAGGCTTTAACTTTGTGGCAACTTCTGCAATAAATCTTTGATTCACAATGCGGCGTTTGAAGTGGCGCTTCTTAGGCCATGGATCTGGGAAGTAAAGATGAACTCCATCGAGAGCCCCATCAGCGATCATGTAATGAAAGACTTCAAATACATCGCGTTCAATCAATTTAACGTTTGTAAGATCAAACTCTTCAATGCGTGCCATCAACTTACCCACGCCAGGCATATGCACTTCAACGCCTAAATAATTAATCCCCGGATTATCTTTAGCGATCTGCCATGTGGCTTCCCCCATGCCGTAACCGATCTCCATAATCACGGGCTGGGACTTCGCGAATGCAGTGTTGAGATTGAGAATGGATTCTTGAAACTCGATACCAAATTTGGCCCACAAGGTATCGCGCGCCAACTGCTGGGCGGGGGTGATCCGCGTGCCGCGCAAGCGATAACTGCGATTAGTAACTGGTTCCACACCATAACTCTTTCACGATTAGACTTACGAGAGCAAAACGAGTCGTTGACTCAACAAAATAAGCAACAAAGGAGTTGTCGTGTCAGGCACAAATATCACGCAAATTGAAGCCGCCCAGCGTTCAGAGATCATCAAGGTTTCGAGTTACAAAATCGATCTTGATCTCACAACTGGAGCCGAGACATTCTTAGTAAAGACTTCAGTTAGCTTTACCGGCCTGAAGCCTGGTGCAACGACTTTTATAGACTGCGTTGGCAAGCGCGTCATCAGCGCAAAACTAAATGGCGTCGACTTTGATCCTAAGTTTGATGGTGAATCAGTCTTCTTGCCTGCCATCGCCGCAGAAAACGTTCTAGAAATTGAACATGAGGGTATTTATTCAAATTCGGGTGAAGGTCTGCACCGTTTCGTAGATCCTGCCGACAACGAGGTATATCTCTATACCCAGTTCGAAACTGGCGATGCGCGTCGCATGTATGCCTGCTTCGATCAACCAGATCAGAAGGCCACATTCACGATTAGCACGATTACTCCAAAGCACTGGGAAGTAATCTCAAACTACGGAGTTGAATCAACAACGGATCTCGATGGAGATCGTAAGCACATCCAGTTTGCGCAGTCACAAGTAATTTCAACTTACGTGACCGCAATCGTTGCCGGTCCTTACACATCGGTGCATGACGAGTACAAGGGCGAAAAGACAATTCCGCTTGGTATTTATGCGCGCAAATCATTCTTTAAGCACGTAGATGCTGAAAACATCTTCGAAGTTACCAAGCAAGGATTTGCTTACTTTGAAAAGACTTTCGGTCTTGCTTATCCATTTGGTAAGTACGACCAGATCGCAGTTGCCGAATACAACTGGGGTGCGATGGAGAACGTTGGCTGCGTAACTTTCCACGAAGATGTTTTGATCTTCCGCAGCAAGGTCACAGAGCGCAACTACATCAGCCGCGCTACAACAATCCATCATGAAATGGCTCATATGTGGTTCGGCGATCTGGTCACCATGAAGTGGTGGCAAGACTTGTGGCTTAACGAATCATTTGCTGAATGGGCTTCATATATGTCTGTAAGCGAATCGACTCAGTACAAGCACGCTTGGACAGAATTTAACTCGGTACGCAAGAACTGGGCATACCGCGTAGATCAGATGACATCTACCCACCCAATCGCTGTTGAGATGGAAGATCTCGATGCGGTTCGTACAAACTTCGACGGTATTTCATATGCCAAAGGCGCATCGGTGCTTCAGCAACTTGTTGCGCACGTTGGTCGTGACAACTTCCTCGCTGGTCTTCGTAAATATTTTGCAAAGCATGCTTACAAGAACACAGAGCTCAGTGACTTAATTACTGAACTTGAGGCCACTAGTGGAAAAGATCTAACCGCTTGGGTTGCCACATGGCTTCGTACAGCAGGTGTAAACACACTTCGCCCGGTAATCAGGTTAGATGGCGATAAATACGCATCTGTATCAGTGAAGCAAGAAGTGCCTCCGATGCCGATCGGCTCAAAGGAACTCCGCCCACACCGCCTCTATGTTGGCCTCTTTGATGTAAATGGTGCTGCACTTGTGCGTCGCGAAAGCATTGAGGTTGATATCGCAGGTGAGCTGACTGAAGTAAAAGAACTTGCCGGCAAGAAAGCGGCAGATCTGTTGCTGATCAACGACCACGACCAGACCTACGCAAAGCTTCGCTTTGACGAACGCTCAGTTGAAACTATGAAGAAGTACCTGGGTCAATTAGATGACTCACTTGCACGCGGACTTATCTGGGCATCGCTCTGGGATTCAACTCGTGATGGTGAGCTTGCTGCAAGTGATTACATCACTATCGCACTTAACGCGCTTAAGGGTGAATCAGATATCTCAATGATCACTGCAACTTTTATGCAGATTGATACCGCTATCTGGGCATACGTTGCGCCAAAGAACCGTGAAGCAGTACGTCTAGCGGTTGCTAGCGCTGCTGAAGCTCTTCTAGATGGAGCAAAGCCAGGTAGCGATCACCAACTGCAGTATGCACGTGCATTTGCAAACAATGCTGTTACCCCTGCTCAATTTGATCGCTTAAAGGCGATGCTCGATGGTTCGGTTAACGGGCTTACCGTTGATGCCGAACTTCGTTGGTACATCTTTATCTGCGGCGTGAAGCGTGGAGTATTCGGTCCAGCCGAAATTGCTGCTGAAGGAGATCGCGATAAGACGGCGCATGGAAAGCAATATGTTGCTTATGCACACGCCGCTATTCCGACTCGCGAGGCGAAAGTTGCTGCATTTAAATCAGTCACAACTGATGATTTGAGCAACACCATCCACTCTTACAAGTGCCGCGGATTCAATGAAAATATACATTGTGATCTACTTGAGGCATTTGTTGATGACTACTTTGATGCCATCTTGAAAGTCTGGGAAACCAAGGGCTTTGAGATCGCAGAGACAACCGCAACTCTAACCTTCCCGACTTGGGCAATTAGCGAAGCAACCGTCGCAAAGGCTCAGCACTGGCTTGATGTAACTGGCAAGGACGCATCACATGCGCTTCGTCGTTCAGTTATTGAAGGTCGCGATGCCATGACACGTGCCCTCAAGGCGCGTGCGGTTGACGCTAGTCGATAGAAGTAATTGCTGAAGTTGCGTTCTTCGACTTCTTGCGATCGCCAGTCATTGCATAAGTTATGACTGAGATCAGCGCGAACAACGCGATTGGTGCAATTACGAAGTAGGTAAAAGTTTCGATTGCGCTTAAGCCTTCTCCTGCAACTGTTCCATCTTCTTGGTTATCTAGCGCCAAGAAATTAATTGCGGATGCGATACGAATCATCATGGGAGTAAGTCTAAGCGAATTACGCGGTTGCCGCTGCCACGCCAAATGGCGCAAGGTATGGCAGCCAACGAGTGTCTGTGCGGCCGGTGCCGAGAATTCGCCAAGCCGCGCCAACTGGTTCGCGCGGAAGTGAGCGAAGTCTCCAACCCAATTCCTTAAGTGGCTTATCGGCCTTTAAGTGATTGCACTTATGACAGGCAGAGACAACGTTTTCCCAATTGTGTCCGCCACCACGAGAACGTGGAATCACGTGATCTATGGAAGTTGCAGGAGCGTTGCAGTAAACGCAACGGCCACCATCACGAGCGAAAATCGCACGGCGCGAAAGAGGAACAGCGTGACGGTATGGAATCTTTACAAATTTATTGAGACGAATAACTGATGGGAGTTCGATTTCACCTTGCGAGAAGTGCAAGATATTTCCAGACGCTTCAACCATCGTTGCGCGAGAATTAAGTACCAAGAGCAGCGCACGGCGTTCTGTTACGACACCTAGTGGTTCGTAGGTGGCGTTTAGAACTAACGAACGAGACATATCTACCCCGGTTACTTCAGGCGCGTGGCTCGCGCCGATTGGTTTATCTTGCACCAAATTTGCACGGATCGGGGTATTTGTAGGTCAATTTTAGGTAAAGAATTAGTTAGAGTTTGCGACATGAGCGATCAGACCCGCAATATCTTGGAATGGCTAAGCGGGTCACCGCTTCGCGTCTTTAGCGTCTTGGTAGCCGCCTGGATTGCCCAGAGCATTGGGCATCGCGCAATCGAGCGAGCAATCAACAAACTTGCGACAGCCGACCTAAAGCCTGGTCCAGGTTTTGCAAAGCGCCAAGCCGAACGTGCCCGTACAACTGGGTCAGTACTTAATTCGATATTGAAAGCTGCTGTTTGGATAATCGCTATTGCCATGATCTTGGGTGAATTTGGATTCAACTTAGGTCCTGTAATCGCATCAGCCGGTGTTATCGGAGTTGCAATTGGTTTGGGTGCTCAAACACTCGTGCGCGATGTTTTATCAGGAATCTTTATGTTGATTGAAGATCAGTACGGCGTTGGCGATCAGATTTCAACTTTAGAGATTGAAGGCGTTGTAGAAAAAGTTGGCTTACGTATTACAACTATTCGCGATAAAAAGGGCGTGCTTTGGTATGTCCGCAATGGCGAAATTTTAGTTATTGGAAATGCTTCTCAGAAGCATTAACCATTCCGTGCGCGGCCATCTCTAAGTATTCGCGCAGTTGTATGCGATGTATATCTGACATCTCCATACCTTCGAGAGCTCCCAGTGCACAATTCAGCCAGGCATCGCGCGCAGCGAGATCGATATGAAAACCTGCATGGCGCATCCGTAGTCGCGGATGTCCGCGTTCTTCAGAGTAAGTAGTTGGTCCGCCCCAATATTGTTCCAAAAACATTTTTAGACGAAGCGCCGCTCCATGCATATCTTTCTCGGGATACATCGGACGCAAAATTGGATCGGTTGCAACTCGAGCATAGAACTGCGAAACGAAGTCATTGAAGAAGGCTTCTCCCCCGACCTCTTCGTAGAAAGTAGTCATGTTCGCAAGACCTTATCGTCGACGCCTTTGGCAATCTGCAAAACAAAGTACGCAGTAATGATGCACATCGCACCACTGATATAGAACGCGAGAGCGTAATCGCCGATTTGAACTCGCAAGATTGCTGCGCCAAAGGCGGCAACCGCGCCACCGATCTGGTGAGCTGCGAAGACCCAGCCATAAACAACGCTGGCACGAGAAGGGCCAAGTACTGCGCGACAGAGCATGATCGTTGGTGGAACCGTTGCCACCCAATCCAAGCCATAGAAAATTACGAAGACCAAAGTTGATGGATGAATACTGCTAAAGAGAATCGATGGCAACAGGAATAGTGAAAGACCACGTAGCCCGTAATAGAAGAAGAGAAGTTTGCGTGGATCGTAACGATCGGTCAGCCAACCACTAAGTAGCGTTCCGATAACATCGAAGATTCCGACCATTGCCAATAGCGAAGCCGCCAAAGTTGTCGGCATGCCATGATCATGTGCTGCCGGAATAAAGTGAGTTCCGATTAATCCACTTGTTGAAAGACCGCAGACAAAGAATGAACCAAAGAGAAACCAGAAATCCTTCTTCTTTGAGCTCTGCTTCAAAGTATCGATGGCTAAAGCGCCAGCGCTTAGATCGCTCGGTGTAGGAGGTTGCCAATCTTCAGGTGCTCCGTATGGAAGTAAACCAAGGTCTGCCGGTTTTTCCCTAAGAAAGAGATAAATAAAGGGAACAACCGCTAACGAAAATGATGCAACGGTTATTGAAACCGACTTCCAACCATATGTAAGTGCCATATGTGAAAGGCCAGGTAGGAAAATAAGTTGCCCTGTTGCGGTTGCGGCGGTTAATAGCCCAGTAACAATTCCGCGCTTTTGAACAAACCAACGGTTTGCAACAGTTGCTGCAAATACCAGCGCCATCGATCCAGTTCCAATTCCGACGATCACGCCCCAAGTTGCGATCAATTGCCATGGTGCTTGAATGAAAATTGTTAAGAAAGCACCGATTGAAACGGTGGTTAGCGCTGACATAACAACTTTGCGAATTCCGAACTTCTCCATCAAGGCTGCAGCAAAAGGAGCGACTAACCCAAAGAGAAGAACGTTTATTGCAACTGCGAGAGAAATGTCAGAACGTGACCAACCAAAGGCATCTTCTAGGGGAACGATTAGAACTGAAGGTGCGGATCTAAACCCAGCTGTGGCCATGAGCGTTGCAAAGGTGACTGCAACAGCGAACCACGCTGGATGAATCCGACGAGAGGCTTTAGACATTAATTTGTTTCGAGGTAACGGGAGAGGAATTCACGTTCCTTGTCATTGAGGGGACGTGATTTCTTAGTCTCCATGGAAACTGCAACCTGCACGGTGCGGACGTGGGCAAAAACCTTGCCTGCATCTGAAATAACAAAGTGCATAGTGAAGGAGCTGTTGCCAATTTTTTCTACGGTGGTTTCGATATCTACGAAACGACCGCCATCGTAAATTGGCTCAACAAAATCAATCTCTGCTCGAGCGACCACCATTTCAATAAGTGAAGATTCGCGCATTGCTGCTGAATATTCTTCAGTGGCCCAGATAAAGCGTGCTTCCTGGACAAAGGTCAAATATTTCGCATTATTGACATGACCAAATGCATCTAAATCATCCCAACGAACAAATTGCTTACTTACGTATTTCATCAACGGGTGAGCTTTCGGTAAGTCGCACGATGTGGACGTGCCGCATCTGCCCCTAGGCGAGAGATCTTATTTTCTTCGTACGATTCGAAGTTTCCTTCAAACCAGAACCAATTTGATTCACCTTCGTAGGCCAAGATGTGTGTCGCTACACGGTCAAGGAACCAACGATCGTGAGAGATCACAACGGCGCATCCTGGGAATTCGAGGAGCGCATTTTCAAGTGAACCAAGCGTTTCAACATCTAGATCATTTGTAGGCTCATCGAGAAGTAAAAGGTTTCCACCTTGTTTTAGCGTCAATGCCAAGTTCAAACGGTTACGTTCTCCGCCGGAAAGCACTCCAGCTTTCTTCTGCTGATCTGGTCCTTTAAATCCAAAGGCAGATACATAAGCGCGCGATGGCATTTCGACTAAACCAACTTTAATAAAGTCCAAACCATCTGAAACAACTTCCCAAAGTGATTTATTTGGATCGATTCCGCCACGAGACTGATCGACATATGCAATCTTTACAGTCTCACCGATTTTTACAGTTCCGGAGTCGGCCTTTTCAAGACCGAGGATTGTTTTAAAGAGCGTTGTCTTTCCGGCACCGTTAGGTCCGATGACTCCGACGATACCGTTGCGTGGCAAAGTAAACGAAAGGTTGTCGATCAAAATGCGATCGCCAAAACCTTTAACCAAGTTTTCTACCTCGACTACAACGTTTCCAAGACGTGGCCCAGGTGGAATCTGAATTTCATCAAAGTCCAACTTGCGCATCTTGTCTGCCTCAGCAGCCATCTCTTCGTAACGTGCTAGACGCGCTTTGGATTTAACCTGGCGGCCTTTAGCGTTCTGGCGAACCCATTCAAGTTCCTCGCTTAGTCGCTTGGCGCGCTTGGCGTCTTTCTGTCCTTCAATCTTTAGACGCGTTGCCTTTGTATCCAAATATGTTGAGTAGTTACCTTCATATGGATATGCGCGACCACGGTCGAGTTCAAGGATCCACTGTGCAACGTTGTCGAGGAAGTAACGATCGTGCGTGATCGCAACAACCGCGCCTGGGTATTTATTTAAATGTTGTTCGAGCCAAAGTACTGATTCGGCATCAAGGTGGTTAGTTGGTTCATCGAGCAGCAAGAGATCTGGGGCTTCGAGAAGTAATTTACAGAGCGCCACGCGACGCTTTTCTCCACCTGATAAAACTTTTACATCAGCATCAGGAGGTGGGCAACGGAGTGCATCCATCGCTTGTTCGAGCTGCGAATCAAGTTCCCACGCGTTGCGGTGATCTAGTTGTTCTTGAAGAGTTCCCATTTCAGCAAGGAGTTTGTCGTAATCGGCATCAGGTTGTGACATTTCATCGCTGATTGCATTAAAGCGATCGAGCATTGCAACGGTTTCGGCCACACCCTCTTTAACATTATCGATTACGTTTTTCTCTTCATTTAAAATTGGTTCCTGCATCAAAATGCCGACTGTGTAACCAGGTGTCAGGTAAGCCTCGCCATTGGATGGCTGCTGCAAGCCAGCCATGATCTGCAAGACTGTTGACTTTCCAGCGCCGTTTGGACCAACAACGCCAATCTTTGCTCCTGGATAAAACATCAGGGTGACATCGTCGAGAATTACCTTGTCGCCATGCGCTTTGCGCGCCTTTTTCATCGTGTAAATGAACTCAGCCATGGAGAAAACCTTAGTGGTTGATATCGGTACAATTAACTAA
>JACCDN010153781.1_pt1 | contig 11202 bp, 9 predicted proteins | sample 7441691 | NCBI WGS metagenome assembly JACCDN01 (sample SAMN15323439, study PRJNA562643) | freshwater metagenome | isolation source: river surface water | place: USA:Blue River Watershed | collected 2017-08-16
CGAGGTCAACGATGTTGACGCCGATTTCCGGGTCGATTACGTCCTTCAGGGCCTCGATGACTTCGTCGTATTTGGCCGGAGCGAGTTCCTTAGGCATTTGTGTACCCGACGTATCCTTCGGCTTCTAGGCGCTCGGCTAGCTCCGGGCCACCCTGTTCGGCGATCTTGCCGTCAACGAAAACGTGCACGAAGTCAGGCTTGATGTAGTTGAGGATTCGGGTGTAGTGGGTGATTAGTAGAACACCCATGCCGGTTGCGCCCTTGACGCGGTTCACGCCTTCGGAAACAACCTTTAGGGCATCCACGTCTAGACCGGAGTCGGTTTCGTCTAGGACAGCAAACTTAGGCTTTAGCAGTTCCATTTGCAGGATCTCGTGACGCTTCTTCTCGCCACCCGAGAAGCCCTCGTTCACGTTGCGCTCGGTGAAAGCAGGATCCATCTTGAGCGAGTCCATAGCGCCGCGAACCTCTTGGATCCAGGTTCGAATGGCAGGGGCTTCGCCGTCGATTGCGGTCTTAGCGGTGCGCAGGAAGTTGCTGACCGAGACACCCGGGATTTCGACCGGGTACTGCATAGCCAGGAACAAACCCGCACGAGCTCGTTCGTCAACGCTCATCTCTAGGACGTTCTCGCCGTCCAGCAGAATCTCACCATCGGTGACGGTGTACTTTGGGTGACCGGCGATCGAGTAGGCCAGAGTTGACTTGCCTGAACCGTTTGGGCCCATGATTGCGTGGGTTTCGCCCGAGCGAATGACGAGGTCAACGCCCTTGAGAATCGACTTCGTGCCCTGATCGGTTTCCACCGAAACGTGGAGGTTCTTGATTTCTAGAGTTGCCATGGTTTCTTTCTTTAGGCCTTGTCGTATTCGAGGAAGATGATGCCGTCTTCAATGAAGACGTCGTAAACGGCTACCGGTTCGTATGCGGGTAGCGATAGCGGAGCTCCGGTTTCGAGCGAGAATTTGGCACCGTGTGCCCAGCACTCGATGGTCTCGTTGTCAACGAAGCCTTCGCTTAGTGAAATCTCACCGTGGGAGCACTTGTCATCGATTGCCTTTACGTCGCCCGACTTGGTGCGTGCGATGGCGATTGCATGGCCATCGATCAGGACGCGAATAGCTCGCCCCGGTTTGATGTCTTCTACGGCGCAAATTTGATGAGCCATTACTTGACGCTCCTCTTCAGCTCTTCTTCGATTGACTTGTTTAGACGGTCTTCGAGCTCTTCGATGCCGATTTGCTGGACGATTTCGTTTAGGAAGCCTTTAACGACTAGACGGCGTGCTTCGAGCTCGTTGATTCCTCGAGCCTGCAGGTAAAACAGGTGCTCGTCGTCGAAGCGACCAGATGCGCTGGCGTGTCCAGCACCCTCAATCTGACCGGTCTCGATTTCAAGGTTCGGGACGCTGTCGGCGCGCGCACCGTCCGTGAGCAACAGGTTGCGGTTCAGCTCGTAGGTGTCGGTGCCTTCTGCTTCCTTACGGATTAGAACGTCGCCAACCCATACGGTGTGGGCTTTGTCACCCTGGAGCGCGCCCTTGTAAGTAACCCGGGAGGTGCAGTTTGGTTGCGAGTGGTCAACGAATGGTCGGTGTTCGAGGTGCTGGTTCGAATCAGCGAAATAAACACCGTAGAGGTCAACCGATGCACCGGGGCCATCGAAGTAAACCGACGGGGTTACTCGGACGGTATCGCCACCGAGGCTAACCACGATGTGCTTCAGGTGCGCGTTGCGTCCAAGTTTGGCAAATTGCGCCGAGGTGTGGACCGAACCGGACTCCCAGTCCTGGATGCTGATTACCGTTAGGTCGCTCTCGTCGCCAACCACGATTTCGATGTTCTCGGCGAGAACGCCCTTGCCGCGGTGGTCGATTACGACCGTGCCCTTTGCGTGCAGTTTCGACTCGACCACAATGTGCAGGGCTGCAGGAGTTACGTCGGTTGACTTTACTGTCAAGAAAGCCTTTTCGTCAGCGCCGGCGGGGACGCTAATCAGGTAAGCGGCTTCTGCGGATTCCCAGGCGGCAGCCGAGGTGCGATCCTCAGGAAGTCCGGCGGCGCCAAACAACGGGTGATCGGCTTTAATCCACGATGTGGTGATCGAGGTTGGGCCGTCGAATTGCAGGTCGCCGATGTACTCGCTCAACGCGTCCGCGTCGAGTCCCATAAGGCGCTCTACCGGCAGGTAACGCCACTGCTCGTCTCTGATGGTGATTGGCTCAAAGTCGGCAACCGAAGCCGATCTAGGGCGTTCTGAACGTATCTGGAGCGGTACGCCTGCTCCGTGGCTGTGCTGCTCCACTAACCGACAGCCCCTTCCATCTGCATCTCGATTAGCTTGTTCAGCTCGAGAGCGTATTCCATCGGTAGTTCCTTGGCGATCGGCTCAATGAATCCTCGGACGATCATTGCCATTGCTTCGTCTTCGGCAAGGCCGCGCGATTGCAGGTAGAACAACTGCTCGTCGCTGACGCGCGAAACAGTTGCTTCGTGACCCATCGAGACGTCGTCCTCGCGGACATCGACGGCCGGGTAGGTATCGGAACGCGAGATGGTGTCAACCAGAAGCGCGTCACAGCGAACAGTGTTTGCCGAGTGGTGCGCCCCTGGGTTCACGCGGATCTCGCCGCGGTATGAGGTGCGGCCACCGCCACGGGCAATCGACTTGGAGACAATCGAAGACGAGGTGTATGGAGCGAGGTGAATCATCTTCGCTCCGGCGTCCTGGTGCTGACCCGCACCCGCGAAAGCCACCGAAAGGGTCTCGCCTCTGGCGTGCTCCCCCGCCAAAATGATCGCCGGGTACTTCATGGTTACCTTGGATCCGATGTTGCCATCGACCCACTCCATGGTTGCTCCCTCGTGTGCAATAGCGCGCTTGGTGACGAGGTTGTAAACGTTGGTGGACCAGTTCTGGATTGTGGTGTAGCGAACGCGAGCGTTCTTCTTCACGATGATTTCCACAACTGCCGAGTGAAGCGAGTCCGAGTTGTAAATCGGAGCGGTGCAACCCTCGATGTAGTGAACGTAGGAACCCTCGTCGGCAATAATCAGGGTCCGCTCGAACTGGCCCATGTTCTCGGTGTTGATTCGGAAGTACGCCTGTAGCGGGATCTCCACGTGAACACCCTTTGGCACGTAAACGAACGAACCGCCAGACCAAACAGCGGTGTTCAACGCGGCGAACTTGTTGTCGCCCGCTGGAATCACGGTGCCGAAGTACTCCTGGAAAATCTCAGGGTGTTCCTTGAGAGCGGTGTCGGTGTCAAGGAAGATGACACCCTGTGCCTCGAGTTCTTCCTGAATCTGGTGGTAAACAACCTCGGACTCGTACTGAGCGGCGACGCCAGAAACCAGACGCGAACGCTCGGCCTCAGGGATTCCTAGCTTCTCGTAGGTGTTCTTGATGTCGTCTGGCAGGTCTTCCCAGCTGGCGGCCTGCTTCTCGGTCGAACGAACGAAGTACTTGATGTTGTCGAAATCGATTCCGCTGAGGTCCGAACCCCAGTTCGGCATCGGCTTCTTCATGAAGTAGTTGTAGCCCTTTAGGCGCGTCTCGAGCATCCAGTCTGGTTCGCTCTTCTTACCCGAAATGTCGCGAACGACTTCTTCGTTGATGCCGCGCTTTGCGCTCTGACCCGCTTTATCGCTGTCTGACCAACCGAACTCGTAGTTTCCTAACGAATCCAATTCGGGGCGATCGATGATGATGTCTGACAAGACGCATCCTCTCTATTCGTATAGGGCAAACCGCTCAGGCGCGGGATTATTCCAACGCGCCATCGTGTAAGTATTGAAGTGAGCGAAAAGCTCCGACCGTTTGATTTTACCTTGACGAAGCCATGTCGGTAAAGGACCAAAGAAAGGCCTCCCTTGCGCAAAATCGCCGTTTGGGCATCGCTTGTTTCGCAAATGTTGATTGTTGTGACCGGGGCCATTGTGCGTCTGACGGGTTCGGGTCTGGGTTGTCCAACCTGGCCAAAGTGCACCGAAGACTCAATCACCACGGTTCCAGAGATGGGCATCCACGGTGTCATCGAGTTTGGCAACCGACTTCTCACATTTGTCTTAGCCGCGATCGGTATCTGGGCCGTCATTCTGTTTTGGAAGACTGTCCAGCGCAAGTTCGCAGTCACCCTGTTCTTGGGTGTTGTCGCACAGGCCCTGCTCGGCGGCGTCACTGTTCTTACCGGCCTCAACTCTTGGATTGTTGGCGCTCACTACCTGGTCTCTGCCGTTCTCATCTGGATAGCGGCAAAGTTTGTTTGGAGCTTCTACAATCCGGTCGTCTCGCCTGCGGGTGGCTTTAGCCGCCTGATCGCCTGGCTTATCGCCGTTTTTGGCACGCTTTCGATTATTGCCGGCGTAATCGTCACCGGCGCGGGACCGCATGCGGGTGATGCTGACACTCCGAGAAACGGACTACCTCTCGACCTCTGGCAACACTTCCACTCCTGGCCCGGCTACATCACTATTGGTTTGGTGGCCGTCCAGCTTTACCTTGTTCGAGCTAATGGCACGTTGGTCAAGTGGAATGTCGCACTTTTCATCGCGCTGGCAATTCAGGCCTTCGTTGGTGTACTTCAGTCAAGGCTTGGAGTCCCGGCGGAACTTGTGATCATTCACATTCTCGGCTCGACTATTCTGATCGCACTTTTTGCCGCTCAGCACTCGGCAGTGCGCAAGGTTTAGCTCTGTGGTTAATCTCTTTTGGTTTCACCGTGACCTGCGAACAGCGGATCATCCCGCGCTGGTAGCAGCGGGAACCGAGGTGGCTCCCGTAGTGCTGCAAAGCGCTCTGGATGGGCTCGAAGGTGAACGCCGCAACTCCCTGGTTGCCAGTTGGCACAGCCTCAACGAGAGCCTCGACGGTCAATTAACCGTCGTGACAGATTTGGTTAGAGCCGCCAAAGACCTTGGCGTTGAAGCGGTCTTTACCTCGAGGCGCTTTGATCCGGCCGGAATCGCCGAACAGCAGGCTGCAGAACAGGCTCTCACCTCACATGGCATTCGCCTGGTGGTCGGGCCTGGAAACTATGCGGTCTCGCCCGGTCAGGTTTCCAAGCCAGACGGTACTCCGTACCGCGTTTACACGCCATTCTTCAAAGCCTGGTTCGCAATTGGTTGGTCAAAACCAGTACCCCGTCTCGCGGGTGTGAATTGGCAGAGCGCGGGAGGCAGCGCTCTGCCGGAGTATCGGGCCATCAAAGTTGGCGAGGACTTCGCTCTGCGCACGTTCGAAAGGTTCAAAGAGCGCGCCTTGCTCGGCTACAACGAGGATCGTAACCGAGCCGACCTCAGCGGAACATCGCATCTGTCGCACGCACTCGCTCACGGCGAGGTACACCCGCGAACACTTCTTGCGGAGCTCGGCGATTCGCCAGGCGAGGTCACTTTTATGAAAGAACTGGCCTGGCGCGAGTTCTATGCCGATGTCTTGTTTCATAACCCGCACACCGTAAGCGAGTATTACGAGCCGCGCTTTGCCAAGCTGCGATACGACTTTGACGAAGCGAAGTTTGAGGCGTGGAAGTTTGGCCAGACGGGCTACCCGATGGTCGATGCCGGCATGAGGCAGCTTTTGACCACCGGCTGGATGCACAACCGGGTTCGCATGATTGTCGCGTCTTTCCTCGTAAAGGATTTGCACATCGAGTGGCAGCATGGCGCTGACTGGTTTGAGAAACACCTCACCGACTTCGATGTTGCGTCTAACTCTCACGGTTGGCAGTGGACTGCAGGTTGTGGCACCGACGCCTCCCCCTACTACCGAGTGTTCAACCCTGTGATGCAGGGTTACAAGTTCGATCCCGAGGGCAACTACGTTCGAAAGTTCATTCCTGAGTTGCGGAATATTCCCGGGCCTGAAGTGCACGAACCTTGGTTGCTACTTTCGAGTCTCTCCGAAGGCTACCCAGCGCCAATTGTGGATCACGCGCTCGAACGCGTCGAAGCGCTGGCTCGACTTGAGGAACTAAAAAATCGGGAAGTTGAATAGCGGATCTACCGCAATCGCGATGAACAACACGGTCAGGTAAGTGATCGAACCGTGGAAGAGTCGCATCGGGGTTTTCACGGTTCCAGACTTACTCGCGGTGTAGAGCAGGGTCGCCTCGAAGAGGAACCAAGCGCCGGATGCCACCGCGGTAACCGTGTAAATCCAACCGAGCTGGGCAGCTGGGATTAGCAGCAGGGTCGAGACGACCAGCGCCCAGGAGTAGAGCACAATTTGAACGCCGACGACCTGGGGCGAGCGAACCACCGGGAGCATCGGAACCCCCGCCGCTGCGTAATCGTCTTTGTAGCGCATCGACAGTGGCCAGTAATGGGGCGGGGTCCAGAGGAAGATGACGAGGAACAGCAGCCAGGCCGCGACGCTTAGCTCACCGGTGACGGCTGCCCAACCGATCAGTGCCGGCATTGCTCCCGCAGCGCCACCCCAGACGATGTTTTGAGGCGTGCGTCGCTTCAGCAGAAGCGTGTAAACCAGTACGTAAAAGAGAATCGCACTGAGCGACAGCATGGCCGCCAAGAAGTTCGTAGTGATCCAAAGCCAGGCGACTGAAAGAGCGCCGATTACGTACGCGAAAACTAGCGCCTCTCGCTTCGAAAGCTCACCGGTCACTAGCGGACGGTTTTTGGTGCGTCCCATGATTTTGTCGATGTCGGCGTCAATGTAGCAGTTGAACGCGTTAGCTGAACCGGCCGAAAGTGCGCCACCCACAAGTGTGGCCAGAACCAACCAGAGCGAAGGCAGAGCCTTGTTCGCCAAAATCATGGTTGGCACGGTGGTTATCAGAAGAAGTTCGATGACGCGTGGCTTGGTTAGCGCAAAGTAAGCCTTGGTTTTTGCCACCAGGCGCGAGATCGTGCGGTTTTTTTCGGTCATCTTCGGTTAAGTCTAAATGAGTGACACAGGCAGTTATTCCCCCGAGGTTCGAAGCGGTCAAGGTGTAGACTCAAAAGCGTGGCTAAGCCACTTTTCTCTCGGCGATGTTGCCTCAACAAAATAGAAACCGCGCCTTTTCGCGCGCCAAGAAATAAGGAGCTGCCTTGTCAGCATTCCAGTGGTCTGAACTTGATTCCAAGGCTGTAGATACGGCTCGAGTACTCGCGGCCGACGCCGTCGAAAAGGTCGGCAACGGCCACCCTGGCACCGCAATCAGCCTCGCTCCGGTTGCCTATCTGCTCTTCAACAAGGTTATGCGCCACGACCCGAGCGACGACCGCTGGCTCGGTCGCGACCGCTTTATCCTTTCGGTTGGTCACTCTTCGCTAACCATTTACAACCAGCTGTTCCTGCACGGCTACGGCTTGGAACTAGACGACATCAAGGCTCTTCGCACCTGGGGTTCGGCAACGCCTGGTCACCCTGAGTTTGGTCACACCAAGGGTGTTGAAATCACTACCGGCCCGCTTGGCCAGGGTCTCGCCTCGGCGACCGGCTTTGCCTACGCAGCCCGCTTCGAGCGTGGCTTGTACGACCCAAACGCCGCTACTGGCACTAGCCCATTCGACCACTTCGTTTATGTAATCGCCGGTGACGGCGACATGCAGGAGGGCGTCACCTCAGAAGCTGCTTCGCTTGCCGGTCACCAGAAGCTCGGCAACCTCGTGGTCATCTACGACAGCAACCAGATCTCGATCGAAGACGACACCGACATTTCGTTCACCGAAGATGTTTCGGCTCGCTACGAGTCATACGGCTGGCACGTTCAGACAGTTGACTGGAAGAAGACCGGCAACTACGTCGAGGACCTGGAAGAGCTATACAACGCGATTGAGGCTGCCAAGGCCGTAACCGACAAGCCTTCGCTGATTCGCCTGCGTACGATCATCGGCTGGCCTTCGCCAACCAAGCAGAACAGCGGAAAGATTCACGGAGCCAAACTTGGCGCCGAAGAGCTAGCCGGACTCAAGAAGGCTCTCGGTTTTGACCCTGAGCAGAGCTTCGCGGTCGCACCTGAGGTTTTGGCTCACACCCGCGGCTACCAGAAGTTTGCAGACGAAAACCGCAAAGTCTGGCAATCAGCATTCGATGACTGGGCAACTGCGAACCCAGAGCAGAAGAAGCTACTCGACCGTGTTGTGGCTGGCGAAGTCCCTGCCGAACTCGAGTCAGTTCTTCCTGTCTGGGAGTCTGGAACAGAGGTTTCCACCCGCTCGGCTTCGGGCAAGGTAATCAACGCAATCGCCAAGGTTATGCCCGAACTTTGGGGTGGCTCTGCCGACCTCGCCGAGTCGAACCTAACCACCATCGAAGGCGCACCTTCGTTCATTCCTTCGGAGTGGTCAACCCACGAGTGGACCGGTAACAAGTACGGCCGGGTTCTTCACTTCGGTATTCGCGAGCACGCCATGGGTGCGATTCTGAACGGTATCGTCCTGCACGGCAACACCCGCGCATTCGGCGGAACCTTCCTGATCTTCAGCGATTACATGCGCCCGGCAGTTCGCCTCGCCGCACTGATGGCTGTGCCTTCGATTTTCGTCTGGACCCACGACTCGGTTGCGCTTGGCGAAGACGGGCCTACCCACCAGCCGATCGAACAGTTGGCAACCCTTCGTGCGATTCCAAACTTGGACATCGTGCGCCCGGGCGACGCTAACGAAACCGCATACGCCTGGAAGACGATTCTCGAGCGCCGCCAGGGACCAGCCGGTATCGCACTGACCCGACAGAACATTCCAGTTCTGCAGCGCGGCGAAGGCTTTGCCGACGCATCGAACACCGCCAAGGGTGCTTACACGCTGGTTGATGCTTCGAACGGTAAGCCAAAGCTGATCCTCATCGCTACCGGATCCGAGGTCCAGTTGGCTGTTGCCGCTCGCGAGCAACTAGAAGCCGCCGGCGTCGCTACCCGAGTCGTTTCTGCTCCATGCCTCGAATGGTTTGACGAGCAGCCTGCCGAGTACCGCGAAGAGGTTTTGCCTGCAAAGGTTCAGGCCCGCGTTTCGGTCGAGGCTGGTTTGGCACTCGGATGGTCAAAGTACGTCGGCCCGTTCGGCAAGAGCGTTTCGATCGAACACTACGGCGCTTCGGCGGACTACCAGACCCTGTTCCGCGAGTTCGGAATCACCACAGAGGCAGTAGTCGCTGCCGCCAAAGAAGTACTCAAGAACCTCTAAAGAAGAAGAGAGAAAACAACCATGACTACTCCCCTAGCTCAACTCGCCGCAAACGGCGTAAGCATCTGGCTCGACGACCTTTCGCGTTCACGCATCGTCTCGGGTGGACTAAAGGAGCTCATCAGCAGCCGTTCGGTTTCTGGTGTAACCACCAACCCGACCATTTTCGCCGGAGCCCTTTCCAAGGGTGAAGGTTACGAGGCCCAGGTTGCCGAGCTGGCCGCCGCCGGTGTTTCGACTGAGCAGGCGATTGTCGAGCTAACCACTCGCGACGTTGCTGACGCCTGCGACATTTTCGCCGAGGTGTACGCAAAGTCCAACGGTTTCGACGGTCGCGTTTCGATCGAGGTTGAGCCGGGTCTAGCCAACGACACCGCCGGAACCGTAAAGCAGGCAAAGGAGCTGTTTGCCAAGGTCAACCGTGAAAACGTCATGATCAAGATTCCGGCTACCAAGGCGGGCCTCTCGGCCATCACTCAGGTAATTGCCGAAGGTATCAGCGTCAACGTCACCTTGATTTTCTCGCTCGCTCGCTACCGTGAGGTAATCGCCGCTTACATCGCAGGTGTCCAGCAGGCCGCAGCAAACGGTCACGACATCTCGAAGATTCACTCCGTCGCATCTTTCTTCGTATCGCGCGTTGACACCGAAATCGACAAGCGCCTTGAGGCTATCGGCACTGCCGACGCCAAGTCGCTAAAGAGCCAGGCTGCCCTCGCTAACGCTCGCCTTGCATACGAGGTTTACGAGCAGGAGTTCGACAACGCTCTCTGGTCAGACCTAGCCGCGAAGGGCGCCAACAAGCAGCGCCCTCTGATGGCCTCAACCGGCGTTAAGGACCCGAACCTATCGGACACCCTGTACGTGACCGAGCTGGTTGCTCCGGAACTCGTAAACACCATGCCTGAGAAGACAATGGAAGCCGTTTTCGACCACGGAGTTGTTCCGGCGAATTCGATCACAAACAACTACGAGAGCGCCAAAATGGTGCTACTTGCAGTTTCGGCAGTTGGTGTTGACTACGACGACGTTACCGACCTGCTGGAGCGCGAGGGTGTTGAGAAGTTCATCATTTCGTGGAACGAACTCGTGGCCTCGGTTGCCGGCGCACTTGAGGCGGCTAAGTAATTGTCGATCGATATCTCGCTAGCCGGTAAGGCTCAGGCTGCAGCAGCGGCAAACATCGAAACCTTGGTTGCTGATCAAGTAGCCAGTCGAATCGCTGCCAAAGATTTCACGCTCTGGGGCAAGGATGCAGAGGCTGAGTCTTCGATTCGCCTCGGTTGGGTTACCTCCGCTAAGGATTCGCAGGCTCTGGTTGCCGACATCATGGCTCTCCGCGAGGATTTCGCAGCCAAGGGAGTGAATCGCTTTGTGCTCTGTGGCATGGGTGGTTCATCTCTGGCTCCAGAAGTAATCACTCAGACAGCTGGAGTGGAACTTGTTGTACTGGACTCAACGGATGCCGATCAGATCGGTCACGCGCTAGCCGGCGACATTCATCGCACGGCAATCATCGTTTCCTCCAAGTCTGGTTCGACTGTCGAGACTGATTCTCAGAAGCGCACGTTTGAGAAGGCCTTTACAGACGCTGGCATCGACAAGACCGAACGCATCGTGATTGTCACCGACCCGGGTTCGCCGATGGAGCAGGCAGCTAAGGCAGATGGCTACCGAATCTTCAACGCAGACCCAACCGTGGGTGGCCGTTACAGCGCACTTACCGCTTTCGGGCTTGTTCCCTCGGGCCTAGCGGGAGCCGACATTCAAAAGCTTCTCGACGAAGCAAATGCAGTCGCAGACGCTCTTGCCGAAGACTCGGTAACGAACCCCGGGCTTTTGCTCGGTGCGGCCATGGCTAGAACCGCTAGCGCAAATGGTTACCGCGACAAAGTCGGTATCGTCTCGGACGGCACCGAAATAGTCGGTTTCGGCGACTGGGCGGAACAGCTAATCGCCGAATCAACCGGAAAGATCGGTCGCGGCATCCTCCCGATCGCTCTAGACACCGAAAGCCCTGAAATCGGACTCGAAGATGTCTTGATTACTCGTGTTGTTGGTTCGGAGGCAG
>JACCDN011109945.1_pt1 | contig 11202 bp, 16 predicted proteins | sample 7441691 | NCBI WGS metagenome assembly JACCDN01 (sample SAMN15323439, study PRJNA562643) | freshwater metagenome | isolation source: river surface water | place: USA:Blue River Watershed | collected 2017-08-16
GTCATACAAGTATTACCAACAATTTTAAGAGTAAAAACTTTGATGCCAGAATTAATAAGTGAGATAGCGTCATGATCAAAATCGAACTGCTTAAAAACCATCCCAACACTATACCCGCAGTTGCACACATTTGGCATGAAGTATTAGGTAAAATCTGGGTTCCTGATGTACCTGTTGAACGTGTTATCACAAGATTTGCAGATCACTTGAATGATCAAGCTTTACCAATGACTTTTATTGCATTAGATGGCGATTTACCCGTTGGCATGTGCTCTTTGCGTGAAAATGATGGCATTCGTCCAGATCTTACTCCTTGGCTCGGTTCACTTGTCGTCGATCCAAAATATCAAAAGCAAGGCATTGGCAAGATGCTGATTGATGTGACTGTACTGAAAGCGAAAGAGCTTGGTTTTGAAAAGCTGTACTTGTTTGCTTTTGATCCCACCATACCAGAATACTATGAACGTCTTGGATGGAGAAAAATCGGTATGGATGAATTTAAATCTCATCCTGTGACGGTGATGGAGGTGGGGTTATGATTAAAATAGACCTGCTGAAAAATCATCCAGACGCTATACCAGCACTCGCTCACATTTGGCACGACGTTTTAGGTAGAATTTGGTTTCCAGAGCTGACAATTCAAGAGATAGAGTCATTGACATATGATGAGCTCAATCATCCAGATGAAACAACTTCATTCGTTGCGTTGTGTGATGAAATTCCAGTAGGATTTTGCACATTTAAACTTAAGGAGGAGTTTCGTCCCGATTTAGGGCCATGGCTTGCAGATGTAGTCGTTAATCCAAAATACCAAAAACAGGGGATCGGAAAAATGCTAGTTGATGTTGCAGTTAGACAAGCAAAGGAGCATGGCTTCAAAAAGCTATACCTCTTTGCTTTTGATCCTAGCGTACCTGAATACTACAAGAGCCTTGGATGGAACCAAATATGTATGGCTGAATTCCAATCCCATCCTGTAACCGTTATGGAGTTATGGTTATGAAGGCCTTAACAGAGTATAGCTCACCTTTAATTTATGAATCAGAATACGGTAGTTACACAGATGATTTCGATATTTTTTGTGGCACCGTACAAAGTGGTGAAGCGCTTGATATTGCTTGCGGTACAGGACGTATTACCCTCAGGCTTGCTGAAATTGGGTTAAAGTGCACTGGTATAGACAGCAGCGATCCTATGCTTAAATTAGCTCAAGAAAAAGCAAAACACCGTGGGTTTGATATTACATATCTAAACTTAGATATGTGCAATTTTAATCTTAATAAAAAATTTGATCTCCTAACAATGGCAGGCAACAGCTTCCAAGCGCTGCTTACAGAAAAAGATCAGTTTGACTGCCTTTCTTCGATTGCAAGCCATATGCATGACAAAAGTTTATTCATCATGAACACACGCAATACAACCGATGATGAAATGCGTGACGCCCCACAGTTTGAACATTGGCATGATTTTATTGATGATAAAAATCAGCTGGTCAAAGTTTATGGCATGCAAATTTTTGATCCTAAAACAAACATTGTGAAATATACCACGAAACGATTATGGAAGAGTTTTGAAACTTTAACTGAGATTGAATTGAAATTCACCAACTTAACGGACCTATCAAAACTTCTGAAGCAGTCTGGGCTTGAGATTTTAGAAACCTATGGGGATTTCATGAAGGCGCCCTTTGATTCACTGAAATCAAAGGATATCATTTTAATTTGTAAGAGAACACTATGACAACTGAGTCTATTCCAACCCTTGATCTTGCGCGCAAACTCATAGCGGAGCAATTTCCAGAATACGCTAGTTTACCTATCGTTGATGTTGAAAAACAAGGGCATGATAACCGCACCTATAGGCTCGGCGACCATATGCTCATTCGTATGCCAACAGCCGCAGATTACGCTTTAAAAGTTCCAAAAGAGCAAGAGCTGCTGCCTAAGCTCGCAAAACGTTTAAGTGTTAGCATTCCAGCTCCGATTCAAATGGGAAAGCCATCGACAGATTATCCTTATCCATTTTCTATCTATAAATGGTTACCTGGAAAAAGCATCAACCTACTGACGTTAACAGCTCAAGACAAAGAACAACTTGCCTTTGATCTCGCCAAAGTTTTAAAAGAGCTGCAAGCGATTACCGATGTTGAAGGACCTGAGCCAGGTCAGCATAACTGGTGGCGCGGTGATCATGTCAGCGTTTACGATAAAGGAGCGCGAGAACAAATTGCAGAGCTAGCTGAAATCATAGATGCAAGCAAAGCATTAGCTTTATGGGACCGTGCTTGTGAGACAAAATGGGATAAAAAGCCTGTATGGATTCATGGGGATTTTGCGATTGGCAATATACTTATGGATAACGGCAAATTATCCGCAGTCATTGACTTTGGCGGTGCTGCCCTTGGTGATCCTGCCTGCGATCTTGTTATTGCCTGGACTTATTTGAGCGGCAAAGCGCGTGAGATTTTTATTTCTGAAATGGATATGGATACTGATACATGGCTTCGTGCACGTGCCTGGGCACTTTGGAAAGCAACATTTGAATTGTGCCAAATTGCAGATAAAAACAGTTCAGAGGCTAAAATTCAGAAAATAATTATTGCCGAGGCAATAGATGATGGAATTGGAGCATTATGAGTAAAATTATTTTATTAAATGGTGCAGGGTCTAGCGGTAAAACGTCTATTGCAAGAGCTATCCAACATTTAAGTAACGAACAATGGCTAACCTTTGGTGTTGATACATTTATTGAAATGACACCATATCCATCTCCAGGAAAAAATGCTGAATATTTTGCTTTTGTGCCAGGAGAAAATAATCGCGGCCCTTTAATGAGGGTTGAGTCAAAGCCTACTGGAGATAAATTATTTGGTGTTATGGCTGATTTTGCTTTGTTACTTGCAAATCAATCTAACAATCTCATTATAGATGAAGTTTTATTTGAAGATCAGCATTTGAAATCGTATGTAGACAAATTGGCCGAACATATTACCTATTTTATTGGCATAAAATGCGACTTAGCCATTATGCAGGAACGTGAATTTTTACGCCGAGATAGAGCCGTAGGGTTATCAAACGATCAATTTGATAGAGTGCACAGCGGAACTAGGGAATATGATTTAACAGTTGATACGAGCAATTCATCAGTATTTGATGTTGCTAGAGAAATAATTGATTTTATCGATCGCAACCAAAACCCTAAAGGTTTTAATAATATGAGAAATAAATTTTATGGATAAAGATTCAAATATAAAAACCCTCGACACCTATCTCAGTCTTTGCACAGAGGTTTACGATCTAAGCAAGCCAAATCCACCGGAAGATGCTTATGCTTTTTATCGTGATTATGCCACAAAAGCAAATGGCCCTATTTTAGAGCCGATGTGTGGCACAGGCCGTTTTTTACTGCCATTACTTGAAGAGGGATTTAATGTGCATGGCTTTGATGCAAGCGACCATATGCTTAAAGTCTTGCATGCTAAAGCCAAAACTAAAAATCTTGACGCTACGGTATGGAAAGGCTTTGTTGAAGATTTAAAACGTCCAGAAAAATACAATTTGATTTTTATTCCCAGTGGCTCTTTTTGTTTGATAATCGACCCTGCGCAGGCAGAGAAGTCACTTAAAGCCATTTATGACCACTTAGCTGACGGTGGTATTTTCTTGTTTGAAGGGGAAACTCTGCACGCAGTGCCTCAAGCAGGTATATGGCGTGGCTCGGTATGGCCCAAACCAAATGGCCAAAAAATTATCCTAAGCCAGCTTGCTACGCTCCAAGACGATATCTGTACCAGCCTTTGCAAATATGAGCTGATGGAGGCGGGAAAGATTATCCATACAGAAATTGAAGAGCTGAGAGTGAAAATTTATGAGCAGGATCAGCTGATGGAAATGCTAAAAGCTGCCGGATTTAAACAGATCAGAACTCTCAAGGCTTTTGATCAATCTTCAGGGCCTGCTAGCAAAGATGAGTCTATTGTTTATGAATGCAGAAAATAAAAGCCACCTCTATTTAATCATCTGGATCGTGGCGCTGATCGCGATAGGAGGAGTCATTGGCTCTTTAACCAAACCAGAGATTAGCACTTGGTATAGCACCTTACATCGCTCCACCCTGACACCGCCGAATTATGTATTTCCGGTTGCTTGGACTATTTTGTACGGCATTATTGGTGCTTGCGGCTGGTCCATTTGGGGCTCTCAAGCATTTCCCAAGCTAAGTATTATCAAAACCTTATACGTGACCCAGCTCATTTTAAACTGGAGCTGGACTCCTTTGTTTTTCCATTATCACTTAATTGGACTTTCCCTCGTAGTTTTGGTCGCTATGGATATTCTTGTCTGCGCCCTCATTTTTCTAGCTTACCGAAGGATGAGAGCCGTATCGCTGCTGATGATTCCTTATCTGTCATGGATTCTGTTCGCAACTTACTTAAACTTTTACATATGGCAGTATAACTGAATAAAGATTAGCAATGGTGGTCAAGCATAAAAAACATAAACGTCGTATTTTTATCCATGTAGACGGTTACAACTGAAGCATTAGGATATTATGAGTTACAAAGAACGAGTCGACAGAGTGATTGATTTCATAGGCAAGCATCTTGATGAAGAGCTTGAGCTGGATGAGCTTTGCCGTATCGCTTGTTTTTCAAAATATCATTTTCATCGGTTGTTTACAGCTTACACTGGGTTACCTCTAATGAATTATATCAAGTGGTTGCGGCTAAAACGAGCTGCTCATCAATTAATTGTCCATAAAGAGGAAACAATTATTAACATTGCTTTGGATGCAGGTTTTGAATCCCATGAGTCATTTACGAGAGCCTTTAAACAAGTTTGCGGGCAAAGCCCCAGCAAATTTAGGCGTGAACGCAATTGGGAAAGCTTCGAAAATCCACCGCAACCTATGCATATTAAAGGTGAAAAAATTATGACGATAACGATTAAAGAATTGCCGGCTAAAAGAGTTGCTGTAATGGAGCATCATGGAGATCCGATGCGATTGTCCGACACACTGGATAAGCTCATTAATTGGGCAAAGGCACAACCCATTAATCTAAAACCTAAAGCAGGAGAAGCCTTTGGTTTTGGCTATCATGATCCAAGAGAAGTGAAGCCAGAAGAGTTTCGCTTTGATTTAGCCCTTAGCGTCCCGCAAGATTTTAAATTGAATGATCAGGTGACAGAACGCACTCTACCTGCTGGAAGGTATGCTGTCACCATGCATAAAGGCTCGCGCGATAATATCGGTGACACGATTTACAGCATTTATCGTGATTGGTTACCGCAGTCTGGTGAAGAACTGGGGGATTTGCCTTGCATATTTTGCTATTACAATTTTGATTATGAGGTAGCTGAAACGGAATCTTTAACCGAAATTTGGGTGCTTCTTAAGTAGGGCTTAAAGTATGAGTATTGGGGGACAATCTTGTCCCTCAATCAATTCTCAAGCTGCTTTTTAAGCCATGCAAATGAATCGTTAATGACGTCATCTTTTTTTCTGACGTAATGATCCATATCTGATATGCGCATATAAGTTACAGGTGCGCCTGCCTCTTTCGCCTTCCGGACAAAAGCATCAGATGAATCGATAATCGAATCTTTCACGCCAGCTACAACCAAATAAGGTGTTTTGATTTTCTCATACGCTGGCTTTGGATAAGTATTTAAGGCATCAGCGTGGTATTTATAGGTCATGCCCGCAAGCTTAAGATGGGCACTTGGATTTTTAATTGTTTCATCCATAGCTTGATCATGATTCGATCTAGATTTTGGAAAATACAAATCAAGTGAATACGGCATCCATTTTGGTAGCTGGGCTCTTAACTTGATATACCAAGGAGTGTTTTTAATCATATCTTGCATAAAAATCCAAAGCTCATCGCGCCAAGACCAATCTCCCGCACCTGACCAATTTATTGTTGCAAGCACATCTGATGAGTAGTCAGTGGTCAACGTTGTCACAATAGGGCCGCCCTCAGAAACACCAAGGAAAATGAGCTTTCCATTCCACCCCGATGGTGGATGTTTTTTGAGATGTTCAATAACTGTGCGGTGATCACTCAAGCGGTTGGTTCTTGTATAATGTTCCATGAACTCAGTTTTGTTAATTTGATTACCATCAACGCCTTGTTGCTCAATAGTGATAACGCCAATACCCAAGTCTAAAAATTCTTTTAAAAAGTAACGATGAAAATGAATGATACTTGTAATGTCGTCTTCTAAAGATGAGCCACCCACTAAAATGGCAATTGGGAACTTATCTCTTGAAGGTTTGCTGAAATAATAAACAATATCAGGAGAATCTGCGCCTATTCTTTTTGTGGTAAAGCGGGATGATGACGGTATGTCATATTTTAGACCGCCATTTTGTCTTTCTGCATCCGTATATTTATGGGGGGTAATCTCAGTAGCCGCAAGCGCAAAAGATGAAAAACAGATGCAAAGCATCAGTATAAATCGATGCATCATTTTCATAACACCTCCTTTTTAAATTCTAAAATATCCCCTGGCTGACAATCTAAAGCTTCGCAAATACTTTCGAGCGTTGAAAATCGTATGGCTTTTGCTTTGCCTGTTTTGAGGATCGATAAGTTTTGTACCGTAATACCAATACGATCAGCTAAATCTTGCAGCTTCATTTTTCGCTTAGCCAGCATAACATCGAGATTTACAATAATGCCCATAATCCACCTCTTTATATTGTGAACTTATGTTCATCATGAAGCTTGTTTGCTTCTAACATGACCCAAGAGACGATGATGACGAGCACTCCATAAAATAATGAAGATAAATTGGGCGTACCAAAGGATATGGACAAATATCTGGCCCCAGGAGGGTTCGTCATCGTTACAGCTAAAATCATCAACGTCTGGCTGAATGACTTGATAAACAGTGCGTCAATTAAATACAACACCCCTAGCTTTCGGTAAATAAGGGCATTTCTTACGTTAAAAATTTCACCATCTCTATAATGAACAAAAAGTTTTTTAAGAAGAAATAAGCTGATGAGGAATGGTAAAGCTGCGATCAAATCTGCGCAGAAGCCAAGTAGCTTTAACAGAGGCGTCCAAGAAATATTGCTGAGGTTGACGTATCCTTCCGGTGTTTGGATTGTCTTTTCTAGCATTCCAAAAAAATTAATGACATCAGGTACATCAGTGGTTTTGAGCGAAATAAAAATCCACTGCACAGCCAGAAACAGGGGAATCATCACGATTAAAATATTAAAAACCACCAATAAATAAGAACTTATTTTTTGAATTCTGCTCATTCGCACCTCAGTTATGACCCATTCAATATGGCCAATATTGCCAACCAAAATAACGAATGTCAATAATTATTTATTGTTTGTCGTGATTCTATGCCTTATTAAAAACCTTTGTTAGATGTTCAAAATAGTTTGCATCACAACCATCCTCTATTGCCCACACCCAGCTCAGCACCGCTTGCACGAAACACCAATCAAGGATTCGCTGCGGTTGTAATTCAAAGAGCTCAGCAAATCGAATGACACGATTATGAATAATATTTGGCGCATCAGCGTGATTCAGTAATTCCGGGATTGGATTGCGGATAAAAGCTGCCACTTCATACGCTGGTTCACCAATCACGCCTTTAGGATCAATCACCAGCCAATTTTCGCCATTTTGCAAAATGTTGTCGTGATGTAAATCGCCATGCAGGAAAACATCTGGGATAGCTGTTCTTAAAAGCTGATCACGAATTTCTCTGGATTTTTGTAGCGTTTGCAGTGGAATTTCTAGGTCGCCATCTAATGCTTCAAGCCAATCTTTGATATGTGGAAATGCGTGGGTATTTGGTATGGGCGCTTTGTGCAATCGTTTGATAACATTTGCTGTGATATTAATTGCCTCATCATCGTTTTCAGGAAAATGGGATTTTAAAGAAACGCCTGGGACTGCGCATTCAAGCAAAAGCAAGCCCTTATTTTCTGAAAGTATTTCGACAACACCAAAGCCTGAAAATGCCATCAGTGCTGCGGCTTCACGTTTGAATCCATCAATATCCAATCCTAACTTTAGAATAATTGGCTGCGCCTCTTGAAACCCCGATAACACATAATTGTAGCTTAAATTATTGACTGCTTTTAAATTTGACAGTCCATAAGTATTTGCTAGTTGTGCGACGAGATTCGGCAGATTTTCTTGCCACTGCCTACCTTTTTCACCGTATAAGTTAATGATGTTGGATTCGAATGCGGTCATTTTAATATCTAATGACCTTTAAGTAATTCAAGCAATTTATGGATGTCAGTCAGGGAGTACTGTACATTTCCTACGGGAACTACATTATCAATGCCATCAATAACTTTTTGAGTGCCAGAAACGCCAAAAGCACCACATAATTCAATGAGCTGAGCTCCTTTTTCGACTTCTTCTTTTGCAATACGCGCTGCATCCTCTAAATGTTTTACACCAATAGCAATGAAAAGCATTGTATCGGTTTTTATTTCCACTCTGTTTTTAAGAGGCTCAATATCTTTACATCTAAAAATATACACGTAATGATTTAATGGCATGTTGTCTCCGATGAGATTGTTCTCTGTAATTTTTCTACTTGTCTTGCAGGATATGGGGTTGATTTGCTTTCTTTCTGAAGCTTTTGAAAAAATTCATCCATGAGCAATGCCATGGGAGCGTATCGATTTATAATCGTATTAATTACAGGCGGAGCTTTACTGAGTTCACCGGTAAGATATTCACGCAGGCGAATTTCCCAATGCTCCTTACCAAAAAGTGAAGTGATAATACAATGAAGCAGGTTTACAGCCGCGCAAGCCTGATCATAAGACTGATGCTGTTTTAAAAATTCTGTTTCTGCTGATGTTAAATCAAATTTTGATGACAACGCCAGCCCAAAATCGCTTAAATAAAGCTGCTTACCGTCTGTGAGTATATTTTCAAAGTGTGCATCAAAATGCATTAAGCCAGATGCATTCATATGCTTGTTTGTGTCTTTGAGCTGTTCGTCTACAAATACAATGGCTGTTTCAGAGCTATCAACGCCTTTGGCAATTTGAGCGCTCAGCCACTCATGTAAATTCTGTGGGGCATATTCAAGAAATAAAGCAATATGCGCAGATGCATTATTGAGATCGAGGATGCGCTTACGAATGACGTCAGAATTTTCCCAGTACTGGCAGTATTTTTCGATGTCACCCCAATAGTTGATATTGATATCGCCTGGGTGACTTGGCAAAATGCGCCAGTGGTACATAATAGGGAAATTGGCGCATTCACCTGTGATCACCCAGTTGGTTGTCATGATATGAGTCGCCAGCTCACGCCATGCTCCAAAGCCAGCAGAGCCCACGCCATATTGATAGCCAAGTGGTAGATTAAAAAGATTTGCTGTTGACATAAAATGTTGAGGCAGTTGCTCAAGATCAGTCAGCGGCACTTTTTTAACAAATACGGGGGTATCGTCAATAGAAATTAGAGCTGACTTGCCACCGATGCCTTCATGCATGGGCTTGCTATCTGCCAAGATCTGTTTTAGCTTCTCATTGCTCAGGCACGCGAGGCTTGTTGAGATTTGGCTATACAGTTTAATTCTTTGCATTATGGCAGCCTGCTAATGACGTTATCTACAACGAATTGATAAGATTCTTCAAAACTCCAATGCAATTTAGATGGCAACAACAGACTCATATCTACATGAAAATCGCGATTATCTTTCTTCTGCTCAAGATTTTTTATAAATTCTTCTCGTGAGATTTTCATGCCGTTATAAGTGCAATACTTAGCAAAAATATCAAAAACTTGATTTAAGTTAATCAAGTCATTGGTTGTCACATACCATATATCAAATAAATCTCGTCCTTTACGACGTTGATACAACGCACGTAATTTAGTCGCCATCAGCTCATCCATTTCGTAAGTAATAATATCCGCCGTCCCATTGAACCAATCTGAATCCATAGAGAAAGGAACCTTTTTTAAGGGCAACACTTGGAAATGTTCAGTTGTATTTATTTCGATTTTTAGTTTTGATGCAGACTTGTTTATGGATTCGTATTTGTAAATTAGCTTTGCACTTCTTTGAGTAATTTTCCATTTTGGATCACCTAACCATGGTTTGAGGACCTCACGAATCGCATTAATTGTTTGACCGATTGGATCAGCGTTTTTCTGCACGAAATCGATATCTTCACTATACCTAGACGGCGGGTTAATAAATAATTTGTTGAGCGCCGTACCGCCGCGGAAAACTAAGGCGTCTTTGATGTGTGGATCGTTATATAAATCTACTAACGCTCTGCTTATAATGAGATCTTGTTCAATTTGGGCTGGTGTTTGCCATTTAACATGATTAGACCAATTTTGTATAAAAATATTTGGGATCATAAATCGCTCTCTACTTCAGTATTTTCTATTATTTTCCATCGTTTGGATCTCGGGTAACCCATTTTTTCTATTTCAGAAGCGATGGGTATGTAATATTTCATTTTACCTTTTAAAAAAGCTTCTAAGGCTTCCATTATTTGAGCTTTTTTATCTTCATCCATGACATCAATTTTCTCTAAAATATAACCAATGCGTTGTAGTTGGTATCTAGCATTGATCTTTTCGGCAAGCTCTATCAATTTTTCCGGATCTATAGCTTCGGCTAATTCAGAAAAAACGGTTGCTATGTGGTTGAGCCCACCCGCATGAGAAGGGTAACTCAGTAAGTCGATTGCAGTGAGCTCAGGTGATGCAACTTTAAGATAGCCAGTATCCACAACGAAATCTTGAGTGGGGAGTCCAGAGAGTGACTTTTTGTAAATAAACTCTATTTCAACATCACCAAAAACCAAATTACCGCTCATCCTTTTATTCAACATGACCTGGAATCTAGCGGGTTTTTGATGCGTTGCTCCATGAAATAACCCCGCTGATAACAGAGCAACATAATAATCGGTATTGAGATGCTTCATGAGTATGGGAATAAGTTGTTCTGCAGGTATACAACCGTATGTTTGATATTCAGGAGGCACGATGACATAAAACGCTTTAGCCGGGGAGACAAGGTCACCACTTTGAATAAGGCGATATAAAGCCACCCTGGCATAATTGCGAGATACTTTGAATTCCTCCAAAATTTCTTCAATAGTGAAGGCTCGTTTCCCATATTTCCTGAGCTGTTTTATGTAAGACTGTAGATTCATATGATTGCCATGCTTCCAAAATTACAA
>JACCDN010076695.1_pt1 | contig 11201 bp, 13 predicted proteins | sample 7441691 | NCBI WGS metagenome assembly JACCDN01 (sample SAMN15323439, study PRJNA562643) | freshwater metagenome | isolation source: river surface water | place: USA:Blue River Watershed | collected 2017-08-16
ACGGTGTTGCTGATTCAGATACAGACGACCTAGCTGAAGGTACCACAAACAAGTACTTCACTGACGAGCGTGCTCAGGATGCAGTGGGTAATGCAGTTGGAACCGGTCTATCGTACAACGACTCGACTGGTGCAATCTCTGTAACTGCAAACACATATGATGCATATGGTTCAGCTTCTACCGTTGCTGGCGACCTGACCACTCACATCTCAGATACCTCAACCCACGGTGTAACTGGCAACGTTGTTGGTACTACTGACACTCAGACACTAACCAACAAGACACTCACCTCACCAAAGATTAACGAGGATGTTGCTCTTACTGCCACTGCTACCGAGCTTAACTACGTTGATGGTGTCACTAGCGCAATCCAAACTCAGTTGGACGCAAAGCTAGCCAAGTCTGGCGGTACCATGACTGGTGCCATCGCGATGGGCACCAACAAGATTACTGGTCTTGGAACTCCTACCGATGCAACAGACGCCGTAACTAAGGCATATGTTGATGCTGTAGCTGAAGGACTTCACGTTCACGAATCAGTTAGAGTTGCTACAAGTGCAAATATTGCATTAGCAAATGCTCTTGAAGATGGAGACACTCTTAGCGGAGTAACTCTTGCAACTGGTGACCGTGTTCTAGTAAAGAACCAGACAACTGCTGCAGAAAACGGTATTTATGTAGTTCAGGCTTCAGGACAAGCAGTACGTGCACTGGACTTTAACACCGCAGCAGAAGTAGACAGCGGAGACTTCGTTTTCGTGACTTCTGGAACCTACGCTAATACTGGTTGGGTACAGACAAGCACACCAGCAACAATCGGCACAGATCCAATTACCTTTGTGCAGTTCTCTGGTGCTGGCACCTTCACTGCAGGTGACGGTCTAACCATAGACGGCAGCGAGTTCAACGTAGTTGGTACAGCTGATCGCATCACCGTAAACGCTGACTCTGTCGACATTGCGTCTACTTATGCTGGTCAGAACACCATTGTAACTCTTGGAACTGTCACTACTGGTACCTGGCAGGGTACCGCGATTGGCGTCCTTTACGGAGGTACAGGTGCAACTACTGCCGCCGGAGCCCGCTCAAACTTGGGTGCAACAACCAAGTATGCAGCCAACAACACGCTACTAACACCGACTAGCAATGTTGTTAGCTGGGCAATTACTCACTCTCTAAACACTGAAGACGTAACCGTCCAGATGAGGGAGCTCAGCGGTGACTCCCTAGTAGAGGCTGACGTAGTTATTACTAACGCAAATACGGTAACTATTTCGTGGACCTCAGCGTCTAACGTATCTGCTGACACCTACCGCGTAGTCGTGGTTGGATAATCAAGGTAAAATAGTACGAGCAAGAAAGAGATCGTCAGATGGCTAAGAAGTTCCTAACACCAATTAATGTGGTGCAAGGTAGTTCTTTTCCAGCTGCACCTGAAACTGGCGATCTCTTCTTCCGCTCGGACATCGGATCCATGTACACATACGACGGGCTTGCATGGGTATCAATGACGGCAAGTGATATAACAAATGTGGACGGTGGAGATGCCGCAGGCACATATAACATAAACTATGACGGTGGCGGACCGTCCTCTTTCTAGGAATAGGGAAATAAGACAATGGCAGTCAGAATTCAATTTAGGCGTGGGACCGCCGCAGAGTGGACCTCAGCTAACCCAACTTTGGCCGCTGGTGAAGCTGGTTACGAGACCGATACGGCTAAATTCAAGTTTGGTACAGGTAACACTGCATGGACATCATTAGCATATGCAGGTGTAAACCAATCAGACATCCAAAATGCAGTTAATGCCGTTATTGATGGCGCTCCTGGTGCTCTAGATACTCTTAACGAGCTAGCGGCTGCTTTGAATGATGATGCAAGCTTTGCAAACACAATTGTTGCATCTCTATCTAGCCACACAGGTGCCACCACTAACGTCCACGGTATTGCAAATACTGCACTGCTAATCACAACAACACAATTTGACCTACACACATCCGATACCACAGACGTACATGGAATTGCAAACACTGCACTACTTGCAACTCAGAGTGATGCTAGTAATGCAGCAGCTTCGGCAGTTTCAAACCACAGCGCGGATACCACAGATGTTCACGGTATTGCAAATACTGCGCTACTTGTAACTCAGTCGATACTAGATAGCGAAATCTCTGCCCTAGAGAGCAGCAAAGCCCCACTAGATGCACCTAGCTTTACGGGAACTGTAGTGCTTCCAAGCACAACTTCCATTGGCAATGTTTCTGCTCAAGAGATTAGCTACCTAAATAACGTAAGTTCTGCGATCCAAACTCAGCTAGACGGAAAGTTAGATTCAGGCGTAGCTAGCACAACCTATGCAGCTCTGACTGGTGCAACTTTTACTGGAACCGTATCTCTAACTGCAAACACCAGCATTGGTACAGTTGATTCTACAGAAATTGGCTACCTAAACGGGGTTACATCTGCTATTCAGACTCAGCTGGATGCCAAAGCTCCGACTGCAAACCCGACTTTCACGGGGACAGTCGCCGGTGTGACTAAGTCACACGTGGGGCTTGGCAACGTAGACAACACTTCTGATGCTGACAAGCCAATTTCGAGCGCCACTCAAACCGCTCTTGACGCTAAGCTTGCACTAGCTGGCGGAACTTTGACTGGAGACTTGACTCTTGCTGGTGCGCCAACTCAGGCGCTACATGCAGCTACTAAAGCATACGTAGACAACGTCTCTGCTGGCTTACACATCCACGAGGCAGCTCACGCCGCCACAACCGATACCTTGGCAGTTTTGTCTGGTGGCAGTGTTACCTACGATAACGGAACTGACGGGGTTGGCGCAACCCTAACCCTTGGAACGGCGCTAACAGCTTTGGATGGACACAATCTAACCAATGGCGATCGAATTCTAGTCAAGAACCAAGCAAACGCAGCCCACAACGGTATCTACGTAAGAACTTCTTCTACAGTCTTGACTCGTGCAGATGACTTTAACACTGCAGCAGAAATTGCTGGCGGAGACTTGGTATTTGTCGAAAACGGAACTCTCTACAACAGCACCTCATGGGTAGTAGAGAATGAAGTCAACACCGTAGGTACCGACAACATTCAGTGGGCCCAGTTCTCTGGTGCTGGCACTGTAACAGGCGGAACCAACATTACCGTCACTGGATTGCAAGTTTCTGTTGTCTCAAACCCAACGTTTGCTAACGTAGTTACCGCAAGCTCGGGTGTTGCATTCTCGGATGGTACCCAGACCAAAGTTGGTGTTCCATCGATCACAACTATCTCAGCTAAGACAGCATCCTACACATTGTCGAGCTTAGACGAGCGTGATACAATTATCGAGATTAGCAACGCTTCTGCAACAACTCTGACCATTCCTGCTAACGCATCGGTGGCTTACCCGGTGGGTACAACTATCGACATTATCCAGACAGGGTCCGGTCAGGTGACCATTGCTAACGCAGTTGGAGTGACCATTAACGCAACACCAGGTCTCAAGCTACGCACTCAGTGGTCTTCCGCAACTCTACTTAAGAGAGCCGAAAACACTTGGCTAGCTTATGGAGACTTGTCAGCTTAATTTAGGAGAGAATAAGAAATGGCATCTGGTAAAAGAGCAGGTAGGAAGTCACAGCAAGCTAATGACTTTTTGCAGCCATCTGCGCCTATCAACGTAACTGCTACCGACGTAGGTACAGACAGGGCGTTCAATAATGGTGCTGCTACCGTCACCTTTGAGCTTCCGGCTTTGTCTCCTGCAGCAACTTCTTACACAGTCACCGCAACTGCTGCTGGCCAGACTACTAGAACCGCTACAGGATCTTCGTCTCCTCTGACAGTAACTGGACTAGCCTCGGCAGTAACATACGCTATAACCGTTACAGCAACAAATGCAGCTGGAACGTCTGATTCTTCGTCTAGCGTAAACGTAACTGCAACTACAGTTCCAGCAACTCCAAACGCTCCTACCGCATCTAGTACTGTTGCAGATCAGGACAGCGTCTCTTGGTCAGCACCTGCAACTGGTGGCAAGGCTCTTGTTACTTACTTCTGGCAGTGTGATGACGGAAAAAGTGGTAGCACATCCGGAACTTCTGTCACTGTCACTCAGGAGGGTACAGGTCCTTCCACTAACGCTTATCGAGTACGAGTAACTAACGCAAATGGAACTTCAGAGTTTTCAGCATACGGTAATGCTGTAGACACTGTTGCACCATTCTTCCCATTCTTCCCGCCATTCTTCCCGCCATTCTTCCCATTCTTCCCACCATTCTTCCCATTCTTCCCGCCGTTCTTCCCACCGTTCTTCCCACCGTTCTTCCCGCCAAGCTTCCGTGGAGGCGGCGGACCGTTCTAAGCTACAAAATAAAACCCCTTACCAGTTAGGTAGGGGGTTTTATTCTTATATAATAAGTCCATGAATGATTGGTTCACTAAAGACAGATCCGAGACTCACGAGTACCGTATGCCAGACACCTCGCTTGGCAATATAACCGTGCTAAATCCAGCTCTCGGCATAAACGTTTATCGTAATGCTTTCACTTCCGCCGAATGTCAGTCACACATAGATACACTGGAGTCACACTTAAACGGCCAAACCCAATGGGAGTGGCGGGGTGCACAAGTTACAAACTCTGCGGATGTGGACACGAATGCTAGAAATGCAAAAGACTTTAAATTCAACTCCAAGGGCCTAGGCCCAGTGACAGATGAAAATCGTGCACTATACGATATGCACTCAAAAATTTTTCAAACAGTTAGAACCTGCGTAGATAGCTATGGACGCTACTGGGGCGTAGGAATGATGTCGTACGAAGCATTTAACTTTGTAAAGTATGAAGGAGCTGGAACTCACTTTAAGATACACGCTGATCACGGCCCCACGTATGTGACAACAGTTTCTATTGTCGTGTATCTAAACGACAATTATGAAGGTGGAGAAATCTGGTTTCCTAGATTCAATCTATCATTTAAGCCCAAAGCTGGAGACATTATTGTATTCCCATCCACATACATCTATGAGCACGCTTCTCAGGATATGATTAGCGGTACAAAATACTCCGTTGTGATCATGAGCGACTATAATGACAGAGATGGCGTGAACCAGAGAGTTCCTCAAGTTATTCAAAATTACGAACTAAAATACTAAAAACCAGGACATCATGACTGAAAACACTACAGAACAAGCTCGACAAACCCAAGGACATGAAGAACAGAAGCTAATCAATCAGCGGCTAACCTCGTGGTACAAAATAGATGAAGTGACTTGGAGCTCCGCTGAAGAAGTTAAACCAGGATCTGGCATTTGGGTATATCATGACGTACTTCCTGAAAGCATGAACATAATTCAGCGACTAGAGGAAGTACTAGATAGCCCGGAGAACAGGTACAGCTATCAAGAAGCCATGGTTGGCTATGGCATGAAGATGCCAGAGTACAGAGACTGCTATGACTTTAAATACAAGAGGCACGACTTTGATCAAGATTCGACAGTTTGGGGAGATAAGCTACGAGAGCTGGCAGATGACACTGTATATCGTCAGCTACAAGTAGTGAAAGACTACACAAGAAAATACAACATTGGCGAACTCCGCTACTGGGAAGCCACTAACTATATCAAGTATGGCCCAGGTCAGCACTTCCAAGAGCACCACGATCACGGCTACTCATATAACTGTGTAGTGTCTTTGGTTGCATATCCAAACGATGACTACGAAGGTGGAGAGCTTTACTTCAGACTTCAGAATATTACAGCAAAGGCTCGTGCTGGTGACGTGTTCATATTCCCATCTAACTTTATGTATCCACATCGCGCTATGCCAGTTAAGTCAGGGACAAAGTACTCTATGGTGACAATGCTGGACTATAGTGATAAATACCACTCTGGTGCCGTATTTAAGGAAGAAACCGGATCATAAGTGGGAACATTTAGAGTGACTAAAAGTCACGAGAATGCAGCAACTATAGAGCCGCTGCCAGCAACTCGCGAGTGGATGGATGAAACGGGAGAAAAGCACGCATACATGTGCTTTCCGCTATCTATCTCGAATCGATTAGGGTGGGGCATATCTTTTCCAGAAGATATTTCTTTCATCTGGGACGGCGTCACGGATACAACTTCTGACCATATAAAGATTCTTAAGGGGTCTCGATATGCTTCAACAGTCAGAGGAAATGCTACAGTCAGCTTTAGCACTGGATTAATCTTTAAAACAGACGAAGACACCACTACGCTAGCGATGCCCGTGCCCAATCTATTTGTTAGAGGTGCTCAGTGCTATACCACTCTAATAAGCACATCTTTTTATATGCCCGAACTCCCGTTAGCGTGGAGAGTTACCGAACCAAACATAGAAATTACAATTTCGGCCGGGCAACCAGTAGCTGCTATAGTCCCGATCTCGCTAAAAAACTTACAAGAAAACTACACACTAGAGATGACCAACGAATATCCAAACTCTGACTACTGGGCAGAAGTAAAAAAGTACGGCGACGCCGCCGAGCTAAAGAATTCTGTAGGCGATTGGTCCAAGATGTATAGAGATGCAGTTGATTACAACGGAGAAAAAGTTGGGTCTCACGAGGTAAAAGCTTTAAAGCTAAAAACAGTGACTTGTCCATACACAGGCACCTCATATGAAGTAGAGGATGTTTAGTTAATTGGATACTCGTAAAATTAAGTTTACAAGAAATAGACCTTGGCTAACACTAGAGAGCGAGTCTACCCCAAAGCCAACTGGTAAAACTATCCCTGAATGGTATAAATCTGGCGATAGGTTTGCAAAGCACCCCGTAACCGGAGAGCACTGGGTAGATCCTCACCAAGGTGGAAAAATTCCAACATGGAAAGCCTGCCCGGCAGTCTATGACATAATGGCAACCGGATATGTATACAGAACCCCATGTGACATAGAGTTCACCGAGAACCCTCAAGGGCAAATTTCTGCCAAAGTTTTAGATGAAAAGTATAAAGACTTCTTACAGTTTAGAACTCCAATGCCTCAGTTCAAAGCACCAATGGGCTATCACGAAGTTCACTTTGCTTGGTGGTCAGATTGGGCCGTAGAACTCCCAGAAGGTTATAGCGCCCTATACTCTCAGCCGTTTAATAGGTTTGAACTTCCATTCCTAACAACTAGTGGAATCATTGATAATGATAAAGTAACCCTGCCGGGTACTATGCCATTCTTTGTAGTTAAAGGATTTACTGGAATCTTGCCAGCTGGAACTCCATATGCACAGATTCTACCCTTCAAGCGGGAGAACTGGGAATCTGAAATAGACGCGGACATCAGCTACGAAGATATGGCAAAAATTAACTACGAAAATAGCGAGAAGTATAGAAAGCCAGATGGCGGAATATACCAACGCGATGTCTGGGAGAGAAGGAAGTACGAGTAAATGATGTCAGAAAAAACCAACAATAAAGCTAGTGACTATGTGTCAATCACCCCCTCAGGATTTTTTGGAGATTCAGACAAAAATATAGTTGCAGTTGAAAATTTTATGACCGAAGAAGAATTGCTTGTTCTAAATGAATTCGCAAGAATTAACGAAACCTGGGATGTCACAGAAACTCACTATAACGAAGATGGCACTGTTATCTACGACTCTGGCTACTGGGACCACCGAGTAGCTACCGCGCCAATCCTGGAAAAAGTTGCTCCCGATGTAGCTAAAATCATTAGAGGGATGCAAGCCAGATTAAAAGCTAAAGTAGACGAATTCTTTAAAGTAGACGCCCATCCCACTAGTCCAGCGATTGTTCGCTGGCTACCAGGCCAGAGACAGCAGCCGCATGCGGATAAAGAACTACATGAAGGTGAAGGCAGGGGTAAGCCTAACGATTTTCCGTACTACGACATCGCTGGACTTTTTTACATCAACGACGACTACGAGGGTGGAGAGTTGTATTTCCCTAACCAAGGAATTCAGTTTAAGCCTAAGGCTGGAGCCGCGTACTTTTTTCCGGGAGATATGAACTACATTCATGGTGTTACCGAGATTAAATCGGGAATCAGATATGTCTGCCCATTCTTCTGGACAATAAAGTCGCACAATAATTCGATACAGTAAAATAGACGTAGACCAAGAAAGAGCAAAAATGCACCTATCTAAGAAGCTACATGAAGAAGTTTTCTATTACGAAGACGTATTTGAGAATCCTAACGAGCTAGTTGCCCTCATCGAGGAGCTAGATAGTGATGAGTCAGTATACCCAGCTCTTCCTGAATGGGAGTTCTGGTTCTCAAACAGCAAGGATGGTCACAGTTTCGGCAGCAAAAAGCAGTTCGAGCCTAGTGAATTAGCCAATCTAGACTCTCCACGCAAGGCGGATGCCGAAAAGATAATTTCTACGATCCAGGCCGCGACTAGAAATGTTGCAGAGGCTTACTACAGAGATCGTGGACTAGAGGGTGAGCCTAAAATCTCGCCATTCGTAGGAGTTATGAAGTACCGACCAGGGTGTGACATGGGTGCCCACGTAGACGCTCAAGCTGGCGACCGTAGCCTAAAATATTCAATTGTTCTATATTTGAATGATAACTACGAAGGTGGAGAAATATCTTTCATCATCAGACCTTATGACCTTAGAAACCCCAAAAACTCCCACTTAAAGCCTCACTCGGATCTTGATCACCCAGAAAACAAAGATTTAGTAGACTTTACGTTAAAACCCAAGGCTGCTTCTGCACTAATTTTCCCGTCTACGCACCCATTCAAGCACCAAGTTCACATCATGAAGTCTGGCGATAAATATATGTTCCCGGGATTTGTGTTCCAAGACGACTATGACCCAAGCAGTGAAGAGTCTAGACGAAAGTATAACGCTGGCTCACTCTACGAAGAGCCAGAAGAAGGCATTTACTGGGACGAAGACTAGCTATGAACTACGAAATTTTAGCGAAAAATATCCTACACTTCCCGAATTTAATAGAGCTTCCAGAAAGCTATATTAAATTTTGCAATGAAGAAGCCAACAGAGAGGGCATACCTACTGACCAATGGGTAGCTAGAGGCGATACATCCGAGTATGTTTATGGCGAAATGTGGGTACTTCCAAGATCAAGCAGCTCAAAAAAAATTCAAAATCTTTTAAATCTTTACGACAAAGCACTTTACTCTGCTTGCGAAGGATTTATGGAGTATCTAGAAATAGATCAAAACTCAATAGACAAAAGTATTGAAAAACTAAAAAACAACAAAATGCCAGCAATAACCATAAAAAGGTATTTTGAAGGTGAATCACTAGGCCCACATCCAGATGTAGATCCAAATAATGTTGATGACGTTCTACATCTAACAGTTTCTTTGTATTACAACAGTGACTATGTTGGTGGAGACTTGATGTTTGAAGGCGGTGCCGGAGTAAAGCCCACGCCTGGTAGTGTCGTAATTTTCCCAGCAAAATATCTTCATGAATCGCTTACAGTATCTAGTGGCATAAAATATGTGTCCAACGAGGTCATAAAACTAGATTCTTCGTTCTTAAAAGTTTAGGAAAAAATGTCAGGCCAATTAAACTCAATAAATCAAACCTATGTAGATGAGTTCAAGCTAAAAGTTGCTATAGGCAAGGGCGACTCTTATATGCTCACCATTGCTAGAGACGGCGAGAGTCCTGTCAGATCTATCTACTTCTACGACAACGCAGTGGATGCCGCCACTGGATACGCAGCTTATACAGACTGGGGATTTGCTAAGGACTTTTTAACTGTTGAGCTACATGAGCCGACTGGAAAGGTCCACAGTAAGATTCTTCGTAGACCAAGAGGCGGCGAGTGCGTGTTTGTCAGGCAGGACTACTACGATGCTACCAAAATTATTAAAAAGCTAAACGGAGAAATCCCAGACCAACACTACAACTATTTAGCGTATGAGTTCGGTAAGCTGTTCTCAAAGGATAATCAGCGATTTAATCATGACAGATTTTTAGACAACCTAGGCTATACAGGAGAGACAGATGACCGCCACTGAGTTCGGAGAAAAGGGATACTACAAGGAAGATATCATTCGCTATCGCGGATTTATGTCTCCTGAAGAGTGCGCCAAGATTGTTGCCTACTTTGAGGACGAGTCTCAGCCTTGGACCATGTCTGCATTCTTCGAGTCTTACGGAATGAGCCTTCTTCCAGAAGATCCACTATTAGAGAAGTATGGCCTACCTAAAGACCACCTAGCTAAACTTGCAGCCAGATTGCAGGCAGTAGTTGAAGACGCACACCAGCGTCCAGTTAAGTCCGTATCGTCACACGCTCAGAAGTGGCAAGTAGGGGCGTTTGCGTCATTCCACTCAGACAACACCGATATGGAAGGCAATCCCTCCGCTTGGGAAAAGAGCAAGCTAGTCTGTCTTCTGTATATAAATGACGACTACGACGGTGGAGAGCTTGACTTTAGGGATCACGACATCACTATCAATCCGCTAGTTGGGGAGCTTGTCACCTTCCCTGGAGGTATTGAGAACGTTCACCAAGTTAAGGTTGTAGAGTCTGGCACTCGTCACACTATTGGCGCTTTCTGGGACTACGCTGAGTCCGTATACTCTGAAGAGCGCATGAAAGAGTGGGAAGATGAGATTCAAAAAGTACGTGAAGAGCAAAAAGTAATGCAGGATGAGTGGCGAGAGCAGCTTTCCAAGGGTGAACACCCAATGAAGCAAGGCAATAATTAGGTTATAGTAACTCAGTTTTACTGGAATAAGGTAAAATTATAGGGACTAGTCTATCCCCCTGTAAGGACTCTTGGCATGAGTTATCTCCGCGGCAATATCCATGATCTCATAGTAGATCAGGGAGCGACTGTGCACCAAGTTTTTACAATAAAAAACTCTGCACGCCGCGTCATAAGTCTTACAGGATACTCAGCGCGTATGCAGGTGCGCCGCTGGGACACAGAAAACAGCGATCCAGCTCTAGTTAGTATTGCAGAATACACAACTGGAAATGGTTATCTTACTATAAACGGAGCTGCTGGCACAGTAACATTGCTAATTCCACCTTCAAATATGGCAGCGTATATACCAGGATCGTACGTTTACGACATAGAGGTTGAAACAGCAAATGCGGGAGACACTACTCGCATTATTCAAGGAAAATTTATCGTAAGAGCCGAGGTAACCAAGTAATGGTACTCTCCGACAACTTTGCATATGTAGATGTCAAGGGTCCAGGACCTCAGGGTCCTGCTGGTCCAAC
>JACCDN010798626.1_pt1 | contig 11196 bp, 9 predicted proteins | sample 7441691 | NCBI WGS metagenome assembly JACCDN01 (sample SAMN15323439, study PRJNA562643) | freshwater metagenome | isolation source: river surface water | place: USA:Blue River Watershed | collected 2017-08-16
AATTTGGCGCCGGGCAATGGGGTAAATTCTAGTTTCCCATTAGAGCTTCCGTAATGTCCTCCAATCATCCAAAAATCTAGCACCAATTTAGTGGCTAATTGAAATTGCATGCCCACATACACGCCCATACTTTGAGATCGAATGGTTCCTTCTAATGTGGCTGTTTTATTTTCAACTATGGGTTGTAAAGTAGTTGTTGAAATAGAATTGTAAGAGTAGTTTACAGGAACAGATAGATCAAAATTAGCAAACCTTGTATAGGGTGCAATATAGAAGCCAGACATTTTTTGAATACCTAAATAAAATCTTCCTTCAAAAGTGAGTGCTGTATTGCCCACTTGAAAATTATCAAAATTAATGTCATCACTTTTGATAAACTTTTTTGCTAATCCCTTTAGAGGCAATACGGTTTTTGGCATGGTTCTGTAACTAGCAGATAGTGAAACAAAGGGAAGTACATTTTTTTCGAAAGTTAAATTGTAATTCTTTAAGGCGTCTGAAGAAAGATTGGTTTTTAAAATATGATCTCCGCCAATTAATTTTTGTGCATTAGCATTGAAGCCAACCAATACCAGTAAAACAACAATTATTTTTTTCATTGTAGCATTTGTTTTTGATGGGGGAGGGTTCTTATTTTTGTTTCTTGTAAGCCAGGTCTGCAACAGTTCTTTTATCCAAAACGGACAAAGTATAATCTCTTACTTCCGCCATAACTTTATTGATACCACATTTTTTTTCATTACAATCGCTACACTTTTCATAAAAATTCAAACTCACACAAGGTAGTAATGCAATGGGGCCCTCAATAGTTCTGAAAATACCAGATAGTTTAATCTTATTAGGAGGGATGGCAAAGAAATATCCTCCATGTTTACCTTTCTTGCTTTCTAAAAACCCTGCTTTCTTTAATTCTAGAAGGATGTTCTCTAAAAATTTTAAAGGAATATTTTTATGAGCAGCAATATCCGCAATCAAAATAGGGGATTCCGTATTTTGTTCAGCCATATAACTCAAGGCTTGCAATGCGTATTGTGTTTTTTTAGATAACATTTATTGGTCTTATAGTCCTAATACTTCTTTCATGGTAAAGATACCATTTTTTTTATTCGCGAACTCAGCAGCCAATACAGCTCCGCTTGCAAAACCCTTGCGAGTGTGTGCTGTATGGATTATTTCAATATCATCAATGGCCGAGCTGTACTTCACTTGATGAGTACCGGGAGCTGGATCAATTCTTTCCGAATGAATATGTAATTGATTAGGTGCAGCTGTTTGATCATTGATCCAATTGTCTTTTCTGCCAATATTGGATAATATTTGCTCAGCCAAAGAAATAGCAGTTCCGCTTGGTGCATCTTTCTTTTCAGTGTGATGAATCTCGGTCATGCTTACATCATAATCTGCATAGGGGTCCATTAATTTGGCTAGGTATTTATTTAATTCAAAAAATAAATTCACTCCAATGCTATAATTACTAGAATATACCAAACATCCATTTTTTTCTTTGCAAGCCGCTTCAATTTCATTCCAATGTTCTAACCAACCCGTTGAGCCAGAAACCACAGGAACGCCAAAAGCAATACATTTTTTGATATTCTCTAAAGCACTATGCGGTCCAGTAAATTCAATGGCGACATCTGCCTTTTTAAGATTATCTGCAGTAAATTCATTGGCATTACTTACATCAATTTTTAAAACTATTTCATGTCCTTTTTGTAAGGCAATTTCTTCAATAGCTTTTCCCATCTTGCCGTATCCGATTAATGCTATTTTCATAAGAATTGTTTAATTATTTAGCGCTATGGTTCTTAAAATGTAATTGTAATGATAAGCCAGCCTGTCTAAATTGTGGCTGATAACTTGGTTGAATTTTCAAACTCAAATCATTGTTGATATCAAACTCTTTTAAATGTCCAGAAACAGTTGCGTCCAATACATTTAATCCCCATCCAAGTATAAACCACATAATAGAGTAGTCTCTGTCTTTTCTAAAAATATTTCTATAACTCTGTAGACTAGCTAAACTTAAATTTTTTAAAGTTGGATCTATTTTAGCAATATCTGAATTATCTCCATTTTCAGCTTTAAATTTTGCTTCGTAAGCAAACTTTGCTTTAGTATATAAATCTGCATTGTATTGGTAGGTGGCAGCAGGTATAGCCAATACGCCATAAACTAATGGGATTTTCCAATACTGTTTATTATATGCCTGTCCCCAGCCTGGTAAAATTGCAGAACGCTGTGTAGCAATTTTGGGAATATGATGTTTAATAGAAATAGCAATAGTAGTGTCCGTTGGATTAGGGTTTACCTGTCCATAAATGGAAGATTGAATTAGACACAAAAAGAGTATAGAAAAAAAAGCTTTCATTTTAGCTGATGCTTAATTGCATTGCTTCTAAAATCTTGTTTAAGCCATTTAAGTCTGCGTATTCAACGGTGATTTTCCCGCTACCATTTTTCTGATGTTGCAATTGAACCTTAGTAGAGAAGTGATCACATAATTTATCTTCTAATTTTTTATAAACAGGAGATAATTGATTAGGATTTGCTTTTGCACCAGCAGATTTATTAGGAATAACTTGTTTCAACAGTGCTTCTGCTTGTCTAACAGTCAAGCCTTTGTCCATAATTTCTTTGAAAACGAACAATTGCTTATCTACTTCTCTTCCAATTAATAATTTAGCTAAGCTAACACTTAACTGTCCACTTCTAACTGCAGCTTGTATGCTTGGCGGTAATTCTAATAAACGAATATAATTAGCAATAGTTGATCTGTCTTTACCCATTCTCTCTGCCACTTGTTCTTGGGTATAGCTTAACTCATCCATCATGCGTTGATAGCTCAATGCAATCTCGATTTCATTTAAATCAACTCTTTGTAAATTCTCTAATAAAGCAAGTTCTAATAATTCCTTATCGTTTACTTGTCTAATGTATGCAGGCACATCTACTAATCCTGCTAATTTTGCTGCACGAAATCTTCTTTCACCCGCAATCAATTGATATTTGCCATCGCTTAATGATGATACCGTTAAGGGTTGGATAATGTCGTGTAGCTTAATTGAATTAGCCAATTCTTGTAAAGCCTTTTGATCAAAATCTTTTCTTGGATTTTTTGGATTAACAACAATATTAGCCAATGCTACTCTATTGGTTGCTACTGCTTTTTCAATGGCGGCAGGTTGTACTTTGCCAGCAGGATTTTTATATTCTGCATCCATGTTTTGCAATAGGGAACGAAGACCCTTTCCGATCAAATCTTTATTTGGTGTACTCTTGCTCATGATTAGTCAATTATGCGCTCGGCATTACTCATATTAGTCATGCCATTTTTTTGTAAAATTTCTTTAGCCAAGTTTAAATAGTTCACAGTGCCTTTACTATCCGCATCGTATAAAATAACTGGCTTTCCAACACTAGGCGCTTCACTTAATCTTGTATTTCTATGAATGATGGTAGAGAATACCATATCATCAAAATGCTTTCTTACCTCGCTTACTACTTGATTGCTTAATCTTAATCGGCCATCGTACATGGTCATTAAGATACCTTCAATTTGTAAATCTGGATTTAATCTACTTTGAACAATTTTAACTGTATTCAATAATTTACCCAAACCTTCTAATGCAAAAAATTCACATTGAACCGGAACAATTACACTGTTAGATGCTACCAGGGCATTCACTGTGATTAAACCCAATGAAGGTAAACAGTCGATGATGATAAAATCGTATTGGTCTTGAACAGGTGCTAATAAATTCTTTAATACATTTTCTCTATTAGGAAAATTGACTAATTCAATTTCGGCACCTACTAAATCAATATGAGAAGGGATGATGTCCAAATGTGGAATCTCAGTCTTTAAGATAATATCTGATAATGGAGTTTGATTAATCATTCCATCATATAAACTGGTGGTTATATTATGTAAATCAAATCCAACACCCGTGGTACTATTTGCTTGAGGATCAGCATCTATCAACAAGGTTTTATATTCTAAAACAGCCAAACTTGCAGCAATATTGATTGCTGAAGTGGTTTTTCCAACACCCCCTTTTTGATTTGCTATACCTATAATTCTTGCCATAAAACTGGAATCCTTAATTTCTGCCAAAAATAAGGTATAAATGGTAACATTTTGGGATTAAATTAACCCATTCTAGGCCTTTTAGAACTAATTTTGGACTCTTAAATCCAACTATGCGTAGCCCCGTTTTTATATTAGTGTTTGTATTCATATTGATACTCATTGACTTTTACATTTATCAGGTATTAAAGACCCTAAGTCAGGGAGCTTCTACCCAAGTAAAGTCCATCATTTTGGTAGTCTATTGGTCCCTTTGTGTCATCAGTTTGAGCAGTTTCTTGCTCTTTCCCTTCATTAATAACCCTTATTTTAAGCAATATATCTTCTCCATCAGTATTGGCTGGGTTCTTACCCAGGTAACCATGGTGATGTTCTTTTTATTAGATGATGTAAGAAGAGGTACTTTTTGGACAGTGGGTCAAATTAGCTCAGCAACAGGGGCTCAGTTCTTAAATACAGATAAAGGAATTCCTAGATCTACTTTTTTAAGTTGGTTGGGAGTGGGTTTATCTTCTAGTTTGTTTTTTTCCTTGTTGTATGGATTTGGCAATAAATACAATTATCAATTAGTCAAACAGAAAATTACCCTCAAAAATTTACCAGCAGCATTTAAAGGTTTTAAGATCATTCACATTAGCGATATCCATAGCGGTAGTTTAAAAGAAAGAGAAGCGGTACTTAAGGGCATCCATTTAATCAATCAACAAGATGCTGATTTGGTTTTATTTACTGGAGATTTAGTTAATGACCGTGCTACTGAAATGAATGAATGGAAAGATGTGTTTAGTCAAATCAAATCTAAACATGGCGTATATAGTACATTGGGTAATCATGATTATGGAGATTATGTACAATGGGATTCGGTAGAAGCTAAGCAACAAAATTTAAGAGATCTTGCTAATGTGCATGAACAAATGGGTTGGAGATTGTTGATGAATGAAAATGTAGAGATTAAAAAAGATAATGAACAAATTAGATTGGTAGGTATAGAAAACTGGGGTGCAAAAGCAAGATTTCCGAAGTATGGAAAGATGGATATTGCAATGCAACAAGTAGATCCAAAAGAAACCATCATATTGTTAAGCCATGATCCAAGTCATTGGGAAGCACAGGTTCAAAAGCAATATCCTCAAGTTGATCTAATGTTGTCAGGTCATACGCATGGTATGCAATTTGGATTAGAAAATCCTTATTTTAAATGGAGTCCAGTACAGTGGGTTTATAAACAATGGGCTGGTGTGTATCAACAAAATGGTCAACAATTATATGTGAATAGAGGATTCGGATTTTTAGGATATCCTGGAAGAGTAGGTATTATGCCAGAGATTACATTAATCGAATTAGCTTAGTAACATTTTATTATTTTTTTCGTTCTATCATTAAATTATTACCCCAATATGAAAAAGTATATTCTTTTCGCATTATTATTTATTTCTACTTCTCTTTTTGCGCAAGAACATTTTAATTTAGGCATTAAAGTTGGACAAAACTTTACCAAAGTGGATAATGTAGCTGCTGATAGAACCAAGGCTTCTTTTCATATTGGTGCAACAGCAAGTATTAGGTTGACCAATATGTTGAGTGTTGCGCCAGAAGTTATTTTGTCTCAAACAAAATTGGAAGCAGATCCAACATTAATGGATTTGGTGGGTGCAAACAATTTACAACCCGAAACTTATCATTTAAATTATTTGTCTTTCCCTGTTTTATTACAAGTTAAGCCAACCAGTAAATTAGCCATAGAGTTGGGGCCACAATACAGCGTTTTAATGAATCAATCCAAGGACGGAAAAGAATTAGCAAATATGGCTTTTAAATCTGGCGAATTTGCTTTTGTGGGTGGTGCTAAGCTTCAATTTTCAGGCATTGCAGCCTATGGTAGATATGTAGTAGGCATGCAGGATATCAATGCGCTGCAAGACCAACAACACTGGAAAACAAGACAATGGCAATTGGGTATCAGTCTAAACTTATTTGGTTTTTAATTGTTTTTTTAAGTCAGCAATTGTTCCCGTTAAAGCCTTTAGCATTTCTTGTTGCTCCAGAATAAAGCTATTGTTATCAATATTACCAATTACTTTATTCATTTCTGCTTCATTTTCGTATACCATTTTTCTAAATGGATTTTTGTAATCCTTAGATCGGGTATATAAAATGCTGTCAGTAATAGAAGTTTTGATGGTTAAATATTTATCCAATAAATCAACTAGTGTGTTTGTTTTAAAGCTTTCCAATTTCTTGCCAGTAATGAATTCCAAAGCAGCCAATGCATGTGCAACTTTTTGTTGAGGATATTTAGAAGAAGCCGTTTGATAAAACTCATGTACTTCATCCCAAGAGCCAATGTTATCCGTTTTAATTTGGTTGATTAAACTTTGAACTGTTTTTGTTGGCATTAATTGTCCACCCACATTGGTCCATTGCATGTCTTTAGCGCCAGATTTTAAATTATTTACTGCTGCAATAATAGACTTGTGTTTTTTAGAACTCAATTCAGTTACTAAAGCATCCATGCCATAGACTAATATCATTTTTTCAAACATATGGTAAGCGTCATACACTTTAACCATTCTAGTTTTTCGTTTGCTATTCTCAAATCCTTCTGCAAAAATCTCTAAACTATCAATTTCTTTTTTTGTTTTTGTATGCAACAATTTCTTTCCTAACTCAATCAATCCTTTCTCTGGTGTTTGTTGTAATTTTTTATCTTTTGCAATAACTGCTTTGGCCACTGCGATGGCTAAAATATCTAAAGAATTGATTAATTCGTTGACAGAGTCTGGCGCTAAATAATTGTATTCAAAAATAGGCGTCTTGTCTATTCTTCTATCTCTATCAATATATTTCCATGCATTTCTAGCTAAGGCATAAAAATTATATAAAAACCAATAACCTGGCATAATCAACAATTCGTCATTTTTTGGATCATTGCTAATTAAAGAAAAGGGTAGTGGGATATTTAATTCATATGCATAGTCACCTTTATTTAATAAGGCAAAACTTGCGAAAATGGAATTATGTTTAATGCTTACGCAAAGTCCAGGCCAGAAACCTCTTCCCATAATGACTTCTCCATCTGCGCCTCTACTATTATGGTTGGAACCTAATGTTGCGCCAGCGGCAATATTTGATTGCCCCATTACCAAGGCTGCACATAAGAATGAATTATTATGATGCTGTTCGTGTGCAGGGAAGATTAAAGAGTTTAGTACTTCGCAACAAGAGATGGTTGCATTGGTTCCTAGGTAAGAGTTAATTAATCTTGCTCCATATTTTAACTGAGAATAATCAGATAGTACAAATCTTACCGCTTTAATTCCATAGAATACTCTACAGCCATAACCAATAATACCATTTACTAATTCACATCCTTCTCCAATTTGTGTTTTGGCCTTAGGGTCTGAATTAATGGTAACATTCTTTATTTTATTAGCACCTTTTAAATAGGCATCTGGTCCAATCCAAACATCTTTGATGATTTTACAATTTTTGATAACAGTTCTGTCACCAATCTTTCCATAATATCCTAATTTATTATCGTAACGCTTATCTGTTAGTTCAATAAACTTCTTTTGTAATAAATCGTCATGTCTATTTCTGGTCCATAAATAAGCATCACCTGCTGTCATACCATTAAAAGGCAATACTTTTCTGCCGGTGTTCTCATTGCAAAGCTCCATCCAAATTCTTACATCTGAGGATTCCCCTTTCTTTAATATACCGTTTCCAAATTTAGAATGGTTGGTTGCGACAATTTCATTTACATTGGTAATGATTACTTCATTGCCTAAAATATAATGAGATAAATAATTTACATTATGCACTGCTACATTGTTGCCAAAATCGCAACTAATAATCGTGGAATTATAAATACCCACAGGTACAATTAAATCGCTAAAGCATAAACAATGGTTTTCTAGCTCACCAATTCTAATTAAACCAAAGAAGGCGCAGTTCTTCACCAATTCAGGATTAAACTTAGAAGAAACTAATATTTTAGTCCAATCATCACTGGTATTGCCATTTCTTACCAATATTTCAATTTCTAGCGCAGTTAGACTTCTATATTGAATACCGCTTCTATTTTGTTTGTCTCTTAAATAGTATTCATTCTTACCCTTTGGTGGCTCTGGTATAAAACCATAACCCAATTGCTGAATAGGTAGTTTCTTTATATTGTTCATATGCTAAAGATTAAAGTAGTATGCAGCTGCAAAGTTAATATTACCTGCCTGATTTTGAATTGCTATGTCTTCTTTTTTGACCACCCTTTGCGCCAAAACCTCCTGCATGCTGAGCAGCTCGGCCTCTCGTATTCTTGGGTTTGCCCCAGCCAGCGTCTTTGGAACTCTTATTGGCATGAAATTGTTGCATAGGATAGGGATGTTCTGCTATAACAGGAACTTTCTTTCCGATGAGTTTTTCAATATCTGCTAAATAGGCTTTCTCTTCAAAATCGCAAAATGACAATGCGGTACCTGCTGCCCCCGCTCTTCCTGTTCTACCAATCCTATGTACATAGGTTTCAGGAATATTAGGAATATCAAAATTGATTACATGTGCTAACTCATCTACATCAATACCTCTTGCAGCAATATCTGTTGCTACCAATACCCTAGTGCTTTGATCCTTAAAATTACTCAATGCTCTTTGTCTCGCATTTTGTGATTTATTGCCATGGATAGCTTCTGCAATAATATTATTCTTGGTTAATAACTGTACTACTTTATCTGCTCCATGTTTGGTTCTTGTAAATACCAATGCTGTTTTAATCGTTGGGTTTTTCAATACTTCTACTAGTAATGCATTTTTATTTACTTTATCTACAAAATAAACTGCTTGATCAATGATCTCTACAGTAGAGGATACTGGTGTTACTGTTACTTTTTCTGGATGATGTAAAATGCTATTGGCTAATTGCACAATTTCAGGAGGCATGGTTGCAGAGAAAAATAATGACTGTCTTTTTTTAGGAAGTACAGCTAATAATTTTCTTACATCATTTACAAAGCCCATGTCTAACATTCTGTCTGCCTCGTCCAACACAAAAATCTCTACATCTCTTAAACTGATAAATCCTTGATTCATCAAATCCAATAATCTTCCTGGGGTAGCAATCACTACATCTACTCCATTTTTTAAAGCAGTTACCTGCGGTCCTTGTCCAACACCTCCAAAAATTACTGTGCAATTTAATTGGGTATGTCTTCCATAGGCGTTAAAACTCTCGGCTATTTGAATAGCTAATTCACGCGTTGGCGTTACAATCAAGCTTTTGATTCTTTTTCTTTTCTCTACAGGTTTAGCTGAAAGTAATTGTATAATAGGTAGGGTAAAAGCAGCTGTTTTTCCTGTTCCAGTTTGCGCACATCCTAATAAGTCTTTTCCTTCTAATACAATAGGAATAGATTGTTCTTGGATGGGGGTAGGGTTGGTGTAGCCTTCTTCGAATAATGCCATTAAGATTGGCTCAATCAAACCTAGCTCTTTAAAATTTGTACTCATAATAGACCGCAAGGTACGCAATTTAATTTTGAGCCATAATAAGACTGAGTTTCAATAGTTCTATCACTATTACTCCACGGTAACCGATTTTGCCAAATTTCTTGGCTTGTCAACATCAATCCCTTTTGCAACACCTACATAGTAACTTAATAACTGTAATGGAATCACACTTAATAATGGTGCAATTACTTCGTCAATTTCTGGAACATACATGATATTCTCAGACATGGTTGGTAAAACATTGTCTCCGATAGTAGCTACTGCAATTACTTGGCCCTTTCTTGCTTTAATTTCTTGGATATTAGAAACTACTTTTTCGTAGTACATATCTTTTGTTGCAACAAATACCACTGGTAAGTTTTCGTCCACCAATGCAATTGGTCCATGTTTCATCTCTGCAGCAGGATAACCTTCTGCGTGTATATAAGTAATCTCTTTTAATTTTAATGCACCTTCTAATGCAATTGGGAAATTATATCCTCTACCAAGGTATAAGAAATCAGAAGCGTCTTTATATTTTTTAGCAATTTTTTCAATAACTGAAGTATCTGCTAAAATTTCTTTTACTTTTTCTGGAACAGATGCTAATTCGTTTAACAAGTGAATGTATCGATCATCAGAAATACTTCCTTTTGCTTTTGCCATTTTCAAGGCCATCATTGTTAATACCGCTAACTGACCTGTAAATGCTTTGGTACTTGCTACACCAATTTCTGGTCCAGCATGTGTATATGCACCAGCGTGTGATAATCTAGCAATACTGCTTCCCACTGCATTCACTACGCCAAATATAAATGCACCTTTTTCTTTCGCACTTTCTAATGCTACTAATGTGTCTGCTGTTTCTCCACTTTGAGAGATGGCAATAATTACATCTCCTGGATGGATCACTGGATTTCTATATCTAAATTCTGATGCGTATTCCACTTCTACTGGAATGCGGCATAATTCTTCAATCATGTATTCTGCTACTAATCCAGCATGCCAGCTAGTTCCACATGCAACTATCATGATTCTTGAAGCCTTGGTTAAAGCTTCTAAATGATTGTCCACGCCAGCCATTACAATCTGCTGTTGATCTTGTAATAATCTTCCTCTTAAGCAATCAAAAATGGTAGAGGGTTGTTCGAAAACTTCTTTCAACATAAAATGGTCATAACCGCCTTTCTCGATAGCAGCTAATTCCATATCTAATTTTTGTATAAAAGGAGTTTGCTTTTCGTTTCCTAAATTCTTTAAAATTAATTCGTCTTTCTTTACAATCGCAATCTCGTAATCATTTACATATACCACTTCTTTGGTGTACTCAATAATAGGCGAGGCATCACTCGCTAAAAAATGTTCATCTTTACCAATGCCTATCACCAAGGGACTTCCTTTTCTTGCGGCGATAATAGTTTCTGGATCGGCTTGGTCAATTAATAAAATACAATAAGCACCCACAATTCTTTTTAAAGCAATTCTTAAAGCTTCTTCTAAACTTCCTTTATTGTTTTCATGAATGTCTTGAATAAAGTTCAATAAGACTTCCGTGTCGGTATCACTTTTAAAAGTATATCCTTTATTAGTTAATTCTGTTTTGATTTGTGCATAGTTCTCAA
>JACCDN010959297.1_pt1 | contig 11194 bp, 12 predicted proteins | sample 7441691 | NCBI WGS metagenome assembly JACCDN01 (sample SAMN15323439, study PRJNA562643) | freshwater metagenome | isolation source: river surface water | place: USA:Blue River Watershed | collected 2017-08-16
GAAGGTGGTGGACGTGCTGGAAATGAGGCTTACGGCAAGCATGCTGCTAAAAACGTAGGAGTATCTATATTAAGGGCTGGTAGAGAGTTGGAGCTCGACCCGTCATGGGCAGATGTTTATGAGAGACGTGAAAGATGGTGGGGATTAGAAGTTGAATTTCCTCCAGCATTAGACGAGCTATTTGGGGTGACAAATAACAAGCAATATGCCAGTCATTTTGTAGAGATGGCTAAAGTAAATATTGATGATTTATTAAAATCCCGTGGATTTAGAACTATTCACGAATTCAAGCAAGATGCAGAAGAGGATGATGACCCAACACTTCAATTATTAGAGCTATCTCATGTCATAAGAAAAAATATTGAAGACATGAGAAAGTTAATAATTACCCAAAATAGCACTCAACGCTCCGAAAGAAAGCGAAGAGATTTTGGATTTGGTCCAGAAAAAGAGGCGACAGAAAAAACAAAGAAAAGACAAGAAGAGGGGCATTCAGGAGCAAGTGATGCAGGAGAGGGGAAAGAGGCTGAAGCCAGAAAGGCTGAAATTAAAGCTGCATTAGAAGAGTCTGGCTTGGCAACTAAGCAGGCAGAGAGTTTTGCTGGAAGTGCGATTGATAATTCTTTGAAATACATTTTTGTTGAATCAGAAATTGATAGCCAAGCTTTCTTTTCAGTTCAGCCCAAAGCAGGAGTCATTATGCTCACGCTCAATACCGGCCATGCTGCTTACGATAGATTGGTTGATGTTCTAGAGAAGGAATCATCAAGTAAAGATGACCCAGATTCTTTAAGAGAGAGGCTTGATAATGCTCTTGATGGATTGAAGTTGTTATTAATGGCTTGGGCTAGATATGAGGATGAACAAATACAGCCTCAAGCAAGGGAGAGAGTTAAAGAGGCCAGACAAGATTGGGGAAGAATGGCGAAACGTTTTTTAGAAAAAGACGAGTAATTTGTGCCTGATATTGAAAATTCTTACCCGTTTTCTGGAAAACTCATTAATGGGGTTACTTCATATAAGTGGTTAGTAGATTCAATTCCCAAGTTAAATGGTGAGGCTTTGCTCTGCAGCGCATTTCTAAAGTCGAATATTTTAGAAGAATTCTTCAATCTAGCTCCATCAAGCTCTAGAGTAAAAATATTGACAAGGTGGCAGCTGGGAGATTTGATAGTTGGTGCATCAGATATTGAAGCTTACCAACTATGTAAAAAATATGGCTGGGACTTTTATATCAATTTAACTTTTCATGGAAAAGTATTTTTAGTTCCAGACAGCGGTATATTAGTTGGGAGTGCTAATGCTACATCATCTGGATTTGGTCTGCGTGCAAAATCTAACTCTGAGGTTGGCACTATAGTAGAGCAAACCCAAGACAATATAAGTCTTATCAAAAGCTTATTTTCTGATGCTGTAAAACTTGATGATTCGACTTTTGAGAATTTAAAAGCAATTGTTGAAGCTCACGATGGTCAAAGAGAAAAGATTGTTTGGCCAAGAAGTATGCTTAATGTAATTGAAAAAAATGATTATTCTTTAGAAAAATTTTTCTTAAGTGAGTGCTTCCAAAGTAATGGAGAAGATATATTTAATCTTGTAAATCTTAAATCTGACAACATTATTTCTGATTTAAGTTTGTTGGGTGTTTTGAATGGAAAATTTAGTAATGCTTTGTTGGCTGAGCTTTTTATTTCTACAAAAATTTTCAAGTGGCTATATTCAACTATTAAGAAAAATGGTGGAACATTAAGCTTTGGTGGGTTGACGGCTGAACTTCACTCTGCACTGCTTGAGAATCCGGCTCCATATAGGAAAGAAGTTAAGGTGCTAGTGCAAAACTTATATTCCTGGATAAAACTAGTTGGCGTAAAAGCATCCGGTGTAGAAGTATTTAAACCAAATTATTCTGAAATATTAAGAATTGTTTAGCTATTTATGACAAATATTGCATGAGTTATTACCTTCATCGCAATCGTATAAATCATCAATGTCGACAAGATTGGCTCTAAGGGGATTTGCAAACTTCTCTTTTCTTGCCGCATTTCGGGCTAACCTTTTTTCAAAATCTTCTTTTATTTGTTGAATTCGTTCTGGTCTATCCAGCATATGTAATGGTTCCCCTTGGCTCCAGGTGAAAGGGGAGCCATGCTCTTCAGCACTTTTTTCAAGTGCTTTAGCATTTTCAAATGCTTCTGGATGATTCTCTTTTAGACGAACCCATTCAATTTTTTGTTGAAAAAAACAAAAGGTACAGCCACTTCTTGAGCGCCATTCATAATATTTAGGCAAGCCTAATCCTGATGCGTCAAGTAAATCTAAAACCCCTTCTTTATCAATTCCATCTTCTCTAAATGGCAGCTTCACTTTTAAATTAGGGTGATTTGAATTGTATCCCTCACGATAATCTTCATCGGCACGAATTGCTACATAGCTGTATACAGTATCTCCAGCGTTTAACCATTGATTAACCCAATATCTAAATGGTTCTAGCTTTAATTTGATTGTGCACCATCTAGTTTGAGCTGATGGTAGAAAGTGATTGAAAGCTCTAAGATAAAACTTGAAATTTCTGTGGGGGTCTAATCTTGTAATTGGCTTACCAAGAAATCCCTCTAATCGAACTAAAAACTCATGAACTTCAGGTAACTCTTCTCCGGTGTCTGTGAAAAAATATTCAATATCAAGTTCCGGGTAGTTTTGAGCCATATATATTGCAAGAGCAGCGCTATCTTTTCCACCAGATATACCTAAAACATGTTTTTCCATGATGTTTACTCTCTATTTAATAGTTTCTGAGCATGCTTGAGCGAATGTTGCCAAAATTTCGTCGTTACTTAACCCTTGTTTCTTTAGGTCATTCAGTAACATCAGTGAAATCTTTTTAAGTTCCGGAAGCCTATCTTCAGAGATATCAAAGTTTTTTGAGATTGCCGCATCTTTTGGGTCTGCATACACAAAAGCAAATGATTTTCTTGTGGCGTTTTTACCTCTCAAACTACTCAAAGATTCAATACTTCTAAAGGAGTTACAAATTCTGCCCAAAGAATTAATGGCGGCTTCCTGGTCTCTATCTACCCAGTCTTTTGGGTTTTTTGAGATTGCAGTTGAAAGTAGTCCCTCTAGACTTTCAATATCATCTTTAAATACTGATAATCTAGCTACAAATGCGTCTACACCAAAGTCGCCACTTATACCCTTAATGGCTTCAGCTCGTTGGTTGAGTTCTTTGACGCTACCTTTGTGGTCTAGTGCAACAAATAAGATTCCTTTAAATTTTTCAAGCAAAGAAGGATAAGCGTTCTGAAGCTCTTCTGTTAATTTTGATATTTTGTTTACTAGATTAATCTCGTCTTCGGCGTCTAAAAGATTAGGTAGGTCTGAGAATAGTACTTTGTGCGGGTCATTTGCTTTTAAGATTGCGGCTCGTAATTTTTGAGCTTCCAGCGAAACCGTTGTTGTTCTCTTGGTCCAATTGGGTAGGGTGGCTATTAAGCTTACCAAGCCGCGAGCTGATTCAAGAGGACTTGCTGTAACTGGCTGACCCAAACTCTTTGTTAAAGATGTGCTTAGAGCCTTTAGTAGAGATTCACGTTGTTTGCCGATTTCAACATATTTAAATGCAACACGTTTAGTGTCCTGCATCCATTCATCTAGATATGCTTCAGTTAAATCAGGTATGAAAGTATTTTCAATATATAGACCAAGATTGTGGCGATTGGCCAAGAAATAAATCAAAGCAAAAATGGGTAGTATTCCTTTGCGAGCACCTATTGGCTTGCTTTGCCAAATGTCGTACAGCTGTTGTAGCGTAACTGAGTCTTTAGATTTTTTAAAAAGTTTATCTGCTGCTTCCCACATTGGTGAAAAATGCTTACCAAATGATTTTTTGTCAGATGTTGTGAATGTCCATTCGTTGTCAATTAGCTGGTATAAATTATTGTGCTCAATAATTGAATAGTAAAGACCAGCATCTGCTGAATACCCCTCGTATCCTAAACGTTGCTCACCTTTGCGATTGAGCATTTGATACATCAGCTCTCGCCTGGCTTTAACAGCATTTCCAGATAGTGATTCACGATTTACTAATTCATTATGGATTGGCGGCGTTTGAGGAAATGTTTCTATAGCTAATTTGCTTGCAATAGCTGGCAAGGTTGAGCGTGTTTCTCTATTAATTGGTTGACCAGCTTGGAACCATTCTGCAGTTTCAAATGAGTTTTTTAGTTCGTCAGCTAATTCTGCTCTAACAGTTGTTAGTCTGCCACTTACTTCTTTTCTTGCAACTGCATCACCTTCGAGCTCTCGTCTTGTTTTCTGCACCTTTTCTAGAGATGATAGTTCCATACCTAACTCAAATACGCGCTCTGAATTAGCTGCAAATCCTAAAACAGTAGGTGCTTTTGTTTCTATTTCTGAAAGCTCTTGAACCAGGTTTTTATTTTTTCTTATCCCATATTCTGCGCTAGGAGCTATTAAGATAAATTCTCCAGCAGAACCAGGGATAGGGGTAAAGTTATTTAGATACTCTTTGGCAGAAGATATTTGTATTAGGGTCCTAGAAAACCAACGGAGCGTCCCGGTTTCGTGGTAATGGCTTTTTGCGACAATCGGGTTTAGTTCGGATAATTCAATTAATTGTTTAATATCGACGTCACCCAGCTCTGCGCGAGCCTGATTAACTGCTGAGTCAATATCAAAATCACTTCCAGAGTAGATTGACCAAGCATTTATATGTTTTCTAAATACTGCAACAGACCACCTTGCAAGGTCCTCGCAAGCAATTCTTATATTTTTGGGAGTTGTATCGATTGATATTTCTAACAATGCATCTTCTGCGGCTAGTCCTGAGCCTGCCCTAAATAAGTCCAATAGAGCAATTGTTTTTGCAAGCTGTACATGTATTACTGTGCATCCCTCCCTAGACTCGGTTCTTTCAATGGCATCATTTGCTACAGCCCAGCGGTGTCCATCTTGAGATGCCAAAATGGCTTGTTCCATGTTGGCTTTTAAGTAATCCCAATACCTTGCTGGGGTGTACATTGAAGTTTCAATGTTGGGCATTGAATTAAGAAAGTCCGTAAATCCTAAAGGTTCTGCAGACGCAAGAAAACCAAAAACACTTCTTTCATTTTGGCTGAAACGTTTTCTTGATATTGGTGCAAGTAGAGCCGCAGTGACAGGGTGTAGTGGCCAGCAATTTAAAAGTGATTTTTTGATGTTGGCTGGAGCGTTAGGCCGTCTTTTTGTAATAACTTCGGCAACTATTTCAGCATATTTATCAACTTTTTTGAGTGAAGTTATTGATGAGCCTTTCTCAACAGCTCTGCCGACAAGTTCGATTACTTCATCTGAACCGACAACAAGTGGAATATCAATATATCGACCTTGAATCTTTGCCCATTCATCTCTGGCTTCTCTTCCAAGTTTTATAGCATATTGCTCAAATGCTTGGTGTAAGACCCCAACAATAACTAACTTGCCATTACATCTACTTGCCGCTTCCGCAAGTTCTTGATAAAAATAAATGTCCTCACCAGTTTGCGCAGCCGCTTCGAGAAACTTTCCTAGTTCATCAAGAATTAGTAAAACACCATCTTTTCTTCTTTTTTCAGCTTGATTAATTAATCTTAGTATCGTGTCTGTAGATTTCGGGCGTTTAGTTGAGATGCCTTCTTCTTTATCAAGTGCTGCGGAAATTGCGCTGATAACGCTATCCCTTCTACCAACTACGGGAAGAACTAACCAACCATCTTTACTGGCATTCCAAGCTTGGTCAATTTGGTCTCCGGCTTTTACGCCAAGTATCTTTTTTGCTTCTTCTCGTAATAATTTATTTGGAGATACTAGTGAGCCAAGCGCAAGTGCTAAAGATGATTTTCCGCCTCCATACGGGCCTGTCCAGGTAAATGCTCGCTGCTCCGTTTCAGTTAGATGGTGTGCCATGTTACTGATTAATTTTCTAGCAGAATCTTGGCAAATGTATCCATTAAGTGCGTCAGACCTGCCTAAGTCAGCAGCTAGATTAATAGACCTCAAAAATTGTCTACCAATCGTTACATTTTTATTCAAGTTATCAGACATATGCTTTTACCAATAATTTATTTTTATTAATTTCGTTTGATGTGCGTATGACTTGCTTCATCCCTGCAGTATCTGACCAAACTAACTGATTTTTTGTTATGTCTCCAAGAGCCTGAACTCTCTCTGCAACACTAGCCTCATCCAGTTTGAAAACCCGTCCAGGTGAGCCAATTTCGTGTGCAATTGCTTCAAAGGATAGGGTGTTAGTGGTTGGTGAGTGGTTTTCCCAAAAACTAATTAAGCAGTAAGCAAATAAACTGTCACTTAATGAGTTTTTGGCACCTCTTCTAAACTCAAATGTACCTCTACCAATTTGTTGGATTAGCGCAAGCTCTCCCAATACTGAATCTGAAATTTCCTCCGGAGAGTCTCCCGCAACTCTAGGCACATAGCTTCTCAAGCAACACTCGATATCACGTTTTAGAGTAGCGCTAGCGATTTTGTATTTATTTTCTTTGGCAAAAGAAGTCAAATTTTCAATTAAGTGGTCGGTTTCTAGTTTGGGGTCAATTACGTTATTAAAAAGCCACTTCCATGTAGTTGAACGTACACCTTCGCCAGCTAATTTCCAATGAATTAACCATGCTGTAGTAGGGTGTTCCTGATATGGGTCTAGTCCATCTTGTCCAAAAATTAGGTTACCTAAGTCTGTTGGTTTATAGCCGGCATCATCAGCTTCTTCAATTATTTCGCAAGCTAAAGCCCAATGCCTGATTGCTGAGACCATGTTTTTACCTACACCAAACCTCACTATAGCTCTCTCATCCGAGAAAATACCTTTAGCTTCTTTAGGGCCTCTAGTGCTTGCCAATGTCACTTCATTGAAAGCTTTTTTTAACCATAACTGCCTCAGAGGAAAAGTCTCGTGACCTGAAAATTGTGGCTTGTCGATAGGTAATATAGTATTAGTCATAGTTCCCTGGATGAAGTCTCCAGTGAAGTATAGCTGACTGGAGTATTAATCCAGTCAGGTGCTAAATATTTTTTTAATTATGGCTATTAATTCAATTAAATCAATAACTTATATAAGTTTTTCTGAAAATTAGATAATGTTCACATTATTTCCTAGTGATGATTTAAGCTTGAGGAACATCATTTTTAATAATTTCAAAAAATTGTGAGCAAAACAAATGCTACGAGAACAGATAAAGAAAGACTTTGGTTTAGATTTACCTATATCAGGCGGTAATGCAAACAGTCTTAATGACGCCATGAGCATACATAGCAGTGATAAAACCGAGGTAAGTTGGGTTGAAATGCATGTCTTGCGAGTTGTTCTTGGTATTAGGAAGTGGCATTGGCGCTGTATTGCTAAGGAAATAGACTTATCAGCCGGGCATTTAATTGAAAAAGTTGTTTGTGAAACAAAGTACCTAAGTGGCGATACGGTTCACATCGATAAAAGAAATTTTTACTTTAAATTAGATGGGTTGGAAACAAAACAAAAAGAGATAATTCAGTTGCCTGTAATTGCTGTAAGAGGCATGGGATTTTCAGTTCCATATCAAATAGGTTGGTTACATTATGACAACCTTATTAATAATGAAGATAAGTATCCTGGAATGGGCGTGACTGTTGCCTACAGTATGCCCAATGCTAAAGCGACTCTCTATATCTATGACAAGGGTGAAAAAATAATTGACTCTGTTCAAGAACCTGCTTCATTCCAGCAAGAGTTTGAGAGTGCTATAAATAGTTACATGAGTATGAACCCAGAAATGGGCTCCCCCACGAATCATTCTTATCCTAATTTTTTAATGAGCGTATTTGTTGAAAATAAAAATTATTCAGCTATTTGTTTGGGGACATATCAAAATAAGTATGTGAAGTTTAGGTTGACATCTGATGATTGCATTGAAAGATTTAAGTTTGAGTGTGTTCAAGATAGCATTGGAATATTTTTTTCTTTATTCGGTAAAAATTGAGAATGGCAAAAAATAGAAACTTTAATGTTGTTGGTTCATCAATATATGCAAATAAAGTAAGCGCTGGGGATATTGTTCATTTTGTTTTAGAGCCTGATAATTCAACTGATAAAAATGCTATACGAATAGTGAATTCTGACGGTAAAACAATTGGCTATGTGCCTAAAGCGAGCGCAATTGAATTTCAGAATTTTAGAACTGGTAAATATCCCTTTTATTGTGCAAAAGTTAAGGAGGTGTGGAAGGGTAGATTGGCAGATGTACCTCAGGTTTTGGCTCACTTTACAAAAAATGAGGAGGAATTACCCTACCAATCGCAAAAATGGCTATCTTGAATACACTCGAATAGCTTCACTTTTTAAGTCTTAATCAACTGGTTTCTACTACTTTTATCTCTGTGGACTTTTTTGTTTATTACAGCTTTTAATTTCTGAAAGTGATTTCTCAAGTTCCTTATGAAGGATTTTTATTTGTTTTTTATTTAAAGGTTTTGTTTTTGTTTTTGTTTTCTTAGTGTTTTGAGATTCTTTTTCCACCTTTTTAATTTGAATTACTTTTGTTTTTTCCCAAGACGTGGGGAGCTCCAAGCCATAATGTTGTAGCCATATTTTTCCTGTGTCGTATATCTTATTTTTTAAATTGATACTGGTTGAGTTAGCCACAGAATTAGTTACCAATATATCTTGATACGTTTCAACAAATTTTTTAATCGTACTTCGAGAGAAAGATGGGTTAATTGCAAGAATTATTTTTTCGATTTGTTGGTAAATACCATTAATGTGAGCATTTCTAGCTTTTTTTCTTTTGGTTAATAAATCCTGTTTTAGTAATGTCTTCCCAGTTGATGTAGTGAATCCTCTTGACATTTATTTCTCTTTTTTAGGTTTAAAAATATTTAAATTTACATTTTCGGAGCTTTTTTGTCTTGGTAAGCCCATCATCAGTTTAGGTTTGAAATTAGGGTCTTGCATTTTTCTTACTACTTTCTCTCTGGCGAGCCTGAATCTTGTTGGGCTGTCAGGGGCAATAAAATAAGCCACGCATACACCTCCGGCAATCCGTTCATTGAGTTCGGCTTCTTCAAGGCATAAAAACACTTCTTGATTACATGAGTTGCAATATTTGACCTCAGCTTTGTTTGTTGGGGTCAGTTCAAACCAGTCTTTTGGACACTCATAGGCCATTGGGCAATTAAAAAATTGTTGTGTCATGGCACAGTTCCTCAGGTTCAGATGGGTAGGCTTGGCCGCACGTTAAAACCAGTTCTTCTGCTAAAACACCATTTTTGAAACGAAGTGATAGGTACTTTTCATATCTGTAATGCATGCCTATGGGCATTTTGTCACTTTTCCCAAAATTAACATTTCCTGTAAACCAGTCAGCAAAAATAAGACCATCCTCTGTATCTTCTGCGCATGATTTTTCAAGATGGATTTTTAAGTTTACGAGGTAAAGCTTGTTCTCTTTAATACTCCAAGTGCGCTCATATCCGCTTATATAAGCTGGGGGCTCCATTAATAAATCGCTTAATTTAGGGTGTGAGCGGAGCGGTTGGCTGTCACTATAAAGACGTCTGCTCTTGTAAAAAAATAATTCAAGATTTTGATGTGTCAAACTCGCTCCTCTAGGTGGGGGAGCCTTATTTATAGTTGATGATTCTGAGATTTCAAGTTTTTTTTGATTATTTCATGGCCTCATTAATTTGGCGCACTAATTCTTGATATTTTTTTGAAAAATTTATTACGTGGATTCTTGCTAAATTTAATTTATCGGTCATTTCAAAATCATCGTACAAGTCATCAAGTTCATTAAGTTGATTGGTTAATTCTTGGTCGATTAGCATTTTTTGATGGTCAATGTGGTTCCCAATTTCTGTATTTTCAAATATACCCATGGCCTGCATAAACTTAAATCCGACTTCTTCTGGTGTGTAATTTGTGACGTTTGCCCAAGCGTCAATATCCTTAGTGATTTCCTCGTCATCTATTTTATTAATTTCACTTTCAATCTCAGCGTCTAAATTTCTAAGCTTTTCGGTAGCTATTGACCCTTTTTCAAGAGTGGCTGCTACGGTCAATACTTTTATTTCATCTTTCATTTTTTGATTCATATTGATACCTTTCATTTATAACTTGTAGTTGGTTGATATGTTTTCTAGGAATTTGATGCACTCTTTAAGTAAATTTATATACTCAGGTAGTAATTGTTCGTAAATGCGTTTGCATTGCCCGGAGCCTTTTGGTATCGAGTATTTAATTTTTTGTACCGTTTCTTTGTAGCCGCTCACAATCGATTGATATTCATTCAGCAGTTTGTTGGCGGGACGTGTGAAATTGCCAAGTGCTTTCGTGATGGGGAGCATTCGCCCGTCTAAGTAGTGTGTAATTGAAGACATGAATTTGATGTCATTTATGCTGTTACCACCAAAGACAATTATTGGACTCTCACTGCTTGCCCGCTCAAAGTGTTCTAAGAGCCTTTTCTGTAGTTTTTTCAAGTGATGTTTTGCTAAGAACACTCGCCCATAATCGTCTGTATGTTGTATCTCGTAATTTCTTCGTTGAATGTCGTAGTCGGATTTTTTGGCTATGCTTTTGCAGAAATCTTCAAATTTATTTTGGTCAGGTCTCAGGATGTCTGAACTCCCGCTCAATTTGTGAGCTACTTTTGCCGTAATAATTTTTTTGTGGTCAATCATTACTTATTCCTTTGTAAAGCCAATATCTTTTGTTTCGTCCTTTAGTGGTCCAGCTGCGCCTTGCTTGGTACCCGCAGCGTCTCAATGCTTCACCTGTGAGTTGGACTGATGCATTCCCTTGATTGATACCTTTTAATCCGGACAAATTGATGATTTCTGTGATGGTGTATGACCTATCTAACTGTCCGGGTGTTTGGGTGTTAGTCCATGTTCTTATTTGAGCTGTATAGACATCAATTGGTGTGTATGAGGTTGGTCGCACCTGTCGAGGTGCAGACTTCTTGAGTGAATCAATTTGATTTCTTAAATATGGGTGGAATTTATCTTGTGGCGGCATACGCATTCGCTTAAATTCTGAACGACAGGGTCCAAAGGGTCGACAGGGTAGCTACTTTCCATAAGTTGTATGCGTGCTTTTTGCCGAGCTCTGATAGCCAGTGGGTGTTAATTAACTTAATAAAAGTTTTAGGTAATATATGACTACTGTAGA
>JACCDN010051626.1_pt1 | contig 11190 bp, 10 predicted proteins | sample 7441691 | NCBI WGS metagenome assembly JACCDN01 (sample SAMN15323439, study PRJNA562643) | freshwater metagenome | isolation source: river surface water | place: USA:Blue River Watershed | collected 2017-08-16
AGGTAATCGTCTTTCAGATACGATCCGCAAGCATCCGCATGCCGTGCTTTTGTTTGATGAATTTGAAAAAGCCCATCCTGACGTCCAGCACTTATTATTGCAAGCGCTTGAGGACGGCTATATGACGGATGGTGTTGGTAAAAAAATCCCTTTTAAACATTCGTATATCGTCTTGACGTCGAATGCTGGTGCCGAACTTGCTAACCGCAAAACACTCGGATTCGCCGACGCCGACCCAAAAAGCTTTACCAAGATGATCGAAGCTGAATTAAAAGAGCGATTTAAGCCAGAATTATTGAGCCGTCTCGATAAAGTTGTTGTCTTTCAACCTTTAGATCAAAAATCCCTCAAAAAGATTTTGCGCAAAGAAGTGGATGCGCTCGCGAAGCGTTTGCGTATAGCGCGACAAGTCTCGCTGACTCTTACCGACGAAGTGCTCGAATGGCTTTTGAAACAGTCTTCTACCACTCAAGAAGGCGCACGTTCATTGCGCGGTGTGGTAGAGCGTGAATTGATGACCATTCTCGCGCCTCATCTGCTCTCGACCAAAAAGAAAACCGCGCAGGTAAAAGTCACAAAAACAGGGCTAAAAATCACCTAAGGTGCCGTGTCTCGCTATGCTCGACATGACAAGTAATACTTGTCATGTCGAATAACATGAGACACTTCATGGTATACTGCTGATATGGCTGAGTCTTCGGCAGCAAGAAAAATGCGCCCCGCGTCTCCGGTGCGCGTTCTTGGTAATACCCCGGGTTCACAGGTAACCAGCGACAATGATCGCGCCCGTGCGTTTATTCGTGAGCGCCAGGGGCGTATTTTACCTACATTGAATACCCCGCCCGCCAATAATAATGCGGACGAAGACGAAGAAGGGTCTGATGAATACGGCGCTGGGCAAAAAGAATCCGAAGCCCGGATGCGCTCGATGAATCGCGGGGCAGATACAGAAGACGTTGATGAAGAAGGCGTTACCGCTCTTGATGAAACAGATCTTGAAGAGATTGAGGACATGACGGAGTATGTGCAGGATGATAACGAAGACGAAGATGAAAGCGCCGAAGAGTTAGATGCAAGAAGGGCTATCGAGTTTCAGCGCCAACGATCACAAGATATCGCTGCACAGCAGGCGGCAGAGCAAGAAAACGATGAAGATGAGGCAAAAAACAACGTGTTAGCAAGCGCAGCTGAAAAGATGGCGAAGCAAAAAGTGAAGTCCTCTCTCAAGATGAGAATTGGTGCCACCGGTGCTGGTCTCGTCGTCATTTTGCTTTGGTGGAATTACGAAGTCTTCATTGAAGGCGGCCAACCTACCTGGAAGATCTTGCTCGTCGTCATGCTAGATCTTTTGAGTATTGCATCAGCGATTATTGTGCCTTTGATGCCTATTATCTATTTCTTGATGGTGGCCGCAGCGATTGGTGCTGCATTGCCTGCGCCATTGCGCGACGCACTGGGTTCGCTTATTACTTCTGTGTTATAATAGGGACATGAACGAGAACCTTAAGCGCGCACTTTTTATTGTCGCCTTTCTTGTAATTGTGATCGGGGCTGGTTATGGGATTTACATCCTATTGTTTAAGGGCGATTCGCCTATTCTGAGACCGCCAACCAGCACAAGCACCACCCCGGGAGAATTGCCAATTGGCGGCCCTGGTGGCCCCTCTGGTACCGGTACCACCCCAGGTGGCCCAGGTACACTGCCCGTTACTCCTGGGCAACCTTTTGATCCTTCATTGCCAACAGGCGTACCACAGACAAATCGTACGTCCATTTTGCGTAGTGATATTTCACGCAATATCTCGATCAATCCTTCGGGTGCCGTGCGTGGGTATGACCCTCTCTCTGGCAAATTTTATAAGGTGAACCCAGACGGTACGACGACCGAACTCTCTTCACAGGCATTTTATGGCGTAGACCAGGTTTCTTGGGGCAAGCGCACCGATAAAGCGGTTTTAAGTTATCCAGACGGTAGTAATATCTTGTACGATTTTCAAACGCAAAAACAAGTCACCTTGCCTAAGCACTGGGATGATTTCGATTTCTCTCCTCTTGATGATGCGATCGCCGCTAAAAGCATGGGTAATAACGAAGATAATCGCTTCTTAGTTATTTCAAACCCTGACGGCACCAATGCTCAGCCTGTCCAAGAGCTTGGTAATAATGGGGATAAAGTCCACGTAAGCTGGTCGCCAAGTGATCAGATTGTCGGCTACTCATTTACCGGCAATCCGCTCGGATTTGATCGTCAACAAGTACTGCTCATCGGCAAAAACCAAGAAAACTTTCGCGGCCTCGATGTTGAAGGGCGCGGATTTATCCCAAACTGGTCACCATCAGGTGGTAACCTCCTCTATAGCGTGTATCAGTCAGGCAACGGCTACTTGCCATCACTTTGGGTGAGCGGTGCTATTGGTGAAGACATCGGCTCTAACCGTCGCGAATTACAGTTAAATACTTGGGCTGACAAGTGCACCTGGAGAAATGAATCAGAAATTGTATGCGGTGTTCCTACGAGTTTAGGTGTGGGGGCAGGTCTTCAGCGTACGCTCTTTACGAATACGCCCGACCAACTCGTTAAAGTTAATGTTGATACGGGTGAAACCATTGTTTATGGGTCGCCATCAACGAGTGATGTTGCTATTCAGCAAATTACGGTCACTCCTGATGGTTCAGCCGTCGTCTTTACCGATTCTATTTCAGGTCAGCTTATCCGTTTTGAACTTTAGTTTATGGAGAACCGCCGCTGGTTATGGATGGCAATTGCTGGGCTCGTCTTTATTCTAGCCTTGGCCTCGTTTGAGTTGGTGATAAGGGCGACATCCTACTTTCCTGCCGGTTCTCGTCCGGATATTTCGTTTTTACAAAAAACAACCGATCCTCGCATGCCTCCATTGCGTGAGACCGACCCTTGGACAGGCTCTTCGTCAACCGAAGCGGTTGTCGTGACGATTTTTGGTGATATGACCGACCTGTCTACCCGCTCACTAGAGCCTGCTATTGTTGCTATTATTAATGAAATCCCTGAAACGCGCGTCGTCTGGCGTGATTTGGTGATCGCTTCAGACAGTCCTTCTGCTATGCTCGCGGCAGCCTCTGGTCGTTGTGCGCATGACCAAAAACGCTTTTGGCAGTTCAGAAGCCAGGTGATGGCTGCAACCGGTGAACTAGATCTGAATCGTCTACAAGAATATGCACGCACAGCAGGTATCGACGTTGGTGCATTTAACGCGTGTATGGCAACAGGGCTCGATGCGCTCGCTATTCAACAAGACAATGCTATGGCAGCTCAATACAATATCGCTCTTTCACCAACGATCTTTATTGAAGGTAAGCCAGTAAAACAAGATATTGATGTGAATGGTCTTCGCTGGGAGGTTTTTAAAGCGCGCCTAAAGAAATAAGCTATGAGATTTTTGCAACGCCTGGCTGCGAGTATCAGCCTCTTTGCCTTAACGCTACCAGCGGTTGCTCTTGCCGATGTGCCTGTGCGATCTTGTTGTGCCATTTTTGAAGCATCCGCCATCTCGCGCTGTTTTCAATTAAACGACAATCTGCCAGGCACTCCAACCCAAGATCAATTAGCAGCCACAAGAAACGCTCAAGAGCAAACATGTAAGGATGTTCCTTTGCAATATCAAGACCATCAGGGCGGGTCTGCGCAATGGATAAAAAATGATGTGAATAACTCTGGTGTTTGTGGTACCGCAAGTTCGGTCGTCTGCACAACCATAAGAGACCAGTACAGCCGCACCTATTTTCCGTTGCACGCCATGTGTGAAAGCGTTAGCAATTGCCCAAATCAAACCTCCTACCTCTGTCAGGAGGGATTCTGTAAGTTAAAAGACGGTCAACGTTGCACGGGGTCTGAGGGCTCTGAGGCAAACTGTGCCGATGGTTTGCTTTGTCGTTCGACCCCAGAAGGGTTTAAATGTCTCGCGCCTGACGCAGATGTGAGCGGCTCTGGCGGTACCGCCGTTGGCGGCTTTGTATCGCAAGAGCCAGCGCCGTTCGTCCCCGTTGTGCCTAAGCTCGGAGTCCCGATACCTGGGTTTTCGTTTACTTCGGCAACCGAAGAGAACGGCCTCGTTGCCGTCCCCTATCTCTCGCAATACATTAATGCCATCTACCGTTACATGACGGCTATCGTTTTAACGGTCGCTATCGTGATGGTGATGATCGGTGGTTTTAAATATCTACTTGCCGCATCGCCTCTTGCAGTCAAAGATGGTAAAAAGACGATTATCGATGCAATGATTGGTATGGTGCTTGTACTCGGGGCATATGTCATATTGAATACGGTAAACCCAGCATTAATTCGGTTAAATACCCTTCAGTTCTCACGTGTTTTTGGAGTAGAGTTTGAGCTTGCTCTAGACGCACCAGGATTTGATGAGGATGCGGGTGGAGGTGCCTCCAGAAGGGGCGGTAGTAGCGGTGGGCGCGGTGGAGCCGCGTTAAATAACCCCCAGTACGATAATCTTTTTCGCGCCTATGCTGGATGCGCAAGTGTAGACTATCGGGTATTGAAAGCGGTAGCTTTCCTTGAATCGGGTTACAACCCAAGTGCCCAGAACAACAAAGGCTTCACTGGGTTATTTCAGGTACGTGACCGTACAACAAATGCAGGCGGAAGCGACACATGTAGCTGTCTTGCTGGCTACGGGATCCAGTATGAGGGTCGTTTAATGGATCCTGAAATCAATACTATGTGTGGCGTTATGTGCCACATTAAAGATGCAGCAAATACCGTGAGGAGGCGATGTCCAAACATGGATGCTAATATGACACTTCGATTGATCTATTTTTCACATAATTCTGGCTCGGGTGCGCTCAATCATCTGTTTAGGGTATCGAGAGAGCAAGGACTAGACGTATGTACAGCGAGCCTTCAACAGATGCAGGATATTGAAACGGCGCGGGTAATGACAACGAGACATTGCGCCCCCCCGAAGACAATTGAAGAATGCAGGACCGCCTACCCAAATCATGATGGGCGTCTCATGACATCCGATCGCGTAGCATCATATGGGGATATGCTTGGACTAAGGGGGCAATCAGCATTCTCGACGAGCAACCCTCCGTGTCCGCTGCCTCGGTAATATGTTTGGTTGACACCGCTTCAACCGCCCGCGATCATGGTCACATGAAATCAACGGCGGTTTTTGTGTGCTCTAAATGCGACGGTCAGTTCAATAAATGGTCCGGCCAATGCACCGAATGTGGCGCCTGGGGCACGGTCCATGAAGACGGTGCCGCCGTCGCGAACCCTTCTTCGGGCTCAAGAGGCAAAGCGAAGCCCGCCGGTAAGACCGGCTCATTTGCTGCACTTGATCAAAGTCTCGCCGTCCCTATACCAACCAAACTCGCTTGGTGGGACGAGCTTCTTTCTGGTGGACTCGTGAATGGCTCCGTCACCTTGCTCGGAGGTGAACCAGGTATCGGTAAGTCTACCCTCACGGCCCAGCTCGCCATTCAGATCGCCCGTCAAAACCGACCTGTGCTGTATGTGACGGGTGAAGAGTCGCCGATGCAAGTTGGTGCGCGTTTAAAACGCCTTGCTGGAGTAGCGTTGCCTGAAACGCTTTCTTTTCTCGATGAGACGGATTCATTGACCATCGCCGCCACTATTCGCGCGCAGAAACCGGCGCTGACCATTGTGGATTCGATTCAAACCGTACGCATGCCAGACGTCACAGGCGAACCGGGCAATCCAACCCAAGTAAAAGCCTCAGCAGCGATTATTAATGAAGCTGCCAAAGATGTCGGTGCAAGTGTTATTCTCGTTGGTCAGGTCAATAAAGATGGCGATCTCGCCGGCCCGCGCTTACTTGAACATCTTGTTGATACGGTTTTGATGATTGAGGGCGATCGTGGCCTCTCACATCGCTTGCTACGCGTTTTTAAACATCGTTTCGGCTCAGCGGACGAAACGGCCATTCTCGACCTCTCAGAACGCGGTCTCGAGCCGATTCTTGATCCGAGCGCTGCGCTTTTAGCGCATCGTCCGGCCAAAGCTTCGGGAACTATCGTCACACCGATCGTTGAAGGCAATAAAACCCTACTCGTTGAATTGCAGGCGCTCGTGACGCCAGCTGGTTATGGGACACCATTGCGCCGCACTTCAGGTATCGATGCCAACCGTGCAAGCTTGCTTTTGGCCGTGATGGCACGTCGCGTCGGTTCAAGTTTTGGTGATCAAGATGTGTTCGCAAATGTCATTGGCGGATTCTCGGCTGCCGAAGCCGCATCAGATCTTGCCTTCTGCCTCGCGGCCATCTCTGCAAAGCAAGATCATATCATCGATCAAACCGTGGCCGCTTTTGGCGAAGTGGGTCTTGCTGGTGAATTACGCCCGGTCTCTCGCATGGATTTGCGTGTGCGTGAACTTGAGCGCCTGGGTTTTTTGACCATCATTCTGCCAAAGTCCGCCAAACTTCCAAAAACAACAAAAGCCAAGCTCGTCCCCTGCTCTACGGTGCGAGAAGCATGCGAGACGCTTGGCTTATTCAAAGTGCGTTGATTCTTGCAATCGGTGAACCGCGGTAGCGATAGACGGATGCGCTTCAATGCCTCCGTCTTTTTGTAAGAAGGCTTTGACGTCTTCATTGGCTTTCTTCATGAGTGGGATATCAGTGAGCTGGATATATCTAAAACCCAAATCACGCCCACTTTGAATGGTGCCAAGTATGCGGCCACTGCCACGGATTTTGAGATCTTCTTCAGCCAGAGCAAACCCGTCTTGAATGCGCTCCATGAGTTGCAAACGCAAAAGTTTATCGCCTTCGACATCGGTCGCTAAAAAACATTTGCTCGGCAACAGCGCACGACCAACGCGACCACGTAATTGGTGAAGCTGTGCTAAACCAAAACGTTCGGCATTTTCAATCATGATGATGGTCGCTTCTGGTACATCCACACCAACTTCAATCACGGTTGTTGAAAGTAAGACGGGCTTTTTACCGCTCTTAAATTCGGCAAAAGCGTCTTCTTGTTCTTTGGCTTTTTGTTTGCCGTGAACAATCCCAATCCCCAATCCTTCAAGCGGACCTTTTGAAAGTTCTTTATACGCATCCATCAAAGCTGCCGAACCCGTCGTGTCAGATGCTTCGATTAACGGAAAGACGACATAGACACGTTCTTTGCGGGAAACAGCATCACGAATCGCGCGATACGCCTGTTCGCGTCCTGCACCGCGGCAAACATGAGTTTCAATTGGCAATCGTCCAGCAGGTTTCTCACGCAATAAGACATGATGAAGATCGCTATAGAGCGTGAGCGCCAACGTACGTGGGATTGGGGTCGCGGTCATCGAGACGAGATGCGGCACAAGTCCATCGACGCGTGCACCTTGTACGAGAGTTTCACGCTGGCCTACGCCAAAGCGATGCTGTTCATCGACAACGGCTAAAGCGAGATCTTTTGGTAAACGACCTTCAACAAGAATCGCATGCGTACCAATAATCACGACATTGCCACCTTCAATTTCAGCGAGCGCCTGATCTTTGGTGAGAACTTCTTCATTACCTTGAAAGAAACGTTTCTTCACCGTACGCGTAAACAAAATCACCGAGATGGTAGTGCCAGCGTAAAAACGTTGAAACGATGCGGAGTGTTGTTGAGCGAGAAGTTCGGTCGGTGCAAGAATGGCGGCGCTTTGGCCTTTGCGGTGCACCATGGCCGCAAGAAAAGCGGCAACCGCCGTTTTACCCGAGCCTACGTCACCTTGAAGAAGTGCACGCACTGGTTCAGGCTTCTCCATCTCCTGTAACAATCCCCAGACTGCCTTTTTCTGATCGCCGGTAAGTGGGAACGGCAAGCTGGCTGCGAAACGTTTCGCCGCATCTTGATTTACCGGAATGGACGGCGCACCGGCTTTATTTGCCTTCATCGCGGCTGTTCGCATCGCGATTTGGTAAATCATCAATTCAATATAAGCGAGGCCTTCGCGGGCTTTCGTAAGGTCTTCATGCGCCTCAGGCATGTGGAGCTTCTTCAATAAATCCAGATAGCTGATCGTGGCGTCAAATTCTTCCGCAAGATGCGGTACGGTTGAAGTATCGAGTAATTCAAAACACGTTTGCACGAGACGGCGATACGTCTTTTGGACGAGCGTCCCCGATAATCCATACACTGGCGCAATACGCCCCGCCGCAATCGGGCGATCTGAAGGTTCCCAAAGCGGATGGTGAAGTTGTTTGCCAAAACGCGCATTCGCATACACCTTGCCGGACAAAAAGATTTCACGGCCTTCGGTCATCTCATTCACGAGCCAAGGTTGTTGAAAAAATGTCGCACTGATTCCGCCCGTATCGTCTTGGGCGACGAGTTTGAACATCTGAATGCGTTTGCGAAAGGTTTGTTGTTTTTTAAACGAGACGACTTTTACTTTAAACGTCACGACATCGCCGTGGCTGGCATCCGCAATAGAGATGGTTTGTGAAAAGTCGTCATAGCGTCGCGGAGGCATCTCAAGCAAATCCCCCACCGTGCGAATGCCAAGAGCCTCCCACGCCTTACGGATGGGTGCCGTCGCTCCTTTTACGAAGCCTACTGGATCAGTCCAATTCAACATAAAGCCATCCTAACCCCCTTTTTCACGAAGTGAAAGAGGTGCCAAGCAAAGCGAAGGCGGAGAAAGCCTCAAGGATGTGGTATAATCTCCTCATATGGCCTCTCTTTCAAAAGAAGTGCAAGAAGCGGTGATTCTCGACCAAGACCAATTTGTCTGGGAGACCCTCTCGTACAAAAAATATAACCGTACCAAAAGCTGGTATTTCGCCATGGCGATGGCGGCGATTCTCTTTGTTGCATACGCGGTCATTACGGCAAACTTTCTCTTTGCCTTTATCGTTATTTTAACGGTTATTTTGCTTCTTCTATTAGGCTCCCGCGAACCTCGTCCGATCTTGGTGCAAGTGGGTATGGACGGCCTCGTTTGGGACGGCTCCCTTCATCTCTATGAGGATATCGATGACTTTGCCATCGTCTATAACCCACCCGTCGCCAAGACCCTCTACGTCAACTTCAGAAGCGCCGCCCGGCCGCGCCTCGCCATCCAACTTGAGGACGTTGACCCGGTCGATTTGAGAGCGTTTTTAGGCCAATTTGTACGCGAAGACGGAGACTTGCGCGGGGAGCCAATTTCTGATATAGTCGGGCGGCTTCTCAAAATATAGAGGTTTTTGCACCCGTAGCTCAGCTGGATAGAGCGCTTCCCTGCGGAGGAAGAGGTCTGACGTTCAAATCGTCACGGGTGCACCATCAAAACACCAGGCATCGGCCTGGTGTTTTGTGTTGGGATTAGAACATCTATTTTTGCAAGACGAGTGCTTTACGCCCATCTGCGCTTTGATTGGGGATGAGGTTTATCGGACTATTTTTAATCGAGTCTGTCTTGTAGTACCAAGTTTCTTTAATCGTGTTTTCGTATCCGGGGATAATGCGTTTTTCTGCGGCCGTCTCACCAAATAGCTCTTTAGCCTGAAGATAAGGACAGGTCATTCCAATTAGGTAGGATTCATCGTCTTTACTTTGTGCAGGAACGTAATCGAATTTATAGGTGCAATCATAACTACGGTTATCAGTAAGATTGTTGACCTGTAATTTCTGAAAACTAGGGAATCCTTCGGAGTATGGACTTGGCGGCGTGTTCGCATCAAAAGCAAGTCTATATTCTTTTCCTTCGGATAAAACTCGCCAGGTACCAGCTAGAGACTGGTAAGAACTCTCGAATCTTGTCACGCTCTCATTGACGCGCGTCAGCTCAATCTTTTTTAAGAAGAAAGAGCCTATCACAGACAGGAGTGCTGAGGCAATAAAGACGATAACCAGCGCTTTCCTAATAGAAGATCCTCGAGGATATTTACTATAAATGAACGCATGAAATAGAAATAGGAGGGCGAACCAAACGCCAAAAAACAAGAGCGCAAAAGGAAAGAAGAGTACCCCGTATCCCCCTGCACCGTTTGAAAACGATGGAAATACCGGTGCTAAAACAATACTGATGAGCATCAAGGGACCAGCCAGGGTCAGCGAGATAATGAACGCTCCTAAGACGGCCGTTAGAGCAATGTCCAAAGAAATGCGCGTAGTTGTAGGTTGTTGGTTATTCATATCAGTCTCGTAACATCTTCATATCCTTCAAAATCTCATCGACGTGTTCTGTAGGTTTCACGTTCTCATAGATCTTAGCGATTTTGCCTTCTGGGTTAATCAAGAAGGTCCAGCGCAAGATACCCATGTATTCGCGGCCCATGAATTTCTTGAGCGACCAAACGCCATAGTCATTCACCGTCTTCTTTTCTTCATCTGCAAGCAGGGTGAAGGGTAGGTCGAATTTGTCCGAGAACTTCTGGTGCTTCTTTTGGCTATCAGCGCTTATGCCATAGACCGTAATACCAAGCTTCTTAAACTTCGGCAGGTTATCGCGAAAAGAGCATGCCTCAACCGTGCAGCCCGGCGTGTCATCTTTTGGATAGAAATAAAGCACCACCCACTCCCCTTTTTTATCCGCCAGTTTGTGCATGACACCGTCTTTATCAGGAAGGTTGAAGGCCGGGGCCTTAGAGCCGATTTTGAGCATATAAGGACATCATACCACGGACAACTCACCCTGCCCTCTCTTGGAGAGAGGACGACTGAAGTTCTGAAACCAAAATCCCTCCCATCACAACAAGTGAGGGGAGGGACAAAGGGAGGGGCGTTAGACCAAAAGGTCTTCTACACGGCAACCGAAGACGACACAGATACCCATGAGGGTTTTGACGGTTGGATTCTTGTTGGCGCCAGATTCAAGCTTGATGATGGTGTTGTAGTTCACCTGAGCCTTCTCTGAGAGCTCGCCACGGGTCAAACCCAGGGCCTTGCGGCGGGTTTTAACGTTTGGTCCGATCTTGGTGACATTGTACGGAGGCAATTCGAATGCCTTTGTAGCTGGCGCTTCTGCAGCGGCTGGGTTGGTCATGGTCGTGTCATTCATAATAATCAATTGCTATTAAGATGTGAGGAGTATGGGGTCTATATAATTTATTGTCAAGAGTTCGACTTCTTGGCTATGTCTAGCGCTTATTTGACACTAACTCGCCCTTTTACCACTCATAAGCAATTCAACTGCCTTCTCAAGGGAGCCTGCAGGGGTGATTTCACCGGCATTCACAAAGAAGATCTCGTCCGCACTTTCAATGGTAT
>JACCDN010534375.1_pt1 | contig 11190 bp, 4 predicted proteins | sample 7441691 | NCBI WGS metagenome assembly JACCDN01 (sample SAMN15323439, study PRJNA562643) | freshwater metagenome | isolation source: river surface water | place: USA:Blue River Watershed | collected 2017-08-16
TCGGCAAAATATAAAAATTGGCGGAGTGGACGGGGCTCGAACCCGCGACCCCCGGCGTGACAGGCCGGTATTCTCACCAACTGAACTACCACTCCATGATGACTGGTGGGTGCTGGAGGGATCGAACCTCCGACATTCGCCTTGTAAGGGCGACGCTCTACCAGCTGAGCTAAGCACCCAGTAATTTTTTCAAAAAAAAGTGTTCATTACTTTAATGCAACGGGCAAATTGACTTCGAGAGGATTTTTTATTTATTAACAAGATCCTTGAACCCTTTTCCTGCTGTAAACCGAATAGTTTTCGCAGCAGAAATTTTAATTTCCTTGCCTGTTTTCGGATTGCGACCAACACGTGCCTTTCTCTCACCTTGTTTCAAGGTGCCAAAACCAATTAAAATGACTTTTTTATCAGAAGCAATCGCTTTTTTGATAGCCTCTAAAGTAGCGTCAATAACTTTTGTAACCGCTGTTTTAGAAACATCTTTTACTGAATCCGTAACAAGATTAATAATATCAGCCTTGCTGTGAACTTTTTTTTGCTTTTTTGTATCGGCCATAAGTGCCCCTTCCAGTGATCTGTGTAAAGTTAAAAAATGAGGGTCTATGCTGCTCATATTTGAAAGTGAGAATTTTTTTATTTTCTCTTACCAAATATTGCAATGAACATCGTACCCAAGGCATTTAAACAAAATAGAGATACCAAATAAATATACTGGTTTAACTTGAAAGTTAAGACTGACATGGCGTACGAAGCAATCTGAAGCCCGCCCCTCGTCATTGCGAACCCACGGTTTGCGTGGGTGAAGCAATCAAGTGTTTTTAAGGATATGGATTGCTTCGTCGCGCGGGGCGCTCCTCGCAATGACGATGTCACACATATATGGACTTCGTCCATATATAACGAACCTAATTCCTCAAAAAAATTCTTACTTTTAAGTACAAGCAGTATATATTACAGTCCTTTGTTATACCAACACTAAAAAGGTAGTGTCAAGCAATAAAGTGCATTAAACGCAATTTCCACCCAGACAAAGAGTTTCGCGCAGAGTATAAAACTTCTGCTATAATCTTTTTGAAGACAAAAAATTCAAAACGTGTAAAATTCATCCTCCTTATTATTCAGAGGCTATTAACGATACACTCATCCTAGGGGCAGTTTGAGCAACAGGACACTAAAAAGCAAGGATTTATACCGCTCATACTTGAACATAAATGTCACAAACCTCTAATCTAAATTATCCCATTTCATCAATATGACCTTACCTCAACAAATAAATTCGATCAATAACCCATTACGTGAATTGGTAGAAAAAGCTCTAGAAAATTATTTCAGTCAAATTGGTAACCAAACCTTTCCCAGGGATGTTTACAAAATGGTCATGGAAGAGATAGAAGTTCCCTTGCTCCGCGCAACATTGACTTATGCTAAAAATAATCAATCTCTAGCAGCAGAAATTCTCGGCATCAATAGGAATACTCTGCGTAAAAAATTACAAAACTATAAACTAAACTCTGCTCTTCTCTCAAAATAGTCACACTAGGCAGGAGTTTAGTTGCTGTGAAACCCTTAGTAGGCAAGAAAAATGATAGATAAAAAAAATATCCGCCGTGCATTAATCAGCGTTTCAGACAAAACCGGTATTGCCATGCTGGCAAAAGCCCTGCAAATAAGAGGCGTTTCTATTTTATCTACGGGCGGCACAGCAGAATTGCTGCAAAAAGAGGGTATTCCCGTCCAAGAAGTATCCCATTATACAGGCTTTCCTGAAATCATGGATGGACGCGTTAAAACGCTTCATCCCAAAATACACGCTGCTTTGTTAGGGCGTCATGAAATAGACGATCATGTTATGAAAGAACATGGCATAGATCCCATTGATCTGTTGATCGTAAATTTATACCCTTTTGATAAAACGATAGAAAAAGAGAATTGTCCCCTAGAAGACGCAGTAGAACAAATAGATATAGGCGGTCCAGCCATGATAAGAGCTGCGGCCAAAAATTATGCTTGCTTGACTGTTTTAACTGACTCAAAAGATTACCAATCATTACTAGACGAAATAGATAATCATGCTGGGAAAACAACGCTTAATATGCGTTTTAACATGGCAAAAAAAGCATTTGCCCACACAGCCTTATATGATTCTATCATTGCCAATTACCTGAATAGCATAAGACCAGACAACACCATACAAGAGTTTCCTGACGTTTTAACCTTACAATTTCATAAAAAGCAAGACCTTCGTTACGGAGAAAATCCTCACCAAAAAGCCGCTCTTTATATGGAAATTGATCCCCCAAAGACCAGTATCGTTAAAACGCATCAACATCAAGGCAAATCTCTTTCATTCAACAATATTGTTGATGCGAATGCTGCCTTGGAGTGCATTAAACTATTCGGCAACACTCAAGCCTGTGTTATTGTAAAGCATGCCAATCCTTGTGGCGTGGCTCTAGCTGAAACTCAGCTAGAAGCCTACCAACGCGCATTTGCAACCGATCCAACTTCTGCATTTGGAGGTATCATTGCTTTAAACAAGCTTGTTACAGCCAAAACAGCAAAAGCTATTGTTGAAAATCAGTTTTTAGAAATATTAATTGCGCCTTCTTTCGACCAAGAAGCATTGAGTGTTTTTTCTCAGAAACCGAATATTCGTGTTTTAAGTTGCGGTAAACTGGAAGAAAACAAATCATCTTTGGATTATAACCGTATTATGGGAGGGCTCTTAGTGCAAGAACAAGATACCGTGGTTGTATCGCCTAAAGATTTAACGGTTGTAAGCGCTCGCGGTCCTACCGTGCAAGAATTTAATGATCTGCTGTTCGCCTGGGAAGTAGTAAAATGCGTGAAGTCCAATGCTATCGTATATGTAAAAGAACAAGCGACTGTTGGGATTGGCGCAGGTCAAATGAGCCGCGCCTTCAGCGCTATGATTGCTAGTATGAAAGCAGCAGATGCTAGACTTGAGGTAAAAGGTTCAGTGATGGCATCCGATGCATTTTTTCCCTTTCGAGACAGCATTGAGATTGCTGCTAAGACAGGCGTTACTGCAATTATTCAGCCAGGCGGTTCTATACGCGATCACGAAGTTATACAGACGGCTAATGAGCATAATATTGCGATGGTTTTTACGCATATTAGGCATTTTAAACACTAGATTGCTTCACCCACACAAACCGTGGGTTCGCAATGACGAGGTGTGGGTTCTGTCATTTTTTACTGCGAGAAAAGCGAGATTTTTTTTCTGATGGTGTTTGGGATTTGGGTTTGGATATGGAAAATCTTTCAGAAAAGCTGGAATGTCTTCTTTCATTGCTTTCAAACATCCCGACTTTTTTCAACAATTCAGCAGCTTCTTTTTTATTGCTAGGAATTGTTAATTTTCGGGTATCTGATAAAGCTTGTTGAGGGTCATTAAATGCATCGTAATAGGCTATAATACCCAAACTTTCAGCATGCTCTCGACAGATCTTTCGTTGTTTTTCCGAAATTCGGTTGTTTTGCACATTTAAATAGGTTATTGCAGAAACAACCGGCACCTGTTGTCGTTGTTCTAAAGCCTGCATCACGTCTCGCACCCCTGCATCTCCCAGGAAATTTGACTCAAGATTAAGATGAGTCAGATGAGTCAACGTAGGAAGAAGAGCGGCAATATGATGCCCTCCTTTTTCACCCAAACCCGCATTGTGCACATCCAGGTGCGTAATCGTCGCATTGCCCCTGAGTCCCTCGCACAAAAGTTTTGCGCCCTCTTTTCCCAAGTTGCAGCCACCCAACTTTAATTCAGAAAGAGTCGCGCCTAATACACCAATGGCTGTAACAACTTGTTCGCGATAACGCGAATCTTGCTGGCCTTGTTCGATTGCCCTGCGTATAGCGTGACTTGCGTCATAACCCTCTTGAGTGAGCAAATAACGCACCGTAGCGTCATGTCCTGATCGAGCTGCTCTGAGCAACGCATCTTCTCCCGCATAATTGATGGGTGGTGCAGTATTCTGCTCACTAAACGCAACTTCCCTTGCTTCGTCGCAAATTTGTATGACTGTATCTGTTTGCCCATGACTGGCTGCATGCAACAAGGCTGTATTGCCGTCAGCATCTTGCTTATTTAGAACAGCGCCACTCTCCAAGAGTAATCTTACGCCAGGTTCGCATCCGTTGATGGCTGCACGCATCAGCGGTGTCAATCCATCCATATCAGGAAAATCAGGATCTACCCCCAACAGCAGTAATTGTTTGACTGTATCCGTTTTATCCCATTGGGTTACGGCTTCGCATAAAGCTCTAGTCAATTCTGCCACTTGACGTTTTTTAGTAGACCAATTTAAGCTTGCCAAGTCTGCCTGTGTCAATTCCAGCTTCGCACACAACTGACTCACCACAATCCAGTCGTTGTGACATAACGCCAATTCCAATGGATTATTATTCTCAGTCGATTCTAAAATAGTCACACGAGCTTGCTCCACACCAAAGCCTTGAGTAGACAAACATACTTCGAGAACTTCCCAAGAGCTATATTGACAAGCCAAGCACCATGATGTTTTTGCTTCATCCAGTCGCTCAGAAATCAATTCGGAATAGTATTTCAATGCACGGTCAACTCGAAATTTATCGCGCGCTAACAGCGCTGAATAAAGATCCATGCGAACCATGTCTTCAGACAATCCGCCTCGCTGACCCAATACACGCACCTCAGACTCAGTAAGCCCCCTCGTCAACTCAAACTGGGCATCTTGAGCGACCATATAAGCTTGCGTTCGCCACTGCAACTGAAGCGTGTCTTTTTTGTCATCGAAATGCCAACCCATGAGACCTCCATGTACATCTGCCGTTACTATGCTTTGAGGGTTTGACCATAGGATATGAGTTACCGCAGCCGGATGAGCGACTATTCGAGCTTTAAGTTCAGGATTGGCATTCAGGAGAAAACACATCTGGAGTAAGTGACCTTCTGAAGTTCCTATTAAAAGCCATTGCCTATCTGGACTGACAACGGACACTTGTGAGGAAGCTGAACCATGATAGATGGAAGAAGAACCGAATGAAGACTGTCGCCAACATCGTCCTGTTTGCATATCCCATTCGCTGTATTCTCCTGTCCTGGTGATGACACAAAAGCTTTGCGAATCGGATGCAGGCATTAATTGTACAATATCGCGATGGGTTGCTGCCGTGTGCATTAGAGAAGGCTGTTCCGTTAGCCAAGTGCGTACAGTGCAATCTGCGCTTGCAGACAGCAGAACATATCCTTCTTCTGTGGATGCAAACAACACAGCCGTAATCGCATTTTGATGCCCTAACCATTCATGGGTTTGCTTACCTTCTTGACACGACCAAGCGCGCACTACACCTTCAGCCCCCCCACTGGCTATCATCCGTGTAGATAAATCAGGATGAAAAGCCAATGTATGCACTGCGCCAACATGCGCTTTCCACGTACGCAGCAAACACGCTTCAGCAATATCCCACAAGATAATCATCCCATTGCCTGTACCTGCCGCCAAAAGCTTCGAATCAGGCGACCAGGCAAGACAATGGATGCTTTCTTTTGAAACCTCCCATTGCTGTGATTTTTCCCCTGTAACGCTGTTGAGCATCACAATTTTTCCAAAACGAGCAAGTAATATCTGTTTTTGTTCCTGATGAAAACACAATGCAGATGCCTGAGATATTTCGTATTGCCAGCTTATCGAAGATTGTTGCGTGTCAAGGCCGTAAGAATTAGACATTGGGCAGCTTAAGGCAACGAGCCCCTGCTTAGTCAGTAAAAACAATAGGTTGCCATTGAAATCCGCTGCCATAGCAATAATTGAATCTCTCGGTGATTGCCATACGATTTCCGTCACATTAGTTTCAGCATTCCAGTATTGCACTATTCCATCAGCGCTTGCGCTGAAAACGGCGCTTTCATCGGGCGCGCACAAAACCTGTATAACCGAGCTTTGGTGATAATGACGCTGCAGAGGTTTCCCTGTCGAATCCCATAAAATCCAGCTATTGTCAGCGCTGCCTGTTACTACGGACGACAAAGAGATGTGGCTCACGCTTAGACTGGTTACAGATTTTCGGTGACCTGCCCAGTAAGCAGATTCATTCAGAACACTGCCATTCCAATTACTGCCACCAAACCTGGCATTCCTTAAGTAAGCGCCTTGAAAACAAACACCTCGCAAGTCTGCTCTTGAAAAATTAGCACCGTCGCAGATTGCGCCGCTCAAATCAGCGCCTGGAACCCGAACATCTGATAAATCCAAGTCAGAAAAAGGCTGTTTTGCCTGGTTGAGAATGGTGATCGCATTGGCTGCGCCTGTCTGCACATAGTGCGTTTTTCGAGAATTATTGACCCATTGCATCAAATAGGCTCGATAATCAGGATCGCTCTGAGCCCGCTCCGCCAGTAAGGAAACCGTATTTTTTTCCATGACAAAGAGGCGTTGATTGAAATAATCCCGAACCATTTCTAGGGTAATGCCGTCTGGCAATTCTGATGGATGAGGGATTGCAGTAGGCAAAATAGAAGCTACAGGAAAAGATTGAGTAGCGCCTCTGCCACGACGATTTTTTCTTATGCCGTCGTTATGAATTTCACTCTTTTCTATGGATTGCTTCGTCGCAGAAACCACTTCTCGCAATGACGGCGATAAACTGGATTGCTTCGTCGTAAAATTGACTTTTCGCACTGGCGATAAGGCAGTAGTCTGCAAAGGATATCGTGTCGGTGAGGGTGAATCTTCTATATAATTCACCGTCTGCAATGACGTCGACAAAGTAGGTTGCTGGTTGGATTGGATCATTGTGCCGTCCAAATAGACAACTTCCTCTTGCGCATGCTCTTTCTCCAATTGACGTGGAGTTACAAACGTCTGTAAATATTCAGGCGTTTCTGGCTCTGATGATATCTCTACTCCTTCATAAACAAAAGATTCGCTTTTTTTCCCCCGGTTAACCGTTGAACCATTCGATGCAGTGATAGCTGTTTGCGGTGATGATTTTTGGGATAGATTTGAAGTCCCTTCTGCAGATATACGTATTTTTGCTGCCGTTAAAACGTCCATGACGCTTTTCAAGTCATCAGGACTACAAAAATTTTCTTCCCCTAGCGCAGTTAACGCTTGCTGGGGAGTGGCACGAGTCTTGACGTCTACGCTCAAAAGTCTTTTTATTACTTTCAGCAAAGGACTTTGTGGATATTGCAGCAAGCCTGTTTGATGCAGATGTTCATTAAAATAAGCTTCATTGCACAAAGAAAACACTAGTTCTCGCGGCAGTTTTTCCCCAGGGGGATATTCACCCTTCATAATTTCCAACAAGGTCAGCCCTACTGACCAACTGTCTGCTAACTGCGCATCAAACGAAACAGTTTCTTTTTTATCTAAATGCGCAACGGCAGACTGCTTGCGCAGCGCAATTCGTTCGGGAGAACAATAATGGATATCGCCATTGCCTTTTTCAAGCATCACTTGTTCTTGCTGATCGTAATGTCGCACGGCACATCCAAAATCAATCAAATAGAGTTCCCCGCGGCTATCCAACATAATATTCGCAGGCTTGATGTCTAAGTGAACAATGCGATGCGCATGCATGCCCGTAACCGCCTTCAACAAGCTGCGTGCTATGGTTCGCAAAAATGCTGCTTTTGCAGGTATGTCTGTTGCTGCATGTAACACATCACGTAGCGTCTCCCCGTTTCCAAATCCCGCTAGCGGCATGAACTGGTATAAGACGGGTTCGTTTCGTCGGTTCAGTTTCTCAGTAGAATACCAAATAGGCATAATGTGAGGAACGCCTTTTAACTCCATTTGGATTTGCGCTTCCTCGCGCGAATTTTCTATATTTTTTTGACCGCGAATCTTTTTGACACCGACAAAGCGATGGTTATCTTTATGGCGAGCCAGTCTAAATTTTCCATAATTTCCTTTTCCTAAAACTACCTTAATTTGTCGTTTTTTAGGATTGACAGCAATTTGTATCCCTTCTTCACGCATTAACCGCTCGGCTTCTTCCATATCGATTTTATGCATCAATTTATACTCACCAATCAAACGACGTTTATCAGAAGAGTAACGACGCTCTTCCTCGTCACAGCGATTATCTTGAGCTAAGGTTTGCGAGGAAGTTGTTTCTGTAAATGCATGCACATTTTTATGGCTTAAGCTTAAAGAGAGAAAATACTCCTGCACAGAGGTATGAATAAACGCATAAACATTGGAAGTGACCTGACGCAAGGGACAAGCCTTGCGCGCAAGTATTCTATCCCTTTTCTTGTCCGGTTTGTTTTCATCTTCCGGAATCAAGTCATCACTAAAGAAAAAATCCCATGCATTCAAGGCTTCTACTGCTTTTTGCTCAGACGCAAAGAAATTCGTTGGCTCATAATGCACTTGAGTGAGTCCCTGTTCATGCATAGTTTTTGCTAATTTTTTTGCAAATTCTAAACAATAAACACGAAAATGTTGGTTAGACAATTGATTTTGAAGAGCTAATTTATCCTGTTGTCGCTCAAACCATTGTTGAATAAAAGTGTCGTATAAGGCGATCCGAGTCATGCCAAATCGTTCACCGCGACTTTGAACTGCTTGGTATTTAGAAACAACTTGCGGTATAACTTCCATCATGATTTTTAGCAGAAAAGGGGTGCAGACTAACTCTTTTAAGCCGGGAACTTGCTCTATCCATTTCCAATATTCGTTCTCATCTAACCAGGATTGAGCTACTTCAGGTTGCAATAAAACAGTCTGCCGCAGGGTTGTCTCATGCGCTTTTACATATTGTTTGATATAGGATTTTATTTGTGCCGACTCAAAAGGCGCTACATGCAATTCCTGAAAAGCGTCCCTAAGACGCTTCTCTCCCTCATAAGGAATAAAATACTGGAGATAATCCTCAATCCCTGCTAAATAAGAAGAACGACAAGAAATAATGACTTTTGCTTTCCACTCTTTTAGTGCATTGCTAACATATAGGTTTTCTAACTGATTCATTTCATCATACGCGTCTAAAATAAAAATCCATTCCCGCGTCTGTTTGAGTGTATCTATTTCATGCGAAGAAAAACCATACGATTGTAACGTTTCTGGTAACAAATCACCGACAGGGTCTTGCGTTCTAGGCAATGAAATAAATAAGGGAATTCTTGCGCCCTCCCCTGTTTGTTTTTCGCCTAAAAGCCGCTGCAGAAGATGTTGGCCAAACAAGCTTTTCCCTGTACCGCTCTCGCCCAACAACAACAATACATGCTTTGTGCCGCGCAGAAATTCTTGTACCTTCGCCATGAGGTCAAATGTGTGTTGCTCATGCGCTTTATACGATCCACAAGGCGGAATGTATAGCCTCAAATCTTCTTGTATTGACTCTGATGCATGCTGTCTTTCACAGAGTCTTTGTAAAGCTTGCTCTTCTGTTCTATCTAAAAACATATTGTATTGTTCTCCTACGATGAAGATATGTTGCTTTTAGCAAAAAGTTGCTTTTTAAATAGGTAGACTGTACATTAAAACTTCATTAGATTGTACCATTTATAGGGAACAAAACCATGCAAGAAAATCGACAACGCTCCTTCTTGTTAAGCCTGGAAAAACCTCTGCAAAACAGCATCCAGTCCAGCATAAATTGGCTGGTTTCCTGGATACCCCAACCTATACGCTCAACTGTAACCTACTACACAGAAAGCACCATAACGGCTTTAGCCGATTTTTCCAGTTCTCTGCCCGTACAAAATGCCCTACCCCTAGCCTGGGAAGCGCCTTTGCGAGATGGTCCTGATTATTGGGCAGCGCATTGCAGCGCATTAATCGAAGAGATATTAGAAACCTCCCCCGTATCCGCCAAAGCATTGCATAAAGCCTTAGTGCCTTTACACCACTGCATAGGTCCAGGCGCATTGTCTCCCTGGGTTTTGGATCGCGGCTTACGAGCGTTGCAATGGCATTATATAACAGAAGGCGAAGGACAGAAGACGGAAGACAGCTTGAAAGGACGTGAAAACGACCATGTCATCCCTGCATGGAAGCAGGGATCCAGATCACAAGGATGTGAAAACGATAAATTAGCAGAAGTCGTTATCCAACATAGAAGTTTTTTAAGAGATCAACTATTAAAAAATCCTCAAGAAACCGCGCGGTTGCTGCAAGCAGAATTACAGCATGCCTACGGTCGGTGGTTACAAGGCAAAAACGATTGGGAGGATGTGCTGGACATCGTGAGCGATTATGCGCGCGTCTTGCCGCCTGATGCGCTGCAATCTATTTTTCAGAAACTTCAACAAGCATTAAACGAACTGCATCGAAAAGGGCAATATACTGAAGAAGAATACCAGATCAAAAAAGAATACTTACAACAAGTCAAAGCACAATTGCAAGGAATAAGCGCCTATCAAATCCGCGGAATACAATTCGATGACAACGCCAAGATTGAAACCCCTTCCTATTTTTACGGCAGCGCTTTTTTGTACGGATTAACCAGGCTTCTGACAATACAAACGCTAGGACCTAGCATGACGTTGCTAACATTTGGATCCTGGCTTCCATCGACATGGGCGCAAAATCAACCATCCAGCTGCGATCCAGGTTCCAATACTGCCCTAGTTCTTAATGCATTTAATACGTCAAATGCCATAAACGCCGCGACCCGCGTTTGGGGATACCCCACTGTTTCTTCCATGGCTGCCACATCGCAAGGGTTTATGGTGGCGTTTGTAGATTCAGGGGGGATTTACGGGCAGCAATATGCCAATAATGGCACGATTATAACCCCAAAGTTTCCCATTACTGACCAGACGGAGAATCCATCCAACCCCGTGATTGCCAGCTTACCCAGCCGCGACCGTCTTGTTGTGGTATGGCAAAGTCACGATGGTTCCGGCTACGGCGTGTTCCAGAAGCTGCTTTATGCGACTAACGGATCAGCCGTAGATGAAAAAGAACTTCCGGTGAATACAGTGACCCAAGGCAATCAAGGTCAACCCGCCGTCGCTGTTCTAAAAGAGGGTGGTTGGGTCATTGTTTGGGTGAGCCATCAACTCAACGGCTCTAATTATGAAATAGTGGGGCGAACGTATGCAGCAGATGGATCGGCGGTTGAAGACAAAGAATTTGCCATTAGCGCGTTTCCAAGAGGCAATCAAGCCAATCCAGATGTAGCTGCCTTAGACGGTGGTGGTTGGTTCGTAACCTGGGCAAGCTATGGCCAAGA
>JACCDN010046270.1_pt1 | contig 11185 bp, 7 predicted proteins | sample 7441691 | NCBI WGS metagenome assembly JACCDN01 (sample SAMN15323439, study PRJNA562643) | freshwater metagenome | isolation source: river surface water | place: USA:Blue River Watershed | collected 2017-08-16
CATGTTCTAGGAGACTAAGCGTCTTCTAAGCAATCACTCAGAGTGGGTGAAGCGCGTGCAGATAAGGGGGAGTAAGTCAGATCATGGCGAAGAACTCTTCTAAGGCATCCTTCATACCTCTTCTTGTTGCCGTCTTTGCAATCGTTTTAAGTATTGGAATTGCTTTTTTGACGCGTAATCAAGCGCACGCATTTCTTCTTCACTTGATTGGATATGTCCTGACACCGTTAGTGGTGGCGTTGGCCATGGGATGGGACGCAATCGATCAGCGCAAGAAAACTGGAGCAGATGCTTGGTTTGAAAAGAACACCAAATTCTCTTTAATTTTGCGCATCCTCACAGGACTTTCATTCTTGGTCGCATTGCCACATATCAGCGCGATGGCAAAAGATATTGCAGAGAAGTTAGCCTCATGAAGATCTCAAGATCAGCTCGATACTTTGTCATTGCATTCTCGGCATTACTCATGGTCTCTGGAGTCACAACCGTAGGGGCAGCACCAGATGGGACAAATTCACGCAGTAAGTCATCACTTTCAGAAAATGGTCAGCGCGCATTTGCTGATCTTGGTCGTTGCCTTCAATCGCAAGGCAAAGAGAAAGTTCTCGATGTCTTCTATTTGATCGACGAATCAGGAAGCCTGCAGGGCACAGACTCTGAAAAGAAGCGTGCAGAGATTTTGAGTTCGAGCCTTATTCAGTTGGCTTCTTTCCGTAAGGATGTCACTGTTAATTACTCTGTCGGCTTCTTTGCTCATCAATACGGCGTTTGGAAATCCTGGACCACGGTAAATCAGGGTGGCATTGTCAGCGAGGCCGCCAAACTCGATGCAGAAGTCCGTAAGCGTGACCAGGGTGATTGGACCGACTGGCTTAAAGGAATCAACGGAGCGATTTCCGAGCTCAACGCACAACATGAACGCACTAACGGCTGCAGCACTTTAATTTGGCTGACGGACGGTGGAATTGAATTAGAGACAGTAGATCAGACCGTTGACGCAATTGAGCAGCTCTGTACAAATCGCTTTGATGTATTGCGCAAAAATAACGTTACGGTTTTGGGAATTTTGCTTAAGAATGATGCATATCTCAACACTTTAAGTAGTGAAGATAAGAAGCAGCAACTTCTCCGCATGGCATACATGCAACCGATGATTGAGGGTACAGGTCGCCTCTACGACAACACCGTGCGTAATTGCGGTTCATACCCAGTTCCAAAGAACTACCGCCAAGGAGCGCTTTTCGTCGCTCAAGATCCAAAGGATCTAGCTTTTGAATTCCTCAAGCTTCCTCCACAGATTGAGGGATGTAAGGAATCCCCTTCAATCCGTGGCGATGTCAGTGACTTTAAGATTGAAACCGGAATCAGTGATTTTCAAATTGTCACAAAGTCAACTAACTGGCGTCTGACTGATCCATCTGGAAAGCCATTGACTGCCGCATCTAAAGAGATAAGAGTCTTTGAGACCGCAGGTGCTTCGCAGATTAAGGTTGGGACTTCTCAATCAGGTGTTGGAAAGTGGAACTTTGCAGGCGATGAGGACTCTGTTCTCTATCTCTGTGCAGGTTTAGATATCGTCATTGATTCTGGAAATGACTTGATCGCAGGGCGTCCAGGATCTCTATCCGGCAAGGTAATACTTCAGCGCAACGGTCTACCTGCAAACCTAGGTGTCTACGCTTCAAATCACCCAATCACTGTGCAGCAGATTGGTGGAGATGGTTCAGCAAGTGCACCTGTGGAAGCAACTCAGAGTGCGCCATCATCATTTGAACTTCAAAACTTCACACCTACTGCTGGTCAATCAGAGTTAGAAATTCGCGTCACTCTCTATCTCACAACAAAAGATGGATTTGAGCTTGCACCGATCTCTGTCTCGCAGAAGCTCGAGGTGCGACTTCCTGAGAATTATCCTTCCCTTAAATCGAGCCCAATTCGTCTGAGTGACCTCAATAAGCCAACTGAACCAGCGACCGGCCAGGCAATCTTTAATGCACCCGTTGGCACCAATGGCAAAGTGTGTATTGCGCCAAATACGCAAATTAAGGTAATTAGCGATTCAGTTGATCGTCAGGATTCATACAGCCTGAAGACTTCAGGTGTCGATGCCAATGGATGTATCCCAATTCGCGATGGTGAAAGTGAAGGGAAAATCTCGATTGAGATCGGTAACTCAGTTACCGCCTCATCAGATGTCGTTCTAGAAATTCCAGTTACATATTTCTCTGGTGCCGAGCCTGGAAAGAGTTTCACTCTTGGAGCTCGCATTGAATTTGTATCACGTGTTCCAGGTCAAGAGAATGCAAAATGGTGGACGCTGCTTCTGACAATCCTTGGCATTGCATTCCCTCTTGGACTCATCTACTTAATGTCTTGGCTTACAACCAAGATCGCATTTGGTCGCCAAGTTCAACGTGCTGCTTATCCAGTCATGCTCACTCCTTCGGATCGATACACAGCACGTGATGGAAGCGCATTAGCTATTGATGGCGCTGACTTTAAGATCCGTCCAGAGCAGCCAGATGTGCGCTCCTTTGAAGATTCTGTCGGAACCTTTAGAACAAAGATTTCTAAGCTTGTACTTGCAGCGCCTTGGTTTGAAGTCAAAGCTCCTGAGGGCACCCGTGTAATTACCTTGGCACATGCCGCACCACAACTAAAGCGCCGCTTCTCAACTGGAAAGCTTGCACCAATTCCAGGTGACATGGGCAAGATCTGGGCGCTACAAGTTAATGACGCAGACCTACTCAAGTTTGAGAAGTCGACGCCGATCCCTGGAACGCTAGTTATCTTCAAGAGAAATAACTTGGCGAACCCAAATCAATTTAGAGATGTATTTAATGGCGTGACAACAAAGGCTGGAATGTGGCGCGAAGTTACGCATCTTGCAGATGTTGTGAAGAATGAAAGCGCTAAACCTGAGAAGGCGGCTAAGGGGAAGAAGGGTGGAAACGGCGGCGGTTCAACTCCGCCACCACCACCTCCTGCAGGTCCTGGTCGCCCAGGTGGGACTCCACCACGTCCGGGTTCAAGTGGCCCTGCGCCAATTCGTCCAGGTTCTGGAAGCAGCGCACCAATTCGTCCAGGTTCTGGTTCATCTTCAACCCCGAGTGCACCATCGGCTCCGAGTGCACCAAGTACTTCATCGCGACCAAGTGGAGCGACAACTCCATCTGCGCCGCCTCCACGTCCGGGTTCTTCGCAACCGCCAAAGCGAATTTAAGAATTAACAAAGAAAACAATCGAAAGGCTAAAAAATGCTATCCAAGTTCCTTCTCGTAGGTGTCGGTGGTTCCGGAGGAAAGACTCTCCGTGCGCTCAAGAACAACCTTGAACTCAGACTGACACAAGCCGGTTGGGATACGGGTCTGCCTGCAGCATGGCAGTTACTGCACATTGATAGCCCAGTGATCCAGGATGGAACTGGTTTTCCAGCACCGATGTTGCCAGCAACTGACTACATGGGTCTTTCAAAAGCTGGACAGAAGTACACCGATGCATATCAGCGCATGATGACCTTTGTTGATGGCCAAGATAAAGAAGATTTCAAATCATTTATTCCTAGTGATCAGACAGTAGATGTTGATATCACTGCTGGTGCTGGTCAATTCCGTGGCGTTGGTCGCGTACTTGTTCTCTCTGCGCATGATCAGGTGAAGGCAGCCCTTCGCGAGAAGATGAACAAGATGAATTCAGGCGCAGCAGATGCTGAGCTTCGCAACCTTGCTCGCAAACTTGGGGTGGATGATCAGATTCAGCCATCACCAACAATCATTGTTATCTCATCGATTGCTGGTGGATCAGGTGCGGGTCAGTTCCTTGAAATTTCAGAGATGATCAAGGGGCTAGAGCCTTCACAGAACTGGGTCCATGAAATCTTCAACATGCTTTATGCACCAGATGTATTCACAGAGGTAGATCCAGAACTTCTTGCAGGAAATGCCCTCTTTGCAATGGCGGAGGTTATGAGCGGTATCTGGTCAAAGCCAGCTGCTGGAACCATTCGCATGACAGACCGCATGGGTGCAGCAATTCCTTACGGAGATCCAAATTACAAGGCTGGCGCGAAGTACAACTTCATGGTCGGTAAGGGTGGCTTTGAAACACAGGAAGATGTCTATCTTGCCGTTGCTTCATCGCTAACAACCTGGATTACAGATCAAGAAGTGAATGATCGCATTACAGCGTTCTCTCGCGGTAACTATGCGAACTCAACTCTTGAATCAAACTTGCCAGATCGCTCAGGTCTGAAGGAGCCAAATAAGGATGCCACTCCATTTATGGCACTTGGTTTCGGTCGTGTGGGTCTAGGAAAAGAGCGCTTTGTGGCGTACTCAGCTGAGCGTCTTGCTCGATCTGCAATCGACCGCATGCTCTTTGCACACACTCTTGATGATCCACGCTTTGCGATAAAGACAGAAGATGAGTGGATCACCTTCTATGCGGAGAAGAACCTCTTTGACTTTATCGACGAGGTTGCCCTCAATGAAGAGACTGAAGAACATAACGATGTTATCGATGCTATTCGACCAACTCGCGACACATTCTTCTCAGAGTTTAAGAATGAAGTTCTAGGTCTGGCTTCACAAGGACTCAACGCAAAGACAAATGCCCAATCACTCATTGAATGGGATGACAATCTTCGCAACGGCTTTAACGTTCTCATTGAGTCATACCTTGGCCGCGAAGCATTTGCTCGCAACGAAAAGATGCGCCCATGGGTTAAGCAGAAGAAGACCGATGTTCTCGCGACAACCTCTCGTTATGCCTCACAGCAGGGAATCAAGGTAACTGTAGAAATCCTTCGTCGCCTAGGGGATAAACTCGTAGGAGTTGCAGATGAGTTGCGTGCTGAGGCTGAGGTTTCACTCAAGTATGCCGCTGACCTTTCTTCATACATCCGCGGCGAACTCGGCCAGGTACCTGAGAAGAACCAGAATGAGATTCGTGCAGATCACCCTGCCGTCGATGCCGCCCTTGAGCGCGTAGTCGATTCATTTAGCTATCGTGCAGAAGCTGCCCTCAAGCAGACAGTGGCAACGCTTCTCGGAGATATGAGCGAAAACTTCATCGAGCCATTGCGCGATGATCTTCTTGCGGTCCACAAGGGCTTACTCACAAATAAGGAAGAGTTTGCCTCTTGGTCGACAGAGGATTCAGTCTCCGTACCAAAGCGCTTCTCACCTTCAAAGAATGAGAAGTTGCTTATTGAGACAAAGGAATACCCTTCTGAATTCGCGGAGTTGGTCAATAACTCAGTCACATCAGAAAAGCGTGCGAATGCGATGCGCGTAGTAATCGATGAAGTCATCATGGGTGGTTTAGCGATCGAAGATTTGGATCGTCGCAATTACTGGACTTTGGTTGCAACGTCCCGTGACTGGGTTCCAACTATCCGTGAGGCACGTGAAGATAGCCAGCAGACAGCTCAGGCTGCGCGCTTTGATATCTCACTCAATCCATACGAATATCTCGATCGCTCTTACAAGTGGATGAAGCGAATGGGTACACCATTTGTTAATTACATCAACGAAAACCTTGCTACATATCTGACCAAGGCTCCGGATAAGTCGATCCTTCAAGATCGTCATAATAAATTCTTGGCAAAGCTTGGTGAGGCAATCGATGACGGAGCACCGTTGATCACGATCAACCAAGGTCTTCTCTCAAAGATCCACGATTCAAAGCCAACTGCAAGCGTGGTTGTCTCTACCTTCCCTCTAGATCAGACACATCCGATCTATGGCAAGGTTGAAGAGCTCTTGATTCAAAAGGGTCTCAAGGATGCTGTCGGTGGAAAGACATTTGATGCGCAGTCACCTGCACAGAGCATCGACTTCTTCAGCGTTCACCAAGGTGTTCAGCCAATGGTTCTTGATTCAATCATCCAACCGATTTCAAAGTATTGGAACGAGCACAGCTCACGTCCTGCAACTCGCCAGAGCTTGTTGCAAGATCGTCGTCCACGTTACCTATACGAATCAATTCCGGCATCAGATAAGCCTAAGCAGGATATTTTGAAGGGCTTCTTCGTAGCAAAGGCATTGAAGCAATTTAAGACAGATAAGGATCTCTCTGATGAGGTCCTCACAGCCAAGGGTCCAAAGTTATCTGTCTGGGCTGGAGAAGGTTCAAAGTGGTTAGATTTCCCACATCCACTTCTTTCACCTGAGGTCATTAAGGCGACAGATTTCCCTGGTGCACTTTTGTACTCAATTACTTTGGGAATTGTTGCGTGCAATGCTTCCCAATCACTTGAGCCATTATCAGGGTACTCACGTCTTCAGACTCTGGCACATATCGATTCGCCTAGTTCTCCAATGAAGAAGTGGATACTTACAGGCGATCTTAAAGAGTCACCAACCCCAGATGCTAAGCGTGCAGGTTCGATAAGCGATAGCGCTGATGCTCGCAAGGCAACAGTTGCGGCATACATTGCAGATTTCATCGCTAAGTACGAAGCTCGCTTTGCAAAGCAGTCTCTTGCCCCAGAACATGAGAATGCCATGGCTCGTGATCTCACATGGGAGATTCGCGAAGCGCTCTTGCGTGCCTTGCACTCATTGCACAAGGAGATTCTCGCAGTCGATACAACTTCAGAAGAGGATGACGACTAAAGATGTCACATACGTGGGAGAACAACTCGATCAGCATTGTCTTGCTGCCGAGTGAGGTTCGCTATTCAAAGGTTCACGAGCAGTTAAAGCAGTGGATCGGCGATGGCTTATTGGGCAATTTCGTCTGGATGACTGCTGAAAACATTAAGCCAGAAGAGTTTGGCCCTCCCACAATCCGCGGAACCGTATGGGGGCTCGATCACAATCGCGAGCTAGTCGGTATCGAGGTAGATCCTTTTGAAGAGATGGCAAAGAATCGATTTAAAACGGTTCGCCTGCTTGCTGTGCGCGTACTTTCAAATACCTTCGATCCTGATGAGACTGAATACGAAAAGTTCAACCTTTTCAGCGAATACATCAGACTCTCTCTTCCGCTTGCGACAAGCAATGATGAGCCAGGAAAGAAGACCAATCTTCGCCGTATTAACTTGGTCGTTCACCCAACAGATCTACAGTCAACAGATTATTCTCAAGTCTTCAAGGGACACTGGGATCATCACGTGATTGCATCTCCTGAAGATCGCAAGACTCCGTTGTCTGCAGATCGATTTGTTAAGGAAGATGCCCGCTATCCGAAATTTATTGCGATGCACATTGCAGCAACTGGTGGGCTTTGGAATGGTATTTCAAGAAGTCCATTTGATGAATTAGCTAAGCCTGAGTCCGGTGCGCACTCGTATCAACTTTCTCGCGTCTTTGTTAATTCAGTTCTCACCGATGGCCTTTCACGTCGAGTGGCAGCCTCAGTATTGAGTGATTTAGCTGATCCAACTATAGATCTTCATCAAAAAGGATTAGTCGCTGAGATTCCAGATACTGTTTTCATCCCAGAAACCGATGCCGAAGCGTGGGTAGATGAGATGGTTCGCATTGTTTTTGAACGCGAGAACGGGATTCTCTCCTTCGAAGAGCCAGTTCCTGCAGACGAGTTGAAGTGGGTTAAGTGGAGTGAGTGGCAAGGAATCAAGGACTTCCTCGCATTTGCTGGCAAAAAGATCATCTCGATGCCTAAGTGGTGCTGGATCTGGACTCGTCGTCGCATCGGAAAGAAACTCACTGATTCATTAGCTGGCCCAGATGGTGGTCTTGTAATCGGTGTTGATCAGGATGATGCTGCCGATATCCGCGATAAAGCTCTCTTTGATGCGATGGCAACAATTCATTCAAATGTTCAAGAGGCACAGAAAGCACTGGTCACACCTTTCCGACGTACCAATACCGCTTCACGCCCGGGACTCTGGTCTGATATTCGCCAGATGATCTATGGATTCTTAGAAGGCGGCGATCTCTCGAAGTACGGCGTTGAGAACTTTGATGGCCGATTCCCAATCTTTTCAAAGGTTGGAGATTTGATTCAGGATCCAAAAGAGATTCATCCAGTGCCCGGTCCACTTGCAGACCTCAGTGATATCACTGAAATTACTTGGAAGAACATCGACCAAGCAGAAGAGCTAGTCGAGATTCACGCTGATCACATTGCCCAGCGCAAGAACGAACTCGATCTAAAGGTCTCGCAGATGGTTGAGATCGATGCACAACTACGCGAATTACTAGGTGAACCAGAGCCAGTGCAGCCACGCAATCGCTTGAGGGGGTTCAACTAATGATGAGCAACAATAGTTTCAATCCACCGGCAAATCCTCCAGTGAATCCACCTGAGGATGGACCAGATAATCCAACGGCTGAAGTGACTAACACTCCAGAAGTAAATACAGATGTCGTTAACACACTCAATGCCAATCCGACCTTTGTGATGCCAACAGATGCACCACAAGTTCCCGTCGCAGAGCCAGAAGTTCCAGCAGGGCCAACACCTGAAGAGTTGGCAGAAATTGCTCGCCAGGAAGCCCTCGCAAAAGCAACCGGGCTGCAAGAAACACGCGCAACACTCGAACGTGATGCCCAAATTCTCATTGAAGAGATCGCACTTAAAGAAGAGTCAGCGCAGAAGTTTGCTGTATGGGTAGAACACCATCGCCGTACCTTCTTGTGGAAGATGCTCTCCAAGATGAACGAGCAACTCGACAGGATTGCAGAGAAACAGAGCGAGTACGAGACAACAGTTTCTTCAGTTGAGCTACCAAAACCTGGAGAGCTCGTCCGATATCGCAAACGTTTCCATGCCACAGTCCTTTCTGGATTGGTCGGTGTAGGGGTGGGCGGTCTGATCTGGTGGCTAATCGTCAACTACGTGCCATATGGATGGGTTGCAAAGATTGCAGTTACTACAGCACAAGTTGTTCAGTGGCTGATTGGAATTTTCGCATCAACTCTTCTTGCAGCGCTGATTCTTTACTATCGCGATTGGCGCAGATTTGATTGGAAGGTCAAGACCCTCAATCACAAGCTTCGTGATGTTGCACAAGGCGTAGATAAGGTACGCCGCGAGGAAGTTCGCCTTGCCTCTCTCTATCCTCAGGTGAAGGACTGGCTCGAAATTATCGGCTATTCACTCAACCGTCCATGGACGATGAATAGCAAGTGGTTTAAGTCGTATATCTCTGACCTCAATCAAGATGAGTTCCCATTCTCATTGCGTATCGCACAGGCGCAAGAGGAAGATGCATCATCGATGCATGAACTGCAGGGAAATGCGATGAAGCGTTACGCCGTTCGTGGTTGGCGTACACGAGTTCTTAAAGATCAGATCTTGGCTATCGCCCAAAAGGTCGGTCTTCCTTTAGAGCGGATGACGGTAGATGGCGTTGATCAGGATATTTCTTACTCTCCTGGCGGACCACGAATCGAACTCCGCAAGGGCTTAGAAAATACTGAAGCTCTTGAGCTCGTTGCTCGTCGTCAATTGATTCCTTTGACCTTTAAGGTGCAGAGCGAAGAAATTACGAAATCACGCCCACCGGTGAAGGAAAATCGCACCAACGCACTTGATGTTATTCAGGCAGATCTTGCAGGGCTTGAAGAAGAAGAGCGCGTTGATTGGGATGCATTCCTCAAAGAACCAATCGGGCCATTTGATGGCGTTGTCACTCCATTTAGCTTGGCATCCCTTGCTCCTGGTCAGGTTATGGCTGGATTCCACGAAAAGATGAAGTCTCACTTCGTTGTTCCAAAGCGCATGGAGGCACTAGCCGCTGCAAATCCAGATGCTCGCGTTGAGACATATAACGAGTCAGCTAACTTGCCGATGGATATTGTGATCAGAATGGATTTATCAGAGAAGCTGCCACCGCATGCAATCAAGATCAATCCTTCTGCTGCACGTACCGCGGAGCCAACTCCGATCATTCGCTCGATCGTTGAAGATGACGGCGATGATGATTAAGAAGCTTGCAGCAGGCTGCCTCGATGGAGCTGGCTTCTAAGTACCCAGTACTATCTGCGGCATGGAATTAACTACATGTCTCTGGTTTAACGGTCGTGCACGAGAAGCTGCAACCTTCTATACAAGCATCTTCCCTGATAGCTCAATGGAAGATAACTGGATCGCACCTACCGATACACCTGGCAATAAGCAGGGTGAAGAGATTGTCGTTAATTTCCGCATCTTTGGCCGCCCCTTCATTGGACTTAACGGGGGCCCGCAATTTCCACATTCAGAGGCGATTTCATTTCAGATTCCATGTGCCGATCAAACAGAGATCGATAAGTACTGGGAGCTATTGATTGCAGATGGCGGACAAGAAAGTCAGTGCGGATGGCTTAATGATAAGTTCGGTATTTCGTGGCAGGTGACTTCACCTGAGATGAGTCAGTACTTAGGTGGGCCAGATGCAGCAGGTGCTCAACGCGCAACACAGGCGATGCTTGAGATGCGCAAGATTGATCTTGCTGCGATGAAGGCTGCTTACTTAGCGAACTGAACGTAAGACCGCGGTGACCTTACCGAGGATCTCGCAGTTATCTCCATTGATGGGTTCAAAGTCATCATTTGCTGGCAAGAGCCAGATGTGTCCATCTTTACGTGAGAATGTTTTTACAGTTGCTTCGCCATCGATCATTGCAGCAACGATCTCGCCCTTATTGCAATCCTTCTGAGAGCGGATCACAACAAAGTCACCATCGCAGATTGCTGCGTTGATCATTGAATCACCGACGACCTTGAGCATAAAGAGATCACCAGAGCCCACAAGTGATTCAGGAAGTGGAACGATCTCTTCCACATCTTGCTCTGCGGTGATTGGACCACCTGCTGCGATGCGGCCAACAAGTGGGATAAAGCGAGTCTTATCTGTAGGGGCTGAAGCTCCGACCATTGAATCCGGGAGGACGACCTCCATCGCACGGCCGCGGTTATCGTCGCGGCGGATGAAGCCCTTCTCCTCGAGGATATCGAGCTGGTATTTGACCGAGGCAGGGGAGGCAAGGCCTGCTCCATCGGCGATTTCACGCATAGATGGGGCATAGCCCTGGGACTCGGTAGAGGTTTTGATGAATTCTAGGATCGCGACCTGGCGGGGTGTGAGCTCGCCAGTGGGGGTTGTCTTTTTGGCCATACACAGATGATTCCACAGGTTGGGGATAAATTCAAACATCTGTTCGAAAATATCTTGCAGATGTCAGTGGGGGGAGGTATTGTTTTCCTATCGAACAAGTGTTCGAAAACCTTC
>JACCDN010305025.1_pt1 | contig 11185 bp, 6 predicted proteins | sample 7441691 | NCBI WGS metagenome assembly JACCDN01 (sample SAMN15323439, study PRJNA562643) | freshwater metagenome | isolation source: river surface water | place: USA:Blue River Watershed | collected 2017-08-16
AAAAACGAACTAGCGACCCTTCAAAAAAACAACATCAAACTCAATTCTATCGGAAACCTTGAAAAATTACCTCAAAGCATCCAAACCGAATTAAATGAAGTGATGGCCATGCCAAAAAACAATACTGCCATGACGCTCACCCTTGCTTTGAGCTATGGTTCGAGAGAAGAATTACTAAATGTTGTTAAAAACATAAGCAATAAAGTTAAAAATAATATAATTTCAATAGACAGTATTGATGAATCAATTATAAATCAGCATCTTTACACGCACAATTTGCCCGATGTCGATTTATTAATTCGAACCAGTGGTGAGCATCGTATAAGTAATTTTTTATTATGGCAAATTGCCTATGCCGAATTATATTTTACGGAGGTATTGTGGCCAGATTTTAGAGAAAATGATTTATACGAAGCTATAATTAGCTATCAAAAAAGAGAAAGACGTTTTGGAAAAACAAGTGAACAAATTAAATAAAAAAAGCATTTTGAATAATTTTATTAAAGTAATTATCATCCTATTGATTGGGAATTTCTCTTTTGCACAAGACAGAATTCCATTTGACCAAGGAACAAAATACATATTAGCAGACGTAGACGTAACGGGCAAAATTACATTCAACAAACAAACGGTAATCACTTTTGCAGGATTGGAAAAAGGTCAAACCATTGTAGTACCTGGTGAAGAATTAAGTAATGCCATTAAAAAACTAGGAAAACTAGGATTGTTCAGTGATATTGATTTTTATGCTACAAAAATCGTGGGCGACAGCATCTATTTAGAATTAAACATCAATGAGTTACCCAAACTAAATGATGTGAAGATAAAAGGGCTAAAAAAATCGAAAGTTGAAGAAGTAATTAAAGAAAACAGTCTAACTAAAGGTAAAATTGTAAACGAGAATTTGATTACAACAACCAAAAATTACTTAGAAAATAAATACAAAAAAGAAGGGTTTTTCAAAACCAAAGTAACCATCAATACCGTTCAAGATTCGTTGGTATCGAATTTAGTGAACATGGTTGTTTTGATTGATAAAGGGGAAAAAGTAAAAATCAACGAAATTACGTTTGAAGGAAACGAAGTGTACGATGACAAAAAACTTCGTTCTTTCATGAAAAACACAAAGAAAATCAACCCTATCCGCATTTTGAAAGCATCTAAGTATGTCAAAGATAAATACAAGCAAGATTTGGTTACTTTAGTTGACAAATACAAAGAACGCGGATATAGAGATGCTCGAATTGTAAAAGATTCTGTATTTATAAAAAACAATAAAATTGTTGTCAATATTAAAGTAGAAGAAGGACGAAAATACTACTTTGGAAACATTAAATTCTTAGGAAACACAGCCTACCCAGACAATTTCTTGAGTCGTGTGATCGGAATCAATAAAGGGGATACTTACAATGGTGTTTTGTTTGACAAACGTATTTCAGACAAGAAAAAACCAGACGGAGACGATTTAGTAAACTTATATCAAAACAACGGGTATTTGTTTTCAAACATCAACGCAGTGGAAGTAAAAACAGCCAATGACAGTATTGATTTTGAAGTTCGAATCACAGAGGGTCCGTTGGCTTATTTCAATAAAGTATCCGTGAGCGGAAACGACAAAACCAACGACAAGGTTATTTACAGAGAATTAAAAACACGTCCAGGTGAAAAATGGAACAAAGAAGAAGTGATCAGAACCATTAGAGAGCTTGGGCAACTTGGCTTTTTTGATCCGGAAGCCATCACACCCGATGTAAAAAACCCAGATCCTGTTGCAGGAACTGTTGACTTAGAATGGAAAGTTGTAGAGAAAGGATCAAGCCAGATTGAACTTCAAGGAGGTTATGGTGGCGGTGGTTTTATCGGAACCTTAGGACTTTCTTTTAATAACTTTTCTGCAAAGAATATTTTCAAAAAAGATGCATATCGACCTTTGCCAATGGGTGACGGACAAAAAGTTTCGCTAAGAGCACAAGCCAGTTCCTACTTTCAAACCTATAGCATGTCCTTTTCAGAACCCTGGTTTGGAGGAAAAAAACCGGTAAGCTTTTCTACTTCCCTTTCCCATAGTAAACAATTTTTATATACAGGATACACTAGTTCTGTAGATAAAAGCAAAAGCTTCAATATTACCTCTTTATCTATTGGATTAGCAAAAAGATTAACTGTTCCTGATGATTTCTTCGTGTTATCAAATGCCATTAGTTTTCAGTATTATGATTTAAATAATTACAATACCGGTTTGTTTACTTTTGGTAATGGATCTTCAAGAAACCTTGCCTTCACATCGTCATTGACTAGAAACAGTAAAGGAGACAATCCTATTTTCCCTACCAAAGGATCCGAATTTAGTGTTTCTGCAAAATTTACGTTGCCTTATTCCATGTTTAACAAAATTAATTATGCCGATTTAGGAAATCAAATTGACTACAAACTGAGAAACAAATCTACAGGTTATTTCGGGGTAGATGACAACTTCATCGATACCGGAGATTTGATCAAAAAAGCTACATTAAATGGTCAATCGGGTTATATTAGAGTAAACGAAGCCAACTTCATTGATGCAGATGTAGATCAAGGAATTGTTGATCAGAAGAAATTTAATTGGTTAGAATATTACAAAGTAAAATTCAAAGGAGATACGTATTTACGTTTGTTTGGAACACCTCAAAAAGCACTTGTATTGAGAGCACTGGGAGAGTTTGGTTATCTAGGCGCATACAACAATGACCGCGGATTGGTGCCTTTTGAACGTTTCTTTTTAGGTGGTGACGGATTAGCAAATTACGCGTTAGATGGTCGTGAAGTGATCCAACTTAGAGGATACCCAAACCAATCCTTATCTTCTCAAAACGGAGGTACGATTTACAACAAATTCTCGTTAGAGTTAAGATACCCAATTACTTTAAAATCATCGGCATCCATTTATGTGTTGAGTTTTCTTGAAGCAGGTGGATCGTATGATAATTTTAAAGCCTATAATCCGTTCATCTTACAACGTTCAGCTGGATTTGGTTTGAGAGTGTTTATGCCTGCATTTGGATTGTTAGGAATTGATTTTGGAAATGGTTTTGATGCTGTTCCAGGATTAACAAAACCAAATGGTTGGGAAACACATTTTATAATTGGACAACAATTTTAGTATATTTGCTAATCAATAACAAAATAACTATGAAAAAATATATTTTGATCCTTATCGGGAGTATTCTAACTACAACCTCTGCTTTTTCTCAAGCCAAAGGAGTAAAGATAGGTTATATAGACATGGAATATATTTTAGAAAAAGTACCTGATTATGCTGAAGCTAAAAACCAGTTGGATGCAAAAGCAGAAAAATGGAAGCAAGAAATTGAACTTAAGAAAATTGAAATAAACAAGTTAAAAGAAACCCTGAAAACAGAAAAAGTACTTTTGACCAAAGAACTTATAGAAGAGAGAGAAGCTGAAATAGCATTTCTGAACAATGAACTTTTGGACTACCAACAAAAACGTTTTGGACCAAGTGGCGATTTAATCATTCAAAAAGCGGTTTTAATCAAACCGATTCAAGATCAAGTTTTCAATGCCGTTCAAGATTTTGCAGAAGCCAAAAAATTCGATTATATTTTCGACAAATCTTCCGATATGACCATGCTATTTGCAGCCAAGAGATTGGATATTAGTGACCGAATTGTTGCGGTATTAACACGTGCTGAAAAAAAGGATGAATTGAACAAAAAACAATTAAAAGCATTAGAAGATAAAGAAAAATTCGAAGATGCCATGATGGACAATCCGGAATTGGCTGAAAAACAAAAATTAGCAGACGAAAAAAAGGAAGAAAGGCAAAAATTAATTGACCAAAAGAAAGCGGCTGCCGACGAAAAGAAAAAAGCGTTAGAAGAAAAGAAAAAAGCAGCTTTAGAGGCAAAAGAAAAAGCAAAGACTGGCACAGTTTCTGATAATAGCACAAAAGCGGCGGCTGATAAAAAATTAGAAGACAAAAAAGCGGAGCAACAAAAAAAGGTAGATGCAGCCAATGAAGCAAGAATCAAAGCCCAAGAAGAACGCAAGAAAATAATTGAAGACCGTCAAAAAGCTTTGGAAGAAAAAAGAAATAAAACAATCAAAACGCGTGATTCGATCAAAAAAGCTAGAGAAGAACAATTAAAACAAAAATAGAAACCCAAAAATTAACACGATCAATTAAATTACAAAAAATGAAACAAATCAAAACATTAGTAATAGCAGTAGTAGCGTTTTTCGGAATGCAGTCAATGAATGCTCAAACAACCATTGCTCACGTAGATGTAAATGAATTAACTTCTAAAATGCCTGCCATCTTAGATGCTCAAAAACAATTGCAAAAATTAGGTGAAACTTACAACACAGAATACAATGCAATGGTTACAGAATACAAAACAAAAATTGAAAAATACGAAAAAGAAGGTGCTACCGCTACAGAAGCTGTAAACCAATCAAGACAAACTGAAGTGCAAGATATGGCTAAAAGAATTAGTGAATATCAAGAAAATGCACAAAAAGAATTGCAAACAAAAGAAGGAGATTTGATGAAACCACTTATCGAAAAAATCAAAGCTTCTATTCAAAAAGTAGGAAAAGCAAAAGGGTTCAAATATGTATTAAACAGTGCAGATGGAACTCTTTTATTAGCTGATGGTACAGACATCACTGCTGATGTTAAAAAAGACTTAGGTTTTTAATCCAACCCCATAAAATACTTTAAAACTGTTCAATCATATTGAACAGTTTTTTTTTACATTTGTTTTATGATAAACAACCATCCTATCGGACTTTTTGATTCAGGAATTGGCGGAACTTCTATTTGGAAGGCGATCCATCAATTACTGCCAAACGAAAGCACTATTTATCTTGCCGATAGCAAAAATGCACCCTACGGGATTAAAACCAAGGAAGAGATCATCCATTTATCATGTAAAAATACCGAGTTCTTATTGAATCAAAATTGCAAGACCATTGTAGTTGCTTGTAACACGGCAACAACCAATGCAATAAAAGAACTTAGATCTACATACGACATTCCATTCATTGGAATTGAACCCGCCATAAAACCGGCAGCATTGCATTCCAAAACACAAACCATTGGTATTCTTGCCACGAAAGGAACCCTCAATAGTGCGTTATTTTACCAATCGGTAGAGAAATACAAAGAGATCAATATCATAGAGCAAATTGGCCATGGATTGGTCGAATTAATAGAAAATGGAGAGATCCATTCACCGAAGATGACAATGCTCTTGCAATCTTATTTACAACCTATGATAGAGGCCAATATCGACTATTTAGTTTTAGGTTGCAGCCACTACCCTTATTTGATTCCGCAAATACAACAAATCATTCCCAACCACATACAAATCATTGACTCGGGCGAAGCGGTTGCGAGACAAACCAAAAATATTTTGCAGGAAAAAACAGGTTTCAGAACGGATGTAACCCCCAACTCCATTCAATTTTATACCAATACCAATCCAAAAGTATTGTCTGATATATTGGAAAACCAATACACCATCATTCAAAAAGATTTTTAGGAATAGAACTTTCGACTTAAGATTCGATTATTCTTCTTTGAACCAACTAGAATACATCACGTAATTATTAGAAATACGGTCGATTTCTGAAGCAAAATTAGATTGGTCGATGTCTTTCACTTTTTTGGCCGGAACACCTGCATAAATAGCGCCTGATTCTACTACTGTATTTTGAGTAATAACAGCTCCGGCAGCAATAATGGTGTTGCTGTGAACAACGCAGTTATCCATGATAATAGCGCCCATCCCCACCAAGACATTGTCGTGAATGGTACACCCGTGCACAATGGCATTATGACCAATAGAAACGTTGTTTCCAATTAAAGTAGGATGCTTTTGATACGTACAATGCACCACAGCTCCATCTTGGATATTGACTTTATCGCCTATTTTGATATAATTTACATCCCCACGAAGTACCGCATTGAACCAAACACTACATTGTTTTCCAAGAGTAACATCACCAACAATTGTCGCATTTTCAGCAACATAACAATCTGCTGGTATGATGGGTGATTTTCCGTTTACTGATTTTATGATCATACTTTTTTTGCTAAAAAAAATCCCGATACGATCGGGATTTGTATTAAATTAATTAACCGCAGGACAGTTACAGTGGTATTTCTCTGGTTCGCAGAACAAGTTAATTCCCAATGTAATTTGATGAAAACCTCCGTTGGTAAAATTGATGTTTCCTAATAAATGTGAATAGGTATAAGACACAACATATTGGTTATAGTTAATACCCACAATTGGAGTAATGTATTGCAATTTTTGAGTAGCAATGGCATTTCCTTCTACATATTGTGCTCCATCCAAAGATCTTCTGTAAGACAATGCTCCCCAAAGTTTACCAAATTCCATCGTTTTATATACTTTCATATTCAAATCTACGATTGATTCTTTAGTTGCCATGATATTTTGAAACATGAAAGAAGGCTCAAACAATAAGTTATCAGAATCTCCAAATGTATATCCTGCATTAAATACAATCCTTTTTAAATCTACAGGCTCTCTGTCTGTATATAATTTACGATCGCTTGCCAAGGCATTTTTCACAGTTAAGTGTGCATAGAAATCTAAGTAATTATATGAAGCTCCTAAATCAACATTAAAATAAGTTGCTTTTTGGATAATGGTTCCGTCAATAGCTGGATCAAAAGTTGGATTGCTAATTAAAAAACTAGTTTCATCTAAAGTACTTTGTGCAAAACCAGCGTTGATACCAAATGACAATTGATTTAAATCAACGGCATCTCTAGAAAAACGCAAATGGTGTGCATAAGCAACTCGCAATCCTTTTTGAGCATGGTATCCATTTTTATCATTGATTAATATGACACCTAATCCATCTTTTTCTGAAGCACGCCAGTTGTAACCAATTGTTTGTAATGCTGGTGCATCTTTTTCTCCAAACCATTGTTGTCTAGCCGTTAATCTTAATTTATCACAACTAGATGCACCCGCCATAGAGGGATGTAATAAAAAATAGTTGTCTGATAAATAATCTGAATAGACTGGTAATACTTCTTGAGTATATCCAATTTTGGCGAACAATACTAATATTAGTAAATAAAGTTGTCTAAAGTTCATATAATGCTATCTTTTTAATGTAAAATGTGCTTTAAATTCTTTGGTAGTTGTTCCTTCTAAATACTCCACAGTAAACCAGTAATCTGTTGATGGTAATGGGTTGCCGTTGTAGGTTCCATCCCAACCTTGTCCTTGTGGGGTGATTTGTTTGATCAATTTTCCAAATCGGTCAAATATATAAATTTTTGCGCTAACTTGGTCAGACAATCCAAATATATTCCAGGTATCTTGTATTCCATCTCCGTTAGGCGTGAAATACCTTGGGTAATCGATCGTTTGAATGCCTTCGATATACATCGGATCACAACTTGCTTCCAAGCCTCCTTCTGTATCCCAAATCGTGATGAAATGTGTTCCAAATGCTACGTTCTCAAACACCGGACTGTCTTGTCTTGGCCCGTTGTCTAAACTGTATTGGTAGGTTCCATATCCGTCAATATTTTGAACGGTGATCGTTTGGTTGTTGTCAAAATAATTAGACACCACATACGATGGATTGGTTCCCACAACAACAGCTTGTCCAGATTGGATTACCTCAAAGGTATCCGATACATTTGAACATGCCGGGGTGTTCAATCCACTGGTGCTTGTCATCACAACGGTATAGCTGCGTGTCGCTCCATTTGGTTCTGCTGTATCTACCCATAAGGTAGAACTTGTTCCTATCACAGTAGTTGGCGCACTTGCCTCAAACCACTCATAGGTATAACTTCCTGGAACGGTATTGGTCGCTTCTAACAACAACGGACGCACTACGACTTTGGTATCAAAATCAACACAAATCGTGTTTACTGCGTTTTGTGTTACAATCAACGGCTCGGCCAATCGCTCAACCTGCGCATTGAATGAAGTCAGTACAAAACATCCTGTTGTATTGTTGGTTACTCGAATCCAAACTCGGTGGGTATAAATCATATAGTTAGGCTCATCCAATATTTGGTTGGTTCCGTTTTGTGCATCGGTTTGATTGTTGTAGAAAGTAACAGTAAAGTTCAGTGGTGATTGTGTTCCTAATACATCATCTACCAAATCATTCAACGGATAGTTAAACAAACCATCGTTTATCAAGTCGGTGTCGCAGGTAACAAAATCAATCGGCGCTGTAGCACTTGGTAATGGATTTACTCTCAACTCAAAACCTCCAGTAGCATTGACACATCCTGTTGTATTGTTCACTATGCGAACATAGATCGTTTGTGGGTTGGTTGTGTTTTCAAAGGCCGTTGGTGTCGTGATGGCTCCTGTACCTGCTTGTGCGGCAGGTTGGCTGGTGTAGAAACTCACCGTGTAATCACTTGGCAACTGACTTGCTCCTAATATCTCTGTTATTTTGGTAGTCAAATTAAAGAACTCTTTTTGATCTCCCGGATTGTTTACATCACACAATTCATAAGCACTAATAGAAGCATTGACCGTTGGCAATGGATTCACCACAATAGGTTGCTCTACCAATACGTAACAATTCTCACTGAACGAATCGATGAAGTTATTACTCGATACGCGTATCCATACATTGGCACCTACATTGGCTGCTGTTGGATCCAATATCTCGTTGGTGTTGTTAACCGCATCGGTATAACTTGGATAGTAATGCAAAGTTACCGTGCTATCAGCATTCATGATGTAACTTTCATTTACCGTCAAATCAAATACTTCCAATCCATCCCCTGGTGCATTGTCATCACATTGAGTCAATTCCATTGGGTCTGTATTGGGTGTTGGTATTTTTAGTACCGTCAACGTCAAAGTACGTGTTGAGATACATCCTGTTGCGTTGTTGATCGCTTGAATGTAGATCGTTTGATTGGCCGATATGGTATTGATAAATGCCGTTGGGGTGGTTATCAAGTTGGTGAAAGCCGAATCGATGTAAAACGATAAGGTATGACCTGGAACTACTCCTATGTAATTGGCAATATCAAACGTCGTGAACTCATCATTTGGAATCGAATCTGTATCACATACTTTCAACAACGTAGGTGTGTTGAGTACCGTTGGTGCATTTACTACCAAAGTAAACGAACCTACTGCATAACATCCCGATGCAATGTCTTGAACCGTGTACCAAATAGTTTGGTTGTTAGATCCTATGAAGTTAGTTGTGATGCTAATAGCAAACTGAAGGTTCTCTGCATTGATTTGGCTATCGTAATATTTTACAATATAATTAGACCCTGCTGTAGGTTGACCGTTCAAGATGGTTTGGGTTTGTTGTTCCAAATCAAATGAAGTTTGACCGTTTTGTTGGTTGCTATCATAATCACACTCTACCAAAGAAGTCAAAGTAACTACCTCTGGTGATGGATTGACAATCAACTCAATTTGTATCACACTGTAACATCCAAGACTGTCCTCTCCTCTTACATACAAAATTTGATTTCCTATTTGGTTGTTTGGATAATTACACGCTAACGGATTGACATCATCTTGTGCATTTGGCAAAGTAGCATGATACGTTATGGTGTAATTCGAGTTAGGGTCTATCAACGACGTCAACGAACATAAATCGAAAACGGTATCGCCATTTTGATCCGAGTCACAAAGCACATAAGGTACTGCTTGAGCTACCAATACCGGTAATGGATTCACAACTAATTCCATTGTTGAAGTAGCATAACATCCTGTAGTTGTATTGGTGATTCTAACACCAATGGTCTGACTATTTACTTGTGTATTGGTATAGGTTGCTGTGGTGATCTCATTGGTTGGCGGGTTGTTTTGAGCATCTGCCAAGGTTGGATAAAACTGAACACTCATCGAAGTTTGTCCTTGTAATATCGAACTTATTTGTGAAGACAAATCAAAAGGCTCTTTGCCTATTTCTGTCTGATCCATATCACATAATTCATACGCCGGGAAAGGTGTAAGTACCGTTGGTAATGGATTCACTCGTAAGATGAAGCTGCCTGTAGCATTCACACATCCTGTTGTGTTATTCACAACGCGAACATAGATCGTTTGTGGATTGACCGTATTTTGGAAAACCGTAGGAGTTGTGATCTCTGTTCCTGCAACTCCAGCTTGCGCTGCGGGTTGAGTTGTATAGAACGTTACTGTGTAATCACTTGGCAACTGAGTAGCTCCTAATATTTCTGTCGTTTTTGTGGTTAAATCAAAGATTTCTTTTTGATCTCCTGTATTGTTGTCATCACATAATTGATAATCTGTTACCGATCCTACAGATGGTAATCTATTTACAACCAATTGCAAGGTTACTGTCGATGGACACTGAGGGGCTGCCGGATCAAAAACGCGTACATAAACAGGCAATCCTCCCGCTGCATTCACACAATAAGAAGTCGTAGACAAAGGGTTCAATCCCGTTTGAGCATCCGATGGTGTGATATGGTAAGTAATCGAAACCGTTGGATCGGTTGTAATCTCTGCATTTTTTGATGCTAAATTAAAACAGTATATCCCGTCATTGTTCAACGTATCGTCACACACAACATACGGTGTAGGTGATGTAATATTTGGGGCTCCTACTATGGTAATACTCGCACTTGCTGTAGCAACAGCACATCCGTTACCTGTGGTAGCTATATCAATAATATAAGGCGATCCTATGGCACTTGTTGGGGTTCCTGAAATAATCAACGTGTTGCCTGTTAAAGTAGAGATTACGCCTGTTGGAAGTCCTGTTACTGTTGCGCCTGTTGCACCGCCTGATAACGTATAGGTGATAGTAGCCATCGCATTTCCAAAACAAAAGGTTTGATTTGCAGTCGCTGCTAATGAACTAAGTGTAATTGCATGCACTGGGTCAACGGTGATACTTCCACCTTCGGTGGCTACCGCACAGGCATTACCGGTTGTGGTAATCGCGTAAGTAAACGGAGATCCTGTCGTCGTAGTTGGTGTTCCTGTTATGGTTAAGGTGTTTCCTGTCACAGAAGAAGTAACTCCTGCTGGAAGACCTGTTACCGTCGCGCCTGTTGCACCGCCTGATAAGGTATAGGTAATATTTGTAATTGGCGTGTTCACACAAAGGGTTTGCGCCTCGGTTGCTGCTGCTGAACTAAGTGCAATTGCATGGACTGGGTCCA
>JACCDN010099174.1_pt1 | contig 11183 bp, 20 predicted proteins | sample 7441691 | NCBI WGS metagenome assembly JACCDN01 (sample SAMN15323439, study PRJNA562643) | freshwater metagenome | isolation source: river surface water | place: USA:Blue River Watershed | collected 2017-08-16
CGATGAATCTGACGGCATTGCTGCGGCGCTGGCGAACGCTGTTGCCGCAGCGGGCTGATTATGCCGAGGCGCCCCGCAGTTGGCGGTCGGATCTGATGGCTGGAATCACGGTCGGAATAGTGGCGTTGCCGCTGGCGTTGGCGTTTGGTGTGTCCAGCGGGGTCGGTGCCGAGGCAGGGTTGATCACCGCAGTGGTGGCCGGGATTGTAGCCGCGGTGTTTGGTGGTTCGCCCGTGCAGGTGTCGGGTCCGACCGGTGCGATGGTCGTGGTGCTCGCGCCTATTGTCGTGCAATTTGGGGTTCCGGCGATTGTGGTGGTCGGTGTCATGGCGGGCGTCGTCTTGGTCGTTGCTGCGCTGTTGCGGTGGGGCCGAGCGATTGCATACATTCCGTGGCCCGTCATCGAGGGATTCACCGTCGGAATTGCCGTCATCATATTTCTGCAACAAATTCCGTTGGTTGCGGGCGAAGCCGCGACAGATTCGACGAATGCGGTGGTAATCGCCGCAGCGTCGGTGTGGGGGATTCGTGATTCCGTGGTGGTGTGGAATCTGGTCGCGGTCGCAGTTGTGGCGTTGATTATGTGGGTGATGCCCAAAATTTCACGTGCGATTCCCGGCAGCATTGTTGCCATTATCGTGGTCACCGTCGCCGCCGAATGGGCTGGTGTGCCGCTCGAACGCATCGGGGAACTGCCGTCACAGTTGCCGCTTCCCGCTCTGCCTGCTATTGACCTGTCGACATTTGTCGCATTGGTTCCCGCGGCACTCACCGTTGCGGCCTTGGCGGGAATCGAATCGCTGTTATCTGCCCGAGTGGCGACCACCATGGTGGACTCTGGCCCGTATGACCCCGACCGCGAACTGTTCGGGCAGGGCCTGGCGTCAATCGCCGCCGCCGCATTTGGTGGGATGCCAGCGACCGGCGCGATTGCCCGCACAGCGGTGAATGCCCGATCGGGTGCTCGCACACGCATCGCGGCTATCGTGCACGCCGTCGTGTTGGTGCTCGTCATCTACGGTGCATCCTCGTGGGCTGAACGCATCCCGTTGCCCGCACTGGCGGGCGTGCTCATGGTTACCGCCGCGCGAATGGTGCCTCGTGGAGCTACCCGCAGTATTTTGCGGTCCACGAAATCCGACGCATTCGTGTTTGTCGCCACGGCCGTGATCACCGTCGCCTTCGACCTCATCGATGCTGTGGCCATCGGGATTATGGTCACCGCTGTCTTTGCATTGCGCCAATTGACCAGGTCGTCGGGCGTTCACCGCGAATACATTCCGGGGGAGGCCCAGCCGCAAGACGACCAGATCGCCGTGTTCCGGCTCGACGGGGCCCTGTTCTTTGGCGCGGCGGAACGCATCTTTGAACGACTCGTCTCGGTCGCGGGGGTCAGGGTCGTCATCCTCAGGATGTCGGGTCTGCAATTCCTCGACGCAACCGGCGCCCATGTGCTCGTCGATGTCGTCGACAGACTGCATGACCACGGTGTCGACGTCATTGTGAAGGGCATACAGCCCGAACATCACGGACTGGTCAGCAGGGTGGGCCTGCCGGGCAGCGTGCCACTCTGTGCGAGCCTTGATGAGGCACTCACCGTCGCACGCGCACTGGTGGCCGCGCGGTAATCTGTTCAGCAAACGAGGAGTCACTCATGAAGGTCGTCAACGAAACAATTTTCCGCCTGTTCCTGGGCGCCGTACTGACCTGGGTTGCCCTGTTCCTCGTCTATGTCACCAATGCGGGGCAGTCACCGGAACTTGCCGCCGTGACAGCACTGAGCCTGGCCGTGGGCGGAAGCGGCCTGGCGTGGATTATGTGGGTTGCCGTGTCCGTCACGATCGCCATCATCACGCGCAAAACCCCCGAATCCAGCACACGCAACGTCGTGACATACATCGTGCCCGTCATCGCAGCATCCATCAACGTGCTCATCGCGGTACTCATGGTCAACGGCACGGGAGGACAAGGACTCAGCGACCTGTTCATCCCCATTGCGATAATTTCGAGTATCGCATTTGCGGGCGCAGCCGTCGTCGCCGTGGCACTCAGCCGAATTCTTTTTCGGTGGCTCAACTCCCGCTAAAACCCGACACGCCCGGGTTGCGTAATTGCCCTGAGTGTGGCAGACTCGACAAGTTGTGAAATTTCGCGCCTATCGTGCGTGAATCACTGCCAGTCAGTGCCCAGGTTCTCTGGGCCGCGGGCAGACAATACGGCCTCGGCCGGTTGATAGAAGAACAGTGGTGCGCAAGCACAAAATGCTCACGCGGTGGATACCCCAGCGCGCAGGAAAGAAAGAGTGGACCATGGCGGGACAGAAAATCCGCATTCGGCTCAAGTCGTATGACCACGCCGGACTCGACGCCTCGGCACGAAAGATCGTTGACACGGTTACCCGTGCAGGTGCAACTGTAGTTGGCCCCGTGCCTCTGCCGACCGAGAAGGATGTCGTTGCCGTCATCCGCTCACCTCACAAGTACAAGGACAGCCGCGAGCACTTTGAGAAGCGCACACACAAGCGTCTCATCGACATCATCGACCCGACGCCCAAGGCTGTCGACTCGCTGATGCGTCTCGACCTGCCCGAAGACGTCTCCATCGAAATCAAGCTCTAAGGACTCCCCGCATGACTAAGGTTGCAAACACCAAGGGTCTCCTGGGCGTCAAGCTCGGAATGACTCAGGCCTGGGACGAGAACAACCGCGTTGTTCCCGTCACCGTGGTCGCAGTGGCCCCCAACGTGGTCACTCAGATCCGTAACAACACCGTTGACGGCTACGAAGCGATCCAGATCGCTACCGGCGCCATCGACCCTCGTAAGGTCACCAAGCCTCTGGCTGGTCACTTCGAGAAGGCTGGCGTTACCCCCCGCCGTCACATCACCGAGATCCGCACCGCCGACGCAGCGTCGTACGAGGTCGGTCAGGAACTCACCGTTGATGTGTTCGAAGCCGGACAGGTTATCGACGTTGTCGGAACCAGCAAGGGTAAGGGCACCGCTGGTGTCATGAAGCGCCACAACTTCAAGGGTGTTTCCGCATCGCACGGTTCGCACCGTAACCACCGTAAGCCCGGTTCGATCGGTGCTTCGTCGACCCCCTCGCGCGTCTTCAAGGGCATGCGCATGGCCGGTCGTATGGGTAACGAGCGCGTCACCGTACTCAACCTCCGCATCCACGCAGTGGACGCAGAGCGTGGCCTCCTCCTCATCAAGGGCGCTGTCCCCGGTGCTGCAGGCCGTCTCGTGTTTGTTCGCAACGCAGTGAAGGGAGCCTAAGACTATGTCGCAGGTCACCATCGTTGACGCCGCCGGTAAGAAGGTTGGCACCGTCGACCTCCCCGCTTCGGTATTCGACGTTCAGGCCAACGTGCCTCTGATCCACCAGGTCGTTGTTGCTCAGCTTGCAGCTGCTCGTCAGGGCACTCACAGCACCAAGGGCCGCGGCGAGGTTTCCGGCTCGGGCCGCAAGCCTTTCAAGCAGAAGGGAACCGGTCGTTCGCGTCAGGGTTCCGTCCGCGCCCCCGAGCACAAGGGTGGTGGAGTCGTCCACGGACCCACTCCTCGTGACTACTCGCAGCGCACCCCCAAGAAGATGATCGCGCAGGCTCTCCTGGGCTCCATCTCGGACCGCGCACGCGCAGGCCGCATCCAGGCTGTCACCGAGTTCGTTGCTAACGCAGCAATCTCGACCAAGGCAGCTTCGGGCCTCATCGCCAGCATCACCAACGGACCCAACGTTCTCGTTGTGGTTAACCGTGGCGAAGACGCAGCAGCAAAGACTGTTCGTAACCTCGCAGGCGTTCACGTGCTCTTCCACGACCAGCTCAACGCATACGACGTCCTCCACAGCGACGACATCGTGTTCACGTCGGTTGCACTGGAAGCCTTCATCGCCGGCAAGACCAAGAAAGAGGTGACCGCATGAGCATCCTCTCCATCGCTCTGAACAAGGACCCCCGCGACATCATCATCGCGCCGGTTGTTAGCGAAAAGAGCTACGGCCTCATCGACGAAGGCAAGTACACCTTCATCGTTGCCCCGAACGCCAACAAGACCGAAATCAAGCTCGCTATCGAGAAGATCTTCGGTGTAAAGGTTGCTTCGGTCAACACCCTCAACCGCACTGGTAAGACCCGCAAGACGAAGTTCGGAATCGGCAAGCGCAAGGACACCAAGCGCGCCATCGTTTCGCTCGCCTCGGGCACGATCGACATCTTCACGGCTGTCGGCTAAGGGATAAGGAACAGATCTCATGGCAATTCGTAAATACAAGCCGACTACCCCGGGCCGTCGTGGCTCGTCGGTAGCGGACTTCGCAGAAATCACGCGTTCGACCCCCGAGAAGTCGCTGCTCAAGCCTCTTCCCAAGACCGGTGGTCGTAACAACGCAGGTCGCATCACCACCCGCCACATCGGTGGTGGCCACAAGCGCCAGTACCGTCTGATCGACTTCCGTCGTCACGACAAGGACGGCGTTGACGCCAAGGTTGCTCACATCGAGTACGACCCCAACCGCACCGCACGTATCGCACTGCTTCACTATGTTGACGGCACCAAGCGTTACATCATCGCCCCCAACAAGCTTTCTCAGGGCGACATCGTGGAATCGGGTCCCGCAGCCGACATCAAGCCCGGCAACAACCTCCCCTTGAAGAACATCCCCGTGGGTACCGTTATCCACGCGATCGAACTTCGCCCCGGTGGAGGCGCAAAGATGGCTCGTAGCGCTGGCGCTTCGGTTCGTCTGGTTGCTAAGGACGGCCCCTACGCGCAGCTTCGTCTGCCCTCGGGTGAAATCCGCAACGTTGACGTGCGCTGCCGCGCAACCGTCGGCGAGGTCGGAAACGCCGAACAGTCGAACATCAACTGGGGTAAGGCTGGCCGTATGCGCTGGAAGGGTGTCCGCCCGACCGTGCGTGGTGTCGCCATGAACCCCGTCGACCACCCCCACGGTGGTGGTGAGGGTAAGACCTCTGGTGGTCGTCACCCTGTCAGCCCTTGGGGCCAGGCCGAAGGCCGCACCCGTCGCCCCAAGAAGGCCAGCGACAAACTCATCGTCCGTCGCCGTAACGTCGGCAAGAAGCGTTAGTAGGAGCCCGGAATGCCTCGCAGTCTTAAGAAGGGTCCCTTCGTTGATGACCACCTCTACCGCAAGGTAGCAGGCCAGAACGAAGCCGGCACCAAGAACGTGATCCGCACCTGGTCGCGTCGTTCGATGATCATCCCCGCGATGCTCGGACACACCATCGCCGTACACGACGGCCGCAAGCACGTTCCGGTATTCGTTACCGAAACGATGGTCGGCCACAAGCTCGGCGAATTCGCACCCACCCGCACCTTCCGTAGCCACGTGAAGGACGACAAGAAGGGCCGTCGCCGCTAAGGCGATGGGATAGGTATCCAATCATGGTTGAATCCAGCGCCCGCCTCGTCGGTGTTCGTGTAACCCCCCAGAAGGCTCGTCGTGTTGTGGACCTGGTCCGCGGCAAGGCAGTGCCTGAAGCTCTCGCAATCCTGAAGTTCGCACCTCAGGCCGCATCGGAGCCCGTATTCAAGCTTGTTGCTTCGGCTGTTGCTAACGCTCGCGTTAAGGCAGACGCTGCAAACGAGTACTTCAACGAGAATGACCTCGTGATCGACCGCATCTTTGTTGATGAGGGTGTCACGATGAAGCGTTTCCGCCCCCGTGCACAGGGACGCGCATCTCAAATCCTTAAGCGCACCAGCCACATCACCGTTCACGTTGCAACGGCTGAGGCTTCGAAGAAGGCGAGCAAGTAATGGGTCAGAAAGTACACCCCTACGGATTCCGTCTCGGAATCACGACCGACCACCGCTCGCAGTGGTTCTCGGACAGCACCAAGGCCGGAGAGCGTTACTCGGACTATGTGGCAGAAGACGTTCGTCTGCGCCGCTTCCTCCAGGACAAGCTCGACCGTGCCGGTGTCTCGCACATGGTCATCCGCCGCACCCGCGACCGCGTCAACGTTGATGTGCACGTAGCACGTCCCGGTGTCGCAATCGGTCGTCAGGGCACCGGCCTTGACAAGCTCCGTGACGAGGCTCGCGAACTCACCGGCAAGACCGTGATCGTGAACATCGTTGAGGCAGCAAACCCCGAAGCCGACGCTCAGCTCGTCGCACAGGGCATCGCCGAGCAGCTCAGCGCACGTGTGGCTTTCCGCCGCGCAATGCGTAAGGCTCTCCAGGGTGCACAGCGCGCAGGCGCCAAGGGTGTTCGTATCCAGGTTTCGGGCCGTCTCGGTGGCGCTGAAATGTCGCGTTCGGAGTTCTACCGCGAAGGCCGTGTGCCCCTGCACACCCTCCGTGCGAACATCGACTACGGCTTCTACGAGGCACGCACCACCTTCGGCCGCATCGGCGTGAAGGTCTGGATCTACAAGGGTGACATCACCAACCAGGAACTCGCTCGCGAACAGGCTGCTCAGAAGGCAGCACGTGGTGGGCGTGACGGAAACCGCGGCGCACGTCGTGGAGCTCCCCGCAAGGATGCTCCCACGCAGGCCGCCAATGCAGGAGTTGAGGCGTAACTATGTTGATTCCTCGTAAGGTCAAGCACCGCAAGCAGCACCACCCCGGCCGCGCCGGCGCTGCAACTGGTGGCACCAAGGTCAGCTTTGGTGAATTCGGTATCCAGGCAATCACCCCTGCATACGTCACCAACCGTCAGATCGAGTCCGCTCGTATCGCCATGACCCGTCACATCAAGCGTGGTGGAAAGGTGTGGATCAACATCTACCCCGACCGTCCGCTGACCAAGAAGCCTGCGGAAACCCGAATGGGTTCCGGTAAGGGTTCGCCCGAGTGGTGGGTCGCCAACGTCAAGCCCGGTCGCGTCCTCTTCGAGGTCGCCGGCGTTAACGAGCAGCTCGCTCGTGAAGCCATGACCCGTGCAATTCACAAGCTGCCCCTTAAGGCACGCATCATCAAGCGCGAGGAGGGAGACGCGTAATGGCTATCGGAACCAAGACACTTGCCCCGGCCGATCTCGATACTTTCGAGAACGAGCGTCTCATTGACGAGCTGAAGAAGGCGAAGGAAGAACTCTTCAACCTGCGCTTCCAGGCCGCAACGGGTCAGCTCGAAAGCCACGGACGAGTTCGTGCTGTCAAGCGCGACATCGCACGTATCTACACCGTCATTCGCGAACGCGAGCTGGGCCTGCGCGCCACGCCCGCTGCCGCACCGGCCAAGAAGGCCACCAAGGCCGCAAAGGTCGAAGAGACTGCTGAGGAGAACAACTAATGGCTGGCAAGAAGGTCGAGGAGACTACTCCCGAGGCTCGCCCCTACCGTAAGACTCGCCGCGGCATCGTGTCGAGCGACAAGATGGACAAGACCATCACCGTCGTCGTTGAGGACCGCGTAAAGCACCCCCTCTACGGCAAGGTTATGACTCGTTCGTCGAAGATCAAGGCGCACGACGAAAACAACACCGCTGGTATCGGCGACCTCGTTGTTATCGCCGAGACCCGTCCCCTGTCCGCTACGAAGCGCTGGCGCCTCGTCGAGATCGTGGAGAAGGCGAAGTAATTCGCTTTCACACTGAGGAGTGAGAAATGCTACAACAGGAATCTCGACTTAAGGTCGCTGACAACACTGGTGCGAAAGAGCTGCTGGTCATCCGTGCACTCGGCGGTTCGACCCGTCGTTACGCCGGTATCGGTGACATCATCGTCGCAACCGTGAAGGACGCTATCCCCGGCGGAAACGTGAAGAAGGGTGAGGTCGTCAAGGCCGTCGTCGTTCGCACCGTCAAGGAAACCCGTCGTCCCGATGGCTCGTACATCAAGTTCGATGAGAACGCAGCCGTCATTATCAAGAACAAAGAAGGCGACCCCCGCGGTACCCGTATTTTCGGACCCGTAGGCCGCGAGCTTCGTGACAAGAAGTTCATGAAGATCGTGTCGCTGGCACCGGAGGTGATTTAGTTCCATGGCGAACATCAAGAAGGGTGACCTGGTTCAGGTCATCACCGGCAAGAGCCAGAAGAATGGCGGAGACCGTGGCAAGCAGGGCGAGGTGCTCGAGGTAATCACCGCGACCAACCGCGTTGTTGTCCAGGGAATCAACTTTGTCACCAAGCACGTGCGTGTTGGCCAGTCCAGCAACGGCACCAAGACTGGTGGCATCGAGACCGTCGAGGCTCCCATCCACGTGTCGAACGTGGCACTCGTAGACCCCAAGACCAAGAAGCCCACCCGCGTTGGTTTCCGTCTTGAGACCGTTGAAAAGAATGGCGTTTCCAAGACCGTACGTGTCCGTTACGCCAAGAAGTCAGGTGAGAAGATCTAATGACCGCAACTGCAGCGGCTGGCAAAATCCAGCCCCGTCTGAAGCAGAAGTACCGCAGCGAAATCACCGCCGCACTGACCTCGGAGTTCGGTTACACGAACCCCCACCAGGTTCCTCGCCTGGTCAAGGTTGTTGTGAACACCGGTGTTGGTGAAGCAGCACGTGACTCGAAGGTCATCGACGGCGCAGTCCGCGACTTGACCCTCATCACCGGCCAGAAGCCTCAGATCAACATTGCTCGCAAGTCGATTGCACAGTTCAAGCTGCGTGAAGGCATGCCCATTGGTGCACACGTTACCCTTCGTGGCGACCGTGCCTGGGAATTCCTTGACCGCCTGATCTCGCTGGCTCTTCCCCGTATCCGCGACTTCCGCGGTCTCTCGGACCGCCAGTTCGACGGCAACGGAAACTACACCTTCGGTCTTCAGGAACAGTCAGTGTTCCACGAGATCGACCAGGACAAGATTGACCGTGTTCGCGGTTTCGATATCACTATCGTGACTACGGCCAAGACGGACGACGAGGGTCGCGCTCTGCTGCGTCACTTCGGCTTCCCGTTTGTGAACAAGACCAACTCATAACCCCATCATCATCAAGGTCGGCTCTCGTGTAACGGGCGTCGAAACCGGATGGAGAACAGGAAAACAACACAATGACAATGACAGATCCGGTCGCAGACCTGCTGACCCGTCTGCGCAACGCGTCGCGTGCACACCACGACAGTGTGACTCTTCCCGCAAGCAAGATCAAGGCTGGTATTGCCTCGATCCTGAAGCGTGAAGGTTACGTTGCCGACTGGAAGCTCGAGCCCGCTCGCGTTGGCGAAAACCTCGTTATCACCCTCAAGTACGGCCAGGAGCGCAAGTCGGCAGTAGCCGGCCTGACTCGTGTGTCCAAGCCCGGTCTTCGCGTGTACGCGAAGTCCACCGAAATCCCCACCGTTCTCGGTGGCCTCGGTATTGCCATCCTGTCCACTTCCTCGGGTCTGTTGACCGACCGTGAGGCCAAGAAGAAGGGCGTAGGTGGGGAAGTCCTCGCCTATGTGTGGTAATTCGCTATGTCACGTATTGGTCGTCTCCCCGTAGAAATCCCCGCCGGTGTTACCGTCAGCGTTGCTGACTCGGTTGTCACCGTCAAGGGCCCCAAGGGTGAACTCACTATCGCTATCGCAGCCCCCATTCAGGTCGCTGTCGACGGCAACCAGGTTCTGGTCACTCGTCCCGACGACGAGCGCCTCTCGCGTTCGCTCCACGGCCTCACTCGTACCCTGATCGCGAACGACATCATCGGTGTCACCGCTGGGTACACCAAGGGCCTCGAGATCGTGGGTACCGGTTACCGTGTCGCACAGAAGGGTGAAGGCGTCGAGTTCGCTCTCGGTTACTCGCACCCCATCGCGATTGAGCCTCCTGCAGGTATCACCCTGACCGTCGAGGGCAACAACAAGGTCATCGTCAGCGGCATCTCGAAGCAGGCCGTCGGTGAGGTTGCTGCCAACCTTCGCAAGCTGCGCAAGCCTGAGCCTTACAAGGGCAAGGGTGTTCGTTACGCCGGCGAAGTTGTCCGCCGCAAGGCCGGAAAGGCTGGTAAGTAATCATGGCTGTAAAGTCAAAGTCCGTTTCGCGCGCACGTCGCCACTTCCGTCTTCGTAAGAAGATCAGCGGAACCCCGGCACGTCCCCGCCTCGTTGTAACCCGTTCGGCACGTCACCTGTTCGTGCAGATCGTCGACGACACCCAGGGTCACACCCTGGCTTCGGCTTCGACCATGGAAGCAGACTTCCGTGTGTCGACCGAGGACAAGTCGGCCAAGGCCCGCAAGATTGGTGAACTCGTTGCCGAGCGCGCCAAGAAGGCTGGCATCACTGCTGTCGTCTTCGACCGTGGCGGTAACCGCTACGCCGGCCGCGTTGCTGCCGTTGCTGAAGGCGCACGAGAGGCAGGGCTGACACTGTGAGCGAAAACACTAAGGAGCAAGCTGTGGCTGCTGAGGAAACTGTGGCACCTGAGGCTGAAGAGACCGCTTCGCGCGGTCGCGGTGGCCGTGACAACCGCGGTGGCGGACGTGGCGGTCGTGACCGCGCTCCCCGCGAGGTTGAGAAGAGCCCCTTCGTAGAGAAGGTCGTCGCCATCAACCGTGTATCGAAGGTAGTCAAGGGTGGTCGTCGCTTTGCGTTCACCGCTCTGGTTGTCGTCGGTGACGGTAACGGTATGGTCGGCGTTGGTTACGGTAAGGCTCGTGAGGTTCCCCTCGCGATCTCGAAGGGTGTCGAGGAAGCAAAGAAAAACTTCTTCCGCGTTCCCCGCTCGGGCGCAACCATCCCTCACCCCGTTCAGGGCGAGGCCGCAGCTGGTGTAGTTCTGCTCCGCCCCGCTGCTGCTGGTACCGGTGTTATCGCCGGTGGTCCCGTTCGCGCCGTCCTCGAGGCTGCTGGTGTCCACGACATCCTCAGCAAGTCGCTCGGTTCGTCGAACACCATCAACATTGTTCACGCCACCGTTGCTGCACTGAAGATGCTCGAAGAGCCTCGCGCAGTTGCCGCTCGTCGTGGTCTGAGCTTCGAGGAAGTTGCCCCCGCTCGCCTGGTGCGCGCAGAGGCTGACGCGAAGGCAGGTGCGTAATGGCTCAGCTCAAGGTCACCCAGATCAAGTCCGTCATCAGCGAGAAGCAGTACCAGCGCGAGACGCTGCGCAGCCTCGGACTGAAGCGCATCGGCCAGACGGTTGTCCGTCCGGACGACGCCGTTAACCGCGGTTACGTTCGTACCGTCGCTCACCTTGTGAAAGTCGAGGAAATTGACTAATGGCTGAAGAAAAGAAGGCTCCCGCAGCGAAGGCTGCTGCTGCCAAGGCTCCCGCCGCAGA
>JACCDN010129510.1_pt1 | contig 11183 bp, 10 predicted proteins | sample 7441691 | NCBI WGS metagenome assembly JACCDN01 (sample SAMN15323439, study PRJNA562643) | freshwater metagenome | isolation source: river surface water | place: USA:Blue River Watershed | collected 2017-08-16
ATTTTTTTCATCATTAGTTAGATATTCGTACTTTGCTACACATCTACGTGGTGCAATTAAAATATGTCCTGGCACGATTGGAATATTGGTAGGGAACACCCAAACAAACTCATCGCCAAGAATTTCTCGGTCCTTTATTTCAGTTTTTGTGCAGTATAAACATTTTTTATTTTCTGAATCCATATTTTTATAATATAGATTTAATTTTTTAAGTCAATTTTCTTTAAATTAAACTTGTAAGGGTGTCAAAGGTGTGGTTTTTAACATAATTGCTTGCTTTGATCTCTTATTCAGGTATAATTTATGTAGGGTTATTAGCGGCGTGTTACCTAGAACATATATTTTTAGGGAGCATGGGTCAATTTTCACTTTGGTGTTAGTTGCAATGCACCCACTTAGCGTATCGCTATGGTAATATTTCCGAGAGTAGCCCTAAATGAAGAATTCTCTATCCAAAGTAGAGGATTTTTCTTTTGTATAGGAAAAACACACCTAATTTGTTAATATATTTATATGAAATCCCGCAAGCAAATATTGTCTCTTTTGGCCTCATCCATAATTTTCTTATGCATAATTAACTTGGTAGCAATGAAAGGGTTATGGTATTACCTTTTTTGGTATTTTGATATGCCAATGCATTTTCTTGGCGGAATGGCAGTATTATTTTTACTCGTATATGTTTTTTATAACCAAATTTCTACACAGAGAAACTTGCCAATAATAAAATTATTGATTGGTGTTTTGATTATAGGCATAGGATGGGAAGTTTTTGAATACGTGTTCCTCAATTGGTACGCTGGCCAACCATTTATAATACTCGATGTAGTATCCGACCTCTTTTTTGACACAGCAGGCGGTATATTGGGTTTATTATATATAAATAAAAAATAGTATATAATAGATATATGGAACTCAAAGACACAGAACTTAAATTAACTTTTGCCAATGGGGCAGGCACTGTAACAGGCGCCAATTTTTTATTGGAGGGTAACGGCAAGAAATTCTTGATAGACTGCGGTCTTGTACAAGGGGAGAAGATTGCCGATGAATTGAACTGGACCGATTTCACTTACGATCCCCACAGTATCGATATACTTTTCATAACACATGCACATATTGATCATATTGGCCGTATTCCAAAATTAATCCAAGATGGATTCAATGGGCGTATTATATCTACAATTCCTACGCGTGATATTGTCCAAGTCATGCTCGAAGATACAGCGCATCTACTTTCGCACGACACAGAACATGGGTTAAAAGATATTTACACAGCCGAAAATATAAAGGCAGCCATGGATTTATGGGAGGGTATAGAGTACCACCATGTGGTAAATGTTGATCACGGATTCCAGTTTTCATTCAAGGACTCTGGCCATATATTGGGCTCTGCAATGATCGAGATAGTTTATAATGGAAAAAAGATTGTCTTTACAGGAGATTTGGGTAATTCACCATCACCAATCCTACCAGATACCGAGAAGGTGACAGATGCCGATTATATGATTATGGAATCGGTATATGGTGACCGCAACCACGAAGACAGATCCGAGCGCAAGCAAAAATTGATAAAAGTAATAAATGAGAATTACAAACGCAATGGAACTTTGATGATACCACTATTTTCTTTGGAGCGTACCCAAGAACTAATATTTGAAATAAACGAAATGGTCGCCGAGAAGTCTATTCCCGAAATGCCAATATTCCTCGACTCGCCACTCGCTATCAAGCTTACTCGTATTTACAAGGCCAATAGTAAATATTTCAACAAAGAGGCTCGCGATATTATTGCAAGTGGAGACGACATATTCAATTTCCCAGGACTCAAGCTTACAGAGGAAACATCTGAATCCAAAGCAATCCTTTCTGTGCCTAACCCAAAGATAATTATGGCCGGTAGTGGTATGAGTAACGGCGGTAGAATCATCCACCATGAGAAGAATTATCTTCCTAATCCAAATGATACATTACTATTGGTGGGCTATCAGTCCGCAGGCACTATGGGGCGTTTGATCCAAGAAGGGGTCAAGAAATTGCATATCCAAAACGAAGAGATCCCGGTGCGGGCGCATATCGAAATGATTAGCGGATATTCAGGCCACAAAGATTCCGACCACTTGGTAGAATTCGTAGCCGATACAGCCAAGACTGTAAAGAAAATATTTACTGTCATGGGTGAACCAAAGGCCGCCCTTTTCCTAGCTCAAAAAATCAAAGACAATTTGGATATAAATACCGAGAGCCCAATGGCGGGGGATACAATAATACTTGATTGCAAATAAACAAATAAAAAATCCCTCATACGAGGGATTTTTTATTATGCGAGGCTTTTTGCTATTCTTTCGAATGTTTCTGGGTTGTCTTTTGCAAGTGTTGCTAGGATTTTGCGATCAACTCCGATATTCTTTTTCTTTAAGGCATCAATGAATTTACTGTAAGACATTCCCAATGGGCGGATAGCAGCATTGATGCGTACTTGCCATAGTCGGCGGGCAACACCTTTCTTGTCTCGGCGGTGGGCAAATGAGTAGGCACCTGCGTGCATTATTGCCTCTTTTGCTTGTGCTTCCTTTGTACTGCGTCCAAAACGGTATCCTTTTGTTTGACTTAGGATATTCTTACGACGCTTATTTTTTGTTACTCCTCTTTTTACTCTTGTCATGTTAGTGAAATATTAATTTTAATAAATTATGATTGTTGTAAGTGTGTATTGATAACCTTGTTTGAAAGTGACAATTGTTTGCCACGTCGTCCACCTAATTGCTTTGTACGAGATTGCTTTGCATTGAAATGATTGAATCCAGGTTTACGAGCAAGGATTTTACCATTGCGAGTAACCTTTAATCTTTTTGTTAGTGATTTGTTTGTTTTCATATAATTTTATTTTGGCATTGCTTTGCCATCTTTTTCTATTGTAATCATTGGACCTTTAGGACCTTTCTTGTACTCCTCCGCAATCTTATAATTTTCTGTTATTAGATGTAGGATTCGATCAAGTCTTTCTTTCAAGAATGCATCAGCCATATACTTGGATCGGCCAGAGAGGAATAATTCGATTTTGATTCGGTGTCCCTCTTTGAGCCACTCACTTGCTTTTTTGGCTTTCATGCTTAGATCATTATCTCCGGTACCTATCTTTATTTGTACAGACTTGGTTTCGGTTGCTTTTGATCCAGCTTTTGCTTTTTTGACTTTTTTGTTCTGCTCGTACTGATATTTACCATTATCCATTATCTTCACTATAGGGGGCTTGGCATTGGGTGATATCTCTATCAAATCCAATCCTTCCGCTTGTGCCATAGCAAATGCTTCTTTAAAACTTAAAACACCAAGGTTCTCGCCTGTGCTTGATATGACTCGGAGCTCATTGGCTCGTATTTGGTTGTTAATACGTTCTCTCAATTTTAAAGGATATTTTGTAAATAGATCATTCTAGGGCCTTGAAAGACTCCAGATGTACCTAAAGAGATAATATCCCAAATGCACTTAAAAGTCAACTATATCCGATAGGCATGTTATAGTGGTAAATATGGTAATACATGCTTACAAAGAAAGGGGGGAAACACCGCTAGATGTAATAAAAAGGCTGAAAAACGAGAACGGAGATTTGAAACACACACCCATGACTTATGCTGGGCGATTAGACCCGCTGGCGGAAGGGCTGATAATCGTTCTAACTGGGGACGATTGTATGAAAAAGGATGAATACACCAACTTGAACAAACAATACGAAGTTACTGTTTTGTTTGGCTTTGCAACCGATACTTATGATTTATTGGGTATTGTAAAAAACCAAAGTCAGAATTCTCAAATTGTTCGTCGTGTCGGAGCCCCCGGAGAGAGGGTTAAGCGACAACAATTTGAGAATTCTGACTTTGGTATTCAAAAAATATTAAAAAATTTTACAGGCAAGATTGAACAAAAATATCCGCCATACTCTTCGCGCACAGTCGATGGCAAGCCACTGTGGGCGTGGGCGCGCGAAGGGCGCTTGGATGAGATCACTATTCCAACACATCAAGTTTATGTTTCAAATATTGAAATCATAAATGAATCACAAATATCAAAAGATGAACTGAGTATTTATATTAAAAACGAAATAGCAAAAATTGCTGGGGATTTCCGTCAAGAAGAAATTTTAAAAAGTTGGGATGAAGTTTTAAAAAATACAGATCAAGAAAATTTTCTTTGTGTTAAATTACGAATCGATTGTGGCTCGGGTACATATGTGCGAGTTATTGCACACGAATTGGGCGAGGCACTAGGAATAGGGGCACTCGCAATGCATATCAAACGTACAAAAATAGGGGATTATACTATTTAGCTAATTACTTTTTGGGCCTCGGCAAAGAGTTCGTCTACGCGCTCTGTACTTTTTGCTTCTCCAAAGAGTCTCACTATTGGCTCGGTATTTGATGGGCGTAGGTGAATCCATGATTTGTCGGGCAAATCTATACGCAAGCCATCTTTTTCGTTGAAGTTTCCACTTGTGAAATGTTCTTTTAGCTTGGCGTACATTACGTTCAAGTCGCCACCTACTGGCCACTTATCTCTTTTCATAAAATATTTTGGCAGTGAATCTACACATTCTGTAACAGTTTGATTGCGCTCGGCGAGTAATTGTAATGCAAGTGCAAGGCTTACAAAGCTGTCTCGGCAATTATTGAGTGTAGGGAAGATTACTCCACTTGTACCTTCACCGCCAACTATTGCATCGTACTTTATCATTCCACCCATTACATTTGATTCGCCGACTTTTGTGCGGATACATTTGCTACCATACTTCTCTGCAATGTCGGAAATCATTTGTGATGTCGACATATTAACCACGACATTTCGGCCGGGATTTTTGGAAAGAACTAGCTCGGTGCCAAAGCCGAGAGTGTATTCCTCAGAGATTACAACACCATTTTCGTTTATGATTACCATACGATCAGCATCAGGATCGTGCACAAAGCCAATATCAACACCGAGTTCCTTTACCATTTTGCCTGTTTCTACTAAATTCTCGACTGTTGGCTCGGGCTTGTGAGCAAATTGTCCGTTTGGGGTATTGTTGATAGGCAAAAGTTCTACCCCCATTTGTTCGAAGAAGTATGGGTCTACTACACAGGCACTGGCATTGATCATATCAACTGCAACACGGAATTTGCGTGCACGAATAGCCTCGACATTTATATATTTGAGAATATGGTCAGCGTGTTCTTTAGGGAAGTCAGGTGTAGCAGGAAGATGCGAATTTTTTTGCGTGTCGGAGCCCCCGGAGAGAGGGTTAAGCGCGGAAAAATTTGCATCTTCCTGCGGAGCCAAAAATTTTTTTATTTTTTCTACTTCGTTTTCGTTTGTTAGTCGGCCACCTTGCACGACAAATTTTATCCCATTGTATTCGATAGGGTTGTGGCTAGCTGTGATTATGACTGCACCATCGTAATTGTATTTATTTACTGCAAACATAATAGTCGGGGTAGGAAGGATGTCGCCATCAATTACATTAATACCAATAGATTTGAGCACAGGTATAATTGCATCGGCAATTATCCGCCCACTTTCACGCCCATCTCGGCCAATAAGTATTGTTAGACTTTCTGTTGCTTTATTTTCCTCTTTTAAAAATTTAGCGTATGCTTGGGCATACTTTTGGGCAATCTCGGCTGTGAGAGTATCTCCCCATACGCCCCGGTACCCTGTAACTTGCAATGTTGGTTGTGTCATATTTGTCTATAATAACATTTTGCCTTTTTCTCTTCACATTGACATTTTTATTAAAAAGTGTTAAGGTAAATAAAAATAAAAATAGAATGAGTATAGTAGACAACACAAAAAATCCTAATTGGGAAAACACGTATTTATTTCAATTAGAAGAGCAGTTTTTCAAAAATGCTATGAAGAAAGCCGAAATGGAATTTCAAGAAGTTAATGAAATGCAGCCAGCCTTTGAATTTCAAAATTTCTATGAACGGCCTGAGCACTCGTATTCCTTAAGTTTTTTTAACCAAAGCTTACTGGAACAAGACCTCGGTATCAAGGTTCTGGTTGATGATGCTTTAAGATCTGAGATGTTTAATCTGTACACAAAAGAGCGTTCTGTGAGTGACATTAAAAGAACTTACTCGGTTTGGAAATCACCGAATGAGAAAACCTCTGACATAAATCGAAATCAGTCAGATTTGATGTCAATTTCTGAATTGTCGGAACTCATGGTTACGGCAATGTACGTTATTATTCAGGATGTGAAGTACAATACCGGCCCTTTATTCAATCCAGAGCGTCATGAAAAACAAAATGACAAAAATCTCGATATTGGGTATTTCCAAGTATTTAATGAACTCGAAGATGAAGATCCAGACAGTGACCCTTTGTATGTAGTGTGGGTTGAAAATGTACGACCAGAAGAAGGCAAGCCAAGAGAATACCACATCCATTTTATGCCGGCTGGAAGATATTACAAGCCCGAGCGGTATTTCCTCTCTCATTCTAAAGAAACAGTTATTAATTGGGGAAAATAAGAATTTCTCAATCCTAAAATTGGAACCCGTAACTTAAGTTGCGGGTTTTACTTTTGTCTAAAACCCAATTTGCTCGAGGGGAGTTTTTAGCGTAATATGTGTATATGATAAATCGGGTTTATGTATTGCCAAATATTCATGGGGCGGGATATATAAAATCCTTTAATAATGTTGGCATATCTGGCAAGGTTGTAGATGTCTATGCTATCGACTCGTATCTTGTTAATGCCGACTTTTCAAGCGAAGATCTGCAAAAGGTAGGCCAATCTCTTGTAAATAAAAAGCTCGAAACTTTCTCTATTAATCAATTGCCTAACTTGGCAAATTTTTCATATGTATTAGAGATTGGCTTTGCTCCGGGAGTTACAGACAACGTCGCGCACACAGTGATGGAGAGTGTGAGTGATTTACTCAAAAGGCCATATGGCGAAAAGGAAGGTGTGTATACATCAAAAGTATTTTTGATTTCCGGAAATGTCACAGGTGATGATGTAAATAAAATTGCGCTCTCATTGTGTAACCCTTTGATTGAAAGATTCTATGTAAGTAAAGTTGATAACAATTTAAAAAATAATGGACTATCTTTGTACGTACCCGAAGTTGTCTTGCCAAAAAAGAAGGATGTAATTGTTGTACCAATTATAAATGCGCACAATGATGAACTCGTAAAGATTGGTAAAGAGGGGATACTCGACCCAGATGGTACACGCCGTGGCCCATTGGCACTTGATTTGGAAAGTATGAAAGTGATCCAAGATTTTTTCCGAAAAACAAAACGTAACCCTACCGATATCGAATTGGAATCATTAGCGCAGACATGGAGCGAGCACTGCAAGCACACAATCTTTGCAAATTCGATTGATGATATAAAAGACGGCTTGTACAAAGCCTATATAAAGAAAGCTACAAACGATATCCGCAAAGCAAAAGGTAAAAAGGATTTCTGCCTGTCTGTTTTCTCCGACAATGCCGGAGGAATTATTTTCGACAATGAATATATGGTTAGCCATAAAGTAGAGACTCACAATAGTCCATCAGCTCTTGATCCGTTTGGTGGGGCAATTACCGGAATTGTGGGTGTTAATCGCGACACTATCGGATTTGGTATGGGTGCCAAGCCTATTGCTAATGTTTACGGATTTTGTTTTGGATATCCGGATGATACACGACCACTTTTTAAAGATGAAAAATTAAAAGTAAAGATGCTTCCACCCGCACGAATTATCGATGGTGTGATTAAAGGTATTAATGCTGGGGGAAATTGCTCTGGTATCCCAACAATTAATGGATTCACAAAATTCGACGAGCGTTATCGTGGCAAGCCACTAGTTTTCGCAGGGACTGTTGGATTACTCCCTCGAATTGTAAATGGTAAGGATGCAACGGAGAAGAAAGCTCGCGCTGGCGATTATATTGTTGTAGTTGGTGGCAAAGTTGGCCTTGATGGAATTCACGGTGCGACATTTTCATCTGTAGTGCTTGATTCATCTAGCCCGGCAACTGCTGTGCAAATCGGTGACCCAATAACCCAAAAGAAATTGTCGGACGCAATTGTCAAAGAGGCTCGCGACAAGAATTTATATAATAGCATTACTGATAATGGTGCCGGAGGAATATCTTGCTCTGTTGCCGAGATGGCCAAGGAGTGTGGTGGTGCAGTTGTAGATATCGAGAAGGTCCCACTCAAATATCCAAATCTTTCTCCGTGGCAAATTTGGATTTCGGAATCGCAAGAGCGGATGACATTATCTGTGCCGAAAAATAAATGGAATGAATTTAAAAAATTGATGGATAGTCGTGGAGTATTGGCAGTTGTAATTGGAGAGTTCACAAAAAATAAAAATTGTGTTGTCCGACAAAACGGTAAAGTGATAATGGATATGCCAATGCAATTTTTGCATTACGGTCTACCAACTCGCGAGCTACATACTAAAAAGGAGGAAAGGGTATACAGTGAACCTAAATTACCAAATGGTACAAATCGTACGAAAGAATTCTTGCAACTTGCTGGATCTGAAAATCTAGGAAGTAATCGATGGATCAATGAGCAATACGATCACGAAGTGCAATCTGCATCTGTTGTCAAGCCATTATCTGGTGCTGGGCTTATCAATACAGATGCCCAAGTTATCAAGCCAGTTTTCAAATCCGACCGTGCGGTTGTTGTGACATCAAGCGTGTACCCATCTTATGGCGACATCAGTACTTATGATATGACATCTTGTGCAATTGATACCGCAGTTCGTAATGCAATTTGTGCAGGAGGGACACTCGAACACTTGGCAATTCTCGACAATACTTGCTGGTGTTCGTCTTATGATCCTATTCGTCTTGGACAATTGGTAGATGCGATTAAATCTTGTTACGACACAGCAGTTGATTATGGTACCCCATTCATTTCTGGTAAGGATAGTATGTTCAACGATTTCAAAGGTTATGACAAAGATGGAAATAGTGTAGCAATCTCTATTCCGCCGACACTTCTCATTTCTGCTATCGGTGTGATGAAGGATTTCAACAAAGCTGTGACTCCAGAATTCAAAATTGCTGGAGATGCAATATATGTATTGGGCGAGACTCATGACGAGCTCGGTGCGAGTGAATATTACAAACAAATCGGCAAGAACAATGCTATTGGTAATACTGTGCCAAAAGTAGATACAAAGAAAAATACAAAAATTTACAAAGCTCTCGAAAAAGTAATCGCAAAAGAATTAGTGGCAAGCGCTATCTCTGTAAATTCTGGCGGACTTGCCCAAGCTCTTGCAAAGGCAAGTGTGGGTGGAAGGCTCGGTATCAATGTTGATTTTAAGAAGCTTGCTGGAACTGCAAGTAATATAGATGCGAAATTGTTCGCGGAAAGCCAGGGCCGAATTGTGGTAAGTGTGGCCAAGAGTAATACAAAAGCTTTTGAAAGTTTGATAAAGAGTATTCCATACACAAAAATTGGAAGCGTTTCAAAGGATAAAAATTTTGTAATCAAAGATGGCAAAAATAAAATTGTAGAAACAAAAGTCGATACAATTTCCAAATCCTACAATTCATTTTCAAATAGTTTTAAATAATATGAAAAAGAAAACAACAAAAATAATAGTGATGTCGGGGTACGGGCTCAATTGTGAGGAGGAGACCAAGTACGCTTTTGAATGGGCCGGGGGCCGGGCTGACATTGTGCACATCAATGATTTGATTGCGAATCCGGCAATGCTTTCAGGCTACGATATCCTGGCTTTTCCAGGAGGATTCTCTTATGGAGATGACACAGGTAGTGGCAAGGCTTATGCCAACAAATTCCGCAATCACTTACAAAAGGAACTCGATGAATTTATCGCTCGCGATACATTAGTGATTGGCATTTGTAATGGTTTCCAAATTATTACAAATCTTGGCTTGGTTCCTGGCGCACTCGCACACAATGCAAGCGGAATGTATATCGACCGATGGGTAGATATGAAGTGTGTTGGTAATAGCCCATGGTTAAAAGGGGTGAAAGAAATTTCATTGCCAATTGCTCATGGTGAAGGCCGATACATAATTGATGAAGATGAATATAAAAAGATGCTCAAGAATGGGCAGATCGCATTTCAATATAAAAAGGGCGAAATTTGCGAATTCCAAACTCTTCCTGTCAATCCAAACGGCGCAATGCACGATGTCGCAGGAGTATTGTCAGAGAATGGTAAAATTCTCGGCATGATGCCACATCCAGAGCGTGGTATGTTCTTCCAGCAAAGGCCTGATGCACAATTGAAAAAAGAAATTACAAAAAGAAATAAAGGTAAACTTCCAAAAGAAGGCCCAGGATTAATAATCTTCAAAAACGCTATAAATTATTTCAAAAAATAATGCTATACTAGAAACCTAAATGGAAAACTTAAATGAAAAATGTGCAGTTGTAGGGATATATATGGATGGGGCGAGTGTCGCGCGACATGCATTTTTTGCACTGTTTGCTTTACAGCACAGGGGGCAAGAGGCTAGTGGTATTACCACAAGCGATGGCAGTAATCTCTATACTCACAAAGGTGCAGGCTTAGTTGCGGGTGTTTATACAGAGGAGACCATCAAGCCGTTGGTGGGTCATATTGCTATCGGCCACAATAGATATTCGACATCTGGCGGCGGAGCACTCGATCATGCACAGCCAGTATTAAATACTGAGAATGATTTTTCTCTTGCGCACAATGGCAATCTACCAAGCGTAAAGGCTCTGCAAGAATTCCTGCAATCAAAAAATTCTCTAAAAGATAATCGTTCAGATTCAGAATTGATAGCGGACGCAATTAGTGCATGTTTGAAAGAGGGGATGAATCTAGAAGAAAGTGTCAAACAAATTTTCCCATTAATGACAGGAGCATTTTCGATTGTGATGATGATCAAAGATACACTTGTTGCAATTCGTGATTCATACGGCATGCGCCCAATGGCACTCGGTAAAATTGGTAACGGATTTGTTGTCGCATCCGAGACTTGCGCACTCAAAACTATCGGTGCAGAATTTGTCCGCGAAGTAAATCCTGGCGAAATGTTGATAATAAATAAAGAAGGATTAAATAGTGTGAAATTGGCCGAAGCAACTCCAAGGCATGATATTTTTGAATTCGTTTATTTTGCTCGGCCCGACAGTGTTCTTTGTGGTAAATCTGTTTATGAAGTACGTAAGCAATCAGGTATAAC
>JACCDN010557674.1_pt1 | contig 11180 bp, 11 predicted proteins | sample 7441691 | NCBI WGS metagenome assembly JACCDN01 (sample SAMN15323439, study PRJNA562643) | freshwater metagenome | isolation source: river surface water | place: USA:Blue River Watershed | collected 2017-08-16
ACTACTTGGTGATGGAGCGCGGTGAAGTAATTGCACGCGGGTTAGGTTCAGACATGCAACGTAACAACGTTCGCCAATTAGTGGCCATCTAAAAAGGAAAAACTACATAGACCAAATACGCGGCGGCTTATCTGACATAGTCCATAGCCCGCGACGCCATGCAGCCCAAACCCCACGCAACAAATTTTGCGCAGGCTCTACCAACGGCGACAAAGTGCGCAACACCACCATGCGCGGATGCGGCGACGTCACACCCGCCACCAAGCCCGCAGGTGAAGCCTCGGTCAACTCACGGGCCAGGGACAAAGCCACATCTCGTCGATCACGCGGCAAATCCGCACCACACGCAAACACTAAGGTGGCCATGCATCGGCGGTTGGCAAAACCCAAAGGGCCATCCATCAATCGCGCGTCTTGTGCGTCAATCAAGCCACGCTCTAGCCACACACCAGAGACTTCCATGTGTTGCTGCAACTGACCGCGCTCAAAGGGTAAATTGGCATTGGGTAAACCCAACGCCGTGATATCCCAGGCCATCATTTCGGCAGTGGGCGCTAAATCAAACACTGCATGGTTTAAACCATTACAGCCGTTGTAGGCAATGGTTTCTAATGGCAACCACTCTAATCGTGCGCCGTCTCCCACATGGGCTTTGACTTGCTGTGTGGCCAAGCCTTGTTCGCTTCTGTAAAAACGTGTTGCTCCAGGTGTAGTGAGCAACGCATGCGTGCTTGTACCCAAATGCAATTGAATGTCCAGTACATCTCCCCCCACTAAACCGCTAGGCGGATGAACCAGCACATTGTGGCAAACAGCATCACCCTCGGGATACAGACTGTGCAACACACGCAAGGGACCTTCATGCTCAAACTTTGCCACAGTGCGTTGATCGGCACGCGTGTAATCTAATTTGAGATGTGCTTGCCAACCGCCCATATCTATCGCTTATCCATTATTTAAAATTCTGACCTCATGATACATACAACAGTTGAGATAACGGGGAGCCTAGCTGTGGCACTTCCGATTTTTCTATTCAAGTAATTGCTCAACTGCATGAACTCGTTGAGCTTGGGTAGACATCTCGAAATTTTAAAAAATAGGTCAAGTTGACTTAGATTTTTTGTATTTATGGCTATTCAAACGCCAGTAACGAATCAGATCAATAGATAAGTTGAAGTATTCGAAAGACAACTTGGAAAGTTGCTCGATTTCAAAAGTACGACTTTGCTCAAGAGCTTTCAATAGATCTACAACTACTTGTAGATCTCTGTCTTCTGGACACTTTGCTCTGAGGTCTCGAATGCGAATGCGGTCGCCAATTGTGAAACCAGTTTTGATATCGGCAATGGCCTCGTAATGACTGCGCGTCAAATAACGACCGGCCACCAAGTGCGACGGTTCGCCAGGTTGACCTGGCTCCATCCCCACCACCATGGCTCGCTTGTCATGGCCGCCATGACTGACTTGAAGGGTGAAGTAAGTCACGTTGGCAGCGCGCATCACACCGGGCAGCACGCACACACCGTTCTCGACCGAAGGCTGCACCTTGTTTGTCAAGCTGCGGCAGTTCCACCCTGCCGATACAACACCCGTGCAAATTGACACACTCACCGCGCCTTGGTACCCAGGGCTAGTGGCAGGTTTGTCGGTGATACCGCTGCATGACTTTGATGGCGTTGGTACAGCGCTTGTGCGCTGGGCGCCCAATACGCAGTTCAACCCGCATGTGCACCCGGGCGGCGAAGAAATATTGGTGCTCAAAGGCGTGTTTCATGACGAACACGGCACATACCCACAAGGCACATGGATTCGCAGCCCGCGCTACAGCCGCCATGCGCCGTTCACGCAGTCAGAGGGTGCGCTTATTTATGTGAAGACGGGACATTTGGATTACCCGTTGACGGCTTAAAGTCAGCGGGCACTTCAATGCTCTGAGCATCAACGTTCTGTGGGCGTGGTGACGATTGCGTTATAGGCTGTCACGCTCAAATGCTGAGGGACATACACAACACCTTGGTTTTCTAGATTTTTCACAAACGACCGAAGATGATTGCGCGACCCCTTAGCTAGGTTGTCGTACACCATGCGAATGTCTTGGTTATCGATGTTCAGCAATGCGGCCTCAATGTCTACCAAATCGATCTCTTCAATGGCTGCGCCAACCTGCAAAGCTGCAACCATTGAAGCCGAGCCTTGAGTGACAAGGCTTGTATAGAGCGTTTGCAAACTCGCATCTGCATACACCCCAGCTTGCAAATTCAAAGCGGGGTCAGCCAGGCCATAGCGAATCAACAATTGACGAACGGCCTCCGTATGCGACGCCTCGCTTCTTGCAATGTTGCCAAACACACGAACTTGGCTACCCCACAAGGTGTTCAATTGCGAGTACACGTCATACGCCAGCTTTTCTTCTTCGCGCATAAAGGCTAATGAAGCAATCTCGTTTGCACTCAAAGCTTCAATGGGCAATGCAGCCAAGGTGTTGAGTAAATTGGTCGTGTCAAATGTGGATGTGCCATCTTCGTTGACTGTCATCGGCGGGCCACCACGGCCCGCATCTTCGCTGCTACCGCAAGCGGTCAAAGTGAGGGCTATCAGCAAGATGGTTGAAAGCTTAAATATTGTATTTTTCATGATGCGTTACCTGTTCTTTGTTGAGCGCTAAATCAATGGTGGCGGTGCGACATAGGCCAGCCGCCAATTCCCCAATAAACACGAACGGGGGATGTGTATACGGGCTGTTGGTAAATGGGTGCGCTCACGGTATAGGGCACTGGCGCAGGACTTGCCACGACGGCGACACCCGTTGTGGCGGGGCCTGCTGCACCCGCTGGCAACACTTGCAAATCAATTTTTTTACCAGGGTCAGACGGCATCTCAACTGTGTGCGTCTTACCCGCATAGGTATAGGTCACCCGGTAGCCAACGATCTGGTTTTCATAACTGGTTTGCAGCTCACATCGCTGCACCTGTTGCACAGTGGTGTTGCCTGAACCTTCAATTTGATCGCCAATGGCAGAGCCACCCACAACGCCGATCATCGTGGCGGCGGCCCTTCCAGCCCCATCGCCGACTGCGTTCCCGATCACACCCCCAGCAATTGCACCCATCACAGCCCCTGCACCAGAGGAGGGCTGTTGCACAGCCACGTTCTCAGTTCGGCATACCTGCTTTGGAACGGCTACGCTCTGGACCATGGGCACAGAGGAAATGACCTTACCTTGCTCTTGCGCAGACACTGCTGCGACCGATGCCGCCATAGCAACCATCATGATTTTTTTCTTCATATCAACTCCTACTAATTTGTTAACGACGACCGTTCAATGCTTCAACTTTTCTGGCCTCATATCCGCTGCCGTATGGCAGCCCTTGAAATCTCGTTGAGCCCCCTGTGCTGTCCACACCTTGCGCGACAGGCGCAGCCACCGAACGAACACTCGCAGGCGACTGACTGAAGCGCTCATCACGTGCTTGAGTTTGTGACGCGTCAGCCAAAGCCGCAGGGCACAAGAAGCTGATGAAAACCATCAACCCTATGTGGGCTACGCTTGGTGAGTTTGAACATTTGCGATCCATGCCGTGATCTTCGGATTGATGTGTATCCGTGACATGTCGAAACCCTTGTTTTTTGTCGCAGTTTGTATCTGGGGAGAGCCGCAACCCAGAATGTGACTTCGGGTGAATACACTTGGTGCATGACGAATACACACATCCCCCACGTCATCGTGGTTGATGACGACCCCGATTTACGCGAGCTGCTCTCAACTTACCTTCAAAGCAACGGCATGACTGTGAGCACAGCCGAAGATGCAGCAAGCATGCATGCGGCGTTAGCGACCCAGCAGCCGGATGTGATGGTGCTTGACTTGATGCTGCCTGGCGAGGATGGGCTATCCATCACGCGGCACGTCAAAGCTTCGCACACATTTCCTGTCCTCATGTTGTCAGCACGTGGTGAAGAACTGGATCGAATCATTGGCCTTGAAGTCGGGGTCGACGACTACATGGCTAAACCGTTCAACCCACGCGAACTGTTGGCACGCCTCAGGGCTCTGCTGCGCCGCCCAGTGGTCCACAACACCACCTCTACACCCTCAAGCCAGAACACGCAGGCATTTGGCCCCTACACGCTGGACTTGGCATCACGCACGCTCAAACGCGACGGCCACGACATCGACCTCACAACCGCTGAATTTGAGCTTCTTGAAGTGTTCGTCACGCGGCCCAATCGCGTGCTGTCACGAGACACCATGGTTGACCTGCTGAAAGGCTTTGATCGCAACCCGTTTGATCGCAGCATCGACAACCGCGTCACACGGCTGAGGAAAAAGATAGAGCCTGATTCAACATCACCTCGATACATCCGCACTGTGCGTGGTGAGGGTTATCTCTTCAACCCCAATGGAGAAACGGCTTGAAAAAAATACCAAGCCTCGCAAGCCAGTATTACCGCTGGCTCAGCACCGTGTTCATTTCATTCACGCTACTCATTTCGGCTCTGTTCATCAGCTTCCTTGTTATGCCAATGGCGCAGCGCGCAGCCACTGACCTTGCAGGCTTGATCGTCCTATCGGCGCAAACATGGTCTGAACTACCTCCCGAAGCTAGGCCAGCTTTCCAAAACGAATTGCACATCAACCATGAGCTTGAGCTGCATCCTGCCAAGCGTTACTCGGCAACCGACGACCTGCACCCACCTTTTATCTACCTTGTTGAACAAGCACTTGCAGCAAAGATCCCCAACGCATCGCACTTACTGAAAGAGCGCCGAGGTGATGAGGTTTGGTATTGGGTCAATGTACCGACCGGATCGGATGTGATTGCCATTGCTTTCCCGCAAGACAGATACGACAGCCAGCCCTTAGAGATCTTGGCTGCTGGACTTTTGATGGGTATTTTTGTTTCATGGGCGCTTGCGCGATGGCTCTCCAAACGCATCGCTGAACCCATCGAGAAACTTTCAAATGCCATTTCAAAAGTTGGGCAAGGAGACTCTGTCTCCGCCATCCAAGTTTTTGGGCCGAAAGAAATTGCAGCCCTCATTCAACACTTCAATCTGATGACGCAAAAGGTGCAAGACTTGATCGCGGCTCGCACGCACTTGTTGGCTGGCATTTCCCACGATCTGCGCACACCACTCACACGCATGCTGCTCTCGCTAGAGCTCATGCGCATCAAACCTGATGCTTCGTTAATTGAACGGGTCGAAAAAGACGTTCACCACATGAACCAGCTCATCAGCCAAGTGTTGGACCTTTCGCGCGGGCTTGGCCAAGAGCCTGCTCAGAACCTCAACACCCAGCAATTCATGCAGGCATTGGCCGATGAATACTCACCCAAAACTCAGCACATCTCTTTGCATGTACAAGATGGCGTGTTGCATGCGCCACCCATCGCACTAGGTCGCGCGATCACAAACCTTTTGGAAAACGCCCTGCGCTACGCACCTGGCAAGCCGATTGAACTGCATTTGGAAATGGACTCAAACAAGGTTCGAATTGGCGTGCTTGACAACGGCCCTGGCGTGCCCGAGTCGCAGCTGTCTTTGATTTTGGAACCGTTCCAACGCTTGGAAACTTCTAGAAGCCCACTCACCGGCGGTTCAGGTTTGGGCTTATCGATCGTCAGCGAGCTTTGCAAAGCAAACACTTGGGCGTTTGAAGTCAGCAACAGGCCCAACGGCGGGCTGCAAGCGTGGATCACGCTTGCAGCGTAACTTGCATGATGACAAGACTAGGTGAACGCGCCATAGCACTTAAGAGTCAATCGAGGCTTTATTCATCCTCTTATTACGCGTTAAACCAAACCGTTTTCTTTAATAAGCGTGATTTTTCTTTGTTTTAGTAAAAAAATAATCCGAAAAATTTATTAAGAGCTTAAATATTTGCTCCTTGTTAAAGCTAACAGCCATGGATCATCCTTATCGCGCAGGACGACTTGTACAGCAGTCAACTGGTTATAAAGCATTCATTCCTGCGCCGTTACCACCCGATCCGCCACTGGTTTACAGCGGCGAATTGCAAAGCATGTTGTCCGATGCTGACCGCAACATCGGCCGATTGGATGCGCTCGCATCCATGCTGCCCAACCCCGATTTGTTTGTAGCCATGTACGTTCGCCACGAGGCCGTTTTGTCCTCGCAAATCGAAGGCACGCAAAGTACGCAGGAAGACGTGCTCGCTTTTGAAGCCGATACCCTCCGTAACGACACGCCTAAAGACGTTGAAGAAGTTGTGAACTACGTACGCGCCATGAACCATGGCCTAGAGGCGTCTGAGGCCTCCATGCCGCCGAACTTGGAACGCCACTTGTAAAAAGTGGGCTGGCTAAAGCCGCCGCTACGGCAAAGCTCCTTGATGGAGATACCAGCTTCAGCTTGTTTGAGGAAAGCGATGATTTGTTCATCGGTAAATCGTGTGGTCTTCATATCCGCAATTCTCCAAAATTGGCGGACTTACTGCCATTACCTTGGTACGGCTGGCAGGGGGCAGGTCAAACTCAGGATAAGTTGCTGAATCAGACGCGCGATCAATTAAAGACACAAGATAAGTCGCTGAACCGTATTCAGGATCAGTTGAAGATGCAGGACCAGACCAAGACGCAAACTCACGAGCAGCTCAAAGGTCAGGAACAACAGCATATCAAGACACAGAATGAATTGAAGGCTCAAGAACAAACACAGCTAAAAACACACGAGCAACTGAAAGCACAGGAGTCTATTCAGTTAAAAACTCGTGACCAGTTGAGAGACGGCAGCTAAGTAGTAAAATTCATAAGAATGCACACTAGTAAAGGCTAGGCAATCAGTAGCCTAAAACGGGCATTGGGCACATTCCCGATGCTCGTTTTAGATGCGATTACAGCGCAAAATAATTAGCTTAACTAAACCCAGTCGATAGAACGCTACAGCCTACGAACTGCAACCAATCGCAAAATCAATTTCACGATTTTCACTTCGTATGCCACTCGTCTGATCTAGTTCTACTCCCGCATCTGAATGCAAACAATTTCCATCATCATGGTTCGACTTCCCGTTAAGGTCTCGAACTTCCACAGGTTTTAGTTCGATGACGGGTTCAAGGCGTCTAACTTTTGCAGATTAAGATGCTGACAAACGTAGCAAAATTACACCAATCCTCAGAAAAGTTGCGAAACGCAACTTTTGACCCAATTACACGAAATATTACACGTTTATCAAAAACAACAATAAGTTATTGATTTATATAGGTTTTTGACTAGCCTGTTTTCCTGTTAATCCGCTCCAAATGTTTAGCCAGCATTTTTTTAACTTCTCTGAACTTGAAATGCTTGAATCCATGAGTTGATTGCCGAACAGTTCATTCTTCGAGGGTCTACCTGGTTTGCTTCAGCAAGTGCCCATCGAGCCCAATCGTTGAAGTTATCACGTGCCTCTTGCGACTTCAAAATCTTTGTTTGAAATATTGAGATCAACTCTCTTAACTGATCTGAATACTCAATGTCTTCGACGGCTTTTCGCAACAAACCGGATCTTTTAAGGAGCAATTCCTCATGTGCTCGTTTCCGCATGTCAGCAAGCACCTCTAGACGCTTTTGATGTCTCGCAATCGCATCTCTTCGTGAATCAACATCAGACGCGTAACCTCTGATTACCTGTCGTCGATAACTCTCCTCTTCGCGCATCACCAAATCCATGACAACAGTTTTGACGGCATCAGTAGTGATCTCATCAAATTCGTAGTACAACTTGCCCTTAGTAACCTCAATGTCATCATCGCTCCATGCGAAGCAGTAAGTAGACTTATTGATAGCCTGAAAGTGCTTTTGCTCAAACTGGCTTGGTTCGTACTTTTTGACGAAGACGTGGAAGTTTTTATAAAACCTAAAAACATGTGTGCTGAAAACAAAATTCTTTCGACCTCTAAGCGTCACATCAAACCCCAAAAACTCAAAGCACCGAATGAATGTGTCAAGCAACTGCAAATGCTGTCTTCCTTGTTTACTCTGAAATTGAGGATCAGGCGCCCAACGCTCACGCTTACGTCTTGCAGCAATCAGAAGGTCCGCCTCGTTCACTTTCTGAACATATGGATGCATCACCTTTTGCGTATCACTCAACCTAGGTAGCTTCGGAAAAATTCCCTCTATACGAGCCTGAAATTCTTGAAGTGATTCTGTAAAAGGCTTCGGAGGCTCTGGCACTGGCTCCTTCAAATTCTCTGGATCAAAACGATCAGTCCTTAGTGAATCACGCACCCTGTACTCGTTCATCATCATTTGGTTGAAGTCTGCTCTATGTGCAAACAGATCTGGTAAGGGTGGTTTGACGTAAAAAGCAACCTTGTTTTCGGACTCTAGATTGGCCCAATAGCCACGCGGGGGTTTAGGCACCATTTTTTCTCTGCATAGCTTGCCAACCATTACGTCTGACACGCCCAACTCTTTGGCTACATGTGTCATAGGTTTAGCCCAAACCAATTCATAGAGCTCTTCTCGAGTCAAATTTTTTGTCATTACTTTTTTCCTTAAACGCACTGAAAATTCGTTCAAGAATTGATTTCCTCATATAAATCAATGAGTTACAAGGAGTCGAACCAAAGTGTGGAAGCTATGTAGAAGAAAACGTACGAATTTGCTGATTAATTAAGCAAATTTCGAGGAAATTACGACGTTAAACCACTTCGAATGCGCAGCGACTAAAGCTGCCTATAAAGTCCTAGTAGCGCCCTAAATAAAAGACATTAAATATGCGTAAAAGCCTCTAAATAGCAAGAAAAAAGCCACTTTAAAAGTGGCTTTTTGAATGGTAGGGCGACACGGACTTGAACCGTGGACCAAAGGATTATGAGTCCTCTGCTCTAACCAACTGAGCTATCGCCCCAACCGAAGCTGTGATTGTAGTTTGTGCGCGAAGGTCTTATTCAAGTATTCAGCCCTGATGTCGAAACATCTGTGACGGCGCTAAACCGAGCGCCCTGACCGTTTTTGACACACGCCCCATGACCTACGAGATTCTTAGCGCTTTCAAGAGCCACATCATTCGCTGGCCACGCCATCTACTGATGGCGGGCAGCCTTTGCTTGCTCGTTGGATGTGGCGGGGGCGGTGGTGGCACCAGTCCTTCAGCGGGAACGTCTGCAGCCCCCACAATCACGCTCACCCGATCAGATGCAGGTGCCTCCGTATATCCCGGCAACACTGCTTTGGTATTGCCGCAATTTAACTATGGCAGGGGCACATTAAACTGGATTGACAGTTCAGGCACAGCCCATAGACAACCCATCGTCGCAGGCACAGCAGTCTCAGTGACTCCCTCGCAGACAACAACCTACACACTGTCTGTCATCTATCCTGATCCAACTAACTTTCATGCACCTGAGATCACAGGCACCGCAGCACTCACCGTTACAGTGGTCAACCCACCAAGCTTGATAGCTAGCCTTAACCTAAGCACATCACCCTCAGGGACTGTTACTTTAGGTACCCAGATTCAAATCACACCAACATTCAGCGTTCCTTCAGACCTCACTCTGAACTCAAGCACCATACTCGTCAACGATGACACAGCGGCCCCCATAGCGGCCACATCGGGAACACCAGTTGTTCATTCTCCGATAGTCAATACTATCTATAAGCTCAAAATTTGTTACACCGATACACGCGTCGTTCCATCGATCTCTAGTTGCGAGTCACGTAGCGCAACAGTGATTCAAGTCGTATCAGGTCCTACTAAATTAAGTACTGGAGGCTTGCTCAATACCGCACGTAGCGATTTCACGGCTACCCCATTACAAAACGGTATGGTCATGATTGCAGGTGGTATCAACAGCGCGGGCGTCGTTGAAAAATCAGTCGAACTTTATGACCCAGTGAATAACAAATGGGTTCGAACAGGCGAGATGAAAACTGCCCGTCGCGGACATGCAGCAACCCTACTGCGCGACGGTCGCGTCTTAATCACAGGGGGCTACGATGGAACGACTGCGACATCAGCGCTGAACAAAGCAGAAACCTACGACCCTGCCACGGGTGCGTGGACAAATACGACAGGCACATTGATTCAAGCGCGCCGTTGGCATACAAGCACACTGTTAAACAATGACAAGGTGTTAATCGTTGGAGGTGGTGTTAGCTCTGGTGTCAGCCGAGTTGTCGAGTTGTTTGACCCCATTGCTGGCACATTCACTGCAACAGGATCGCTACAACTTCCTCGTCAAGGCCATACGGCTACGCTTCTACCAAACGGATCGCAGGTGTTAGTTGTTGGCCGAAATAATGCTGACAACACGTTCAACGCTGGGGTTGATTCCTCTCGCACAACAGAGATTTATGACGTCACCGCTGGCACTTGGTCTGCGGGCCCTGTGATGACATATGGCCGCGACTCTCACACCGCCACGTTGGTGGGCAATTCAAATGTTTTATTGGTTTCTGGCGGCTATGGTGCAGGCACAGACAAAGTTGAAAGTTTAGACCTGACTGCTCCGATTCTTAGTTGGACCACAAACAGCCCCATGTCCGTAGCACGTGCACTCCACACCAGCACTTATATTCCTTCTATTGACAAAGTACTGGTAATGGGCGGCTACAACGCCACATCGCAAATGCTACTGAGCACTGAACTTTTCACATTGAACGCAATTACGCCATGGTCAAACACTGGTAACAAAGAACTTACCCTTGCCCGCGCCATGCACACCAGCACATTACTAAGTAATGGCAATGTGTTGGTGGTGGGGACTTATTACACAACGTCTGGGACTGTCTCCAACACGGCTGAAATTTGGTCACCTTGATCTCGCACATTCATCCACAACTACCATTCACTAAAAAGGTTTCTTATGAAAAAAATCCTGATTGCCTCAAGCCTGATTGCGCTTAGTTCTGTGTCATGGGCACAACCACAAAAACCCACCTACGCATATTTTGAGGGGCTTAATTTAAGCGCTGGAGTCGCCCAGAACTCGACTACAGCAACAACAACAAACAGCGTGACAAAAGCAAATACCAGCTTAGGTATTGCGAAGCTGAATTACACATTTGCTTTGGCATACCCCGCCAAGCTAGGTGTCAGTGCAACCGTCGACTTAAAAAGCTCAAAAGTCAGCGGTACAGAAAACTTGGCAATCAATGGCCCTAGCGAGATCACGGTAGAACCTGGCGTTTTACTGCGCAGCAATTCATTGCTTTACGGCAAGCTA
>JACCDN010399515.1_pt1 | contig 11178 bp, 14 predicted proteins | sample 7441691 | NCBI WGS metagenome assembly JACCDN01 (sample SAMN15323439, study PRJNA562643) | freshwater metagenome | isolation source: river surface water | place: USA:Blue River Watershed | collected 2017-08-16
TGAAGATGTTGAATTCTTGTTTATTCATCTCGCGAATTGCTATGGAATAACAACGCGACAGATGCGACAACTTGTCTTGGCGCGCCCGATCAATTTGACGGCCTCAAAACTTCTCGAGCTTATTACTGCTGAACTACAACGGCAGGACTTGCCATTTGCCAAGACCCAAAATCAACGGCTCGTATCCGAATATATAAGATCGAAGAACTTTGACTTTTTGACTAAAATAACCTTATTTGACGCCCAGCACGATCAACCTACCGAACATATCAAATTAAATACATATTCCATAAAATACACACATTCTGTCCCGACCTTTGAATGTAACAATATGTTGTGGATGAAAATTGCTGACAACTTAATTAGTAAAAAGCAGCGAACTTTTGAGTTTGCCACATTTCAAGACCAAGACTCGTTTAATAATTTTAAAAAGTACGTTTGGTTTTCGCAAATCATGCATGTTCACTCAAAGGTCGATTACTCTTTATCCACAGTAAAAGGTGTTTATATTGACAATTTTTTATATAATGATTTGCCACAGGTTATCATACCAATACCACATAGTGTGGGTCATAGAGCGTGTTTATGTTTGTTAAATAATGCACAGCTAACTACCCTAAATATGCGTGCCTTAAACTATTCGCTAAATATGCAAATCGATCCAAGTATTTACATGCTAAATAACAAACGTGTGGTCGAACAGACATTTAGTATTGTGCAGCTTAAAAAGTGTCAGCTTGTCTTGAATGAAAAGCGCGCGCAATTTTTTGTAAGCATGGCTCGTGCCACCGGAACTACTTCTGATAATCAATTTGATGTTATTATTTTTGCTTTAGAAAATTGTACTATTGCAAGCGAAAATAATGATAAAAAAATAGAATGTATTCTGAATGAAGGATCAAAACCTATGCTTAACGATAAACCAGGAGTTATTTCATGCTTTGAATACAAACAAGATTCTGCTTTTAGCATAAAAAATGAAAAAAATGACACAACTTTAAAACTATATTTTTAATTTTTATTATATTAATTTTATTATATTTATTATAAATAAATTTTTAAAAAATTAAAATTAATTTGCCTTTTTTATAAAAATTTCCATGTCGACTGGCTCTTCACTTGTAATTTTTTTGATATATTTAGTAGATAAACCTGTCAATATCAAAAAATAGCGTTTTGGAATCTCTAGAATATTTTCATCATTATTCCAGCCATGCATATAGATGTGGCATGATTTGTTAAATTTTAAGGCAACACTAAAAATTAATTTATTACAAGCCGGCATACATTTTGTAATTTCATAATCCGTCGTATCATTGATTGTTTTATGTCCAACAGATGCCTAAAATTTGTAATATTTAAAAACACTGGAAAGAAAGAGAAAATTTATTAATATTGCAAGTACCCAAAACTGGTCCGATTTTGGCAAATGGTCGATTAGAATAAAAATTGAATAGTTATAAAAGCGCCAATAGGTTGGTTCATCATTTTTTTGAATAAAAAATTGTCGTTTCATTCCATTAGTGGCCATCATTTTAACAAGTGAGGTTGACAAGTTGGCATGCGGTATTGCAATTGAGCATTCTTTTGGCTCGACCGGGCACAAATCGTCAAAATCATAAATCTGCCACACGCTAAAAATCTCAGCCTTTTCCTCTATGTATTTGTTGACCTGAATGGTCTTGTAAAAATTGGCAACATTCGGGCATATTCGACAAATGGCGTTTGGGCACAAATCAATTAAAAATACGCCCGACAAAGAGCGAGCCCTGGACAAACCAACATATGCCTGATGACTTTCAAATATACTACTTTTTGACAAATCCAAAACTATAGTATCCAAAGTTAGTCCTTGTGCTTTGTGAATTGTCATGGCCCAGGCATAGCATAAACCATATTGCTCGACGACAAATTTTCGCATGTTATTTAACTTAATTTCATAAGTGTGTCGCGGAATTATACGAGAATATTCTTCGTTATCAAACAAAACAAAAACTTCGGTCTGGGTCAGCATTGTTACTGTACCAATCATACCATTAAAAATGTTTTTAGCGTAATCGTTAACTCGCATCATTATTCGAGTACCAACCTTTAGATTAATTGGCTCGCATTCCGCGGCCAATTCCCGTTCACATTTGGTCATGGCAGCACTCGAATTTTCAATACGTTTTAAATTTTCGTCGAGCCAATATTTTTTCGGAAAATACTTATGAACCTTGCCTTCCAGCCTGTTAAACATGCTCGAATTCAACTGATCCACACTCTTTAATATTAAATATATTAAAATAGTCAAATAAATAATATAAACATTTATAAACTAACTTTATTTTTTCCAAATAGATGAGGTGGAAACCCAGAAGGCCACTCAAACCCTACGGACGGGCCACACAAAATTCTTTTCACTAAAGACCGACCATCTGCTAAACTTAAAAGTCCTTGCCTCAACTTATTCAAAATGTCCACAAACCCAGCATCGCTTTGCCGCCAAACATGCAATAATTCAATGATTTTAAAATCTAATTCAGACCATACTGGCGCAACAAAACAATAGCCATTTGTATACTCTTCATCTTCAATAAAATATTTGCTATTATCCAGAATCGGGCCTAATTGAGAAAAATCTCCAAAAACTATTAATCTAATGCCGCCGAACGGCCTATCAAAATCTTGCTTTGCGTGCCTGCATATCTTAAACAATAAACATTTTTTAAAACGCACGTACGTTCTTTTTTTAAATAATTTTAGTATACTTGATCCATTAGCGAAAACAATTTGGCCTGTACCATAGAAATTTCATCAATTATTAGAACCTCCAGGTTTAGTAAATTTTCATTATTCTTAATTTGAATGGCAATCTCGGATATATTTTCGTTCTTGTCTTTAAAATTAATATGCATGAACGAATGAATCGTTCGACCGCCGCATAATTTGGCCGCACAAGCAGCAGGTGCAATTGTGGCAAATTTTATATTAAGTTGTCCCAATTCGTCTTGGATATTTTTTAACATCACAGTCTTTCCGGTACCAGCATGGCCTGTAATAAAATAGTGCTCAGTACTAGAAGCAATCTCTTTGGCATTTGCCATTTTTATATATTTTTATATAAAGCCAAAAGGAATATTTATATATATATTCACCAAAATGTTTAATTAGAATAAAAGAATAAGATTTAAAATAATAATAATAAAATAATAATAATAAATATATATATTAATTTTGTCTATACAATTCCTCGGGTTTCCAAAAAACTCGGTCTACAAGAGTGTAAAGCGGATCATATAATAACGTGTCTGCTGTCGGTTTTTGCGTAGAATAGGTTCGTTGTAAGAGATAACGTATAATTAGTTTAAGCAAACAATTTTGCTCATAAAACGTATATTTCAAGTTTGTCAAATAGTCGCTATGTGGCGACCCATATATCATGTGCGTCTTATTAAGAATCACTCGATCAAACATGTTACTATTCGCTGATAGCACATCAGCCAAAAATTGTTGTCCCAATTGCTGACGATCTTTTTCGTCTAGTGGTTTTAAATTTACAGTTTTTTGCCCATTTATTGAGGAAGAGAAGAGTCGTCTCCAAGCATCTGCCACTTGTTGATTCACAGGGTCCACAAATCGATTACTAAAAGATTTGTGAGTTTGGCTGGCCAACAATATTTGTGTATCAGCGGAAAGATTGTGTGTACCGCCGGCCTCTGACAGCCATTCGGACAAAGTTTGTTTAATCTCGCTTGGTTGTAAATTTACCATATTTTTGTGTCGGTATGCCATGTGAAATGGTTCGACGCAGACATTTACTTGAGCCTCCCAAAATTCAACCAATTTATTCGCATAAGTTTCAAGTGAATAACTAAAGTTATCGGCCCGCAAAAAGTCAACCTTTAATTGAGGCACATAGATAAACACGGTCGATGCAAATTTCATGAGCATTTCGCTAAGAAACACTTGTTTAATCAAATATTGAGGATTAATCTTTAGTCCTACAGAATCGGTTGCCTCTTGCATTTTTGCTATTAGTGTGGCCAGAGTATTGTTGTCTAGCGCAGTAAAAGGAGAAACTAGGCGAAAGTCTGAACGATTGTCGTGAAAGTTCTTTACAAACAATTCGTAATCTTCGTTCAATTTTTTGATCTTTTTTTCGAATAGTTTTGAGCTCGGTCGAGGTCCAGGCATCTTGTCTAATAATGTGGCCATATCTGGCGTGAGCATATAGCACGCATTATATACTGACGCCATGTGTGATGTTAACTTATCAGCGTAAATTTCACAGGCTTCCATGACTTTGTAGGGCATTTGGATTAGATCACTATTAAAGGCAATAGCTGATAATGGCAACTCATTATGAAAAATTAATGTGGTAAAGGAATGAATAAAAGCTAAAAATTGCATACACCATTGTATTATATTTTCCATGTAACTTATTCTATATCTGAGAATAAAATTTTCATTGTTTACAGCAACAAGTTTATCGACAAGAGCATAAAAATCATTTGGCTCAATTTCCAAGAGTCCGTTTGAATTTATCATAAATTGCCTTTTTAAATTGTTATTCGCCATTTATATTAACAAAAATTTATAATAATATGTCTTGTGATTTTATAAAAGCTGCGAGTCAAAATACGAACAGCGATATACAGCACGTATACGTGGATTATGTAGACGATAAGACGCAAGAGTTTTTAACACGCTTTTTCCCCAAATTTCAAAACTCGGCAAGCGAGGCAACTTCAAAATTACGAGTAATTACGTCACACGCAGATTTTGCCGAAAGTGTACAGAATGTAGAAACGAGATTTTGGTACTTGTACGCATTTGTTTCCACTACAACTAACAATTTACTGCATAATATTTTTGGGCCGTACGTTACTTTTGAAGGAAATGAAATGACTCAATACTTACTTGTTGAGCGCGCATTGTGCCATTTTTTTGTACAACAGTCGACGCAATTAGACAATAAAGACATGATAAAAAAAATATGGCCAAATATGAATACTGACATTTTCTTGCCACAACCACATGAAATTAGCAGTCAGAAAGTTGTATTTGGCGAGCCTGTAAGAGTGGCCATAAATTTTGGCAATTTATTTAAGCAAACGTTGCCCCTATTGGATGAAGAATGGGTTAAAGAAGCAATTAATAATAGCAACATTAGCCAGTTATTGAAACTTACTAATGTTGAAAAAATTTTCAACGAAAAAAACACATCAACTGGGCTCGTTGCCGCCAACTTCTTTACTCATATATTACAGCCCAGTGCGATGAAATCAATACTTATTAATCTGGCCCGTCACAGGGGTGTAAATTTTACTTTTACGGCCTGCGCCGTGCTGGCGAATAGAATCCTTTTGAGTTTAAAATTTTTAAAAAAAAATAATAATAATTCATCACAAGAATATATAAAATTGGCCATTTTGCTCGCCTACGTAATTTCGCTTTTGGTTTCTCTAAAAAAAATTCATACTCGGTATCCTCCGGGCTCATACTATTATAATTTTCGGGGCTCTAACAACAATCATGATCTACTTGTTTACACGATTGCGAAACAAAATAATGGCCGCGGTGCGCTAGTCACTTGGTGGCCCATATTTCCATCAATTGACGTTGATTCTAAATGCGGGATTCTGCCCGCAACAGGACAGCCCGATAACATCAAGATAAAACTAATTGAAACGCTAACACCAAATAAATATTTGAGCAATAGTACAAGACCTCAAAAAACAATTTTGAAACGATTAAATAATACGAATAACGAGCTTAACCGCAATAATAAACGTGTACAATTTTCGGACATTACCCTGGTGAAGTATTTTGAAAAAGATTAAAATGGCAAAGGTTTAGAACGGATTTATATGGTCATCATTAAGATAATATAAAGATTTTGATTAAAATAATATAAAGGTTTTGATTGAGCAAACGGCACAGAATCTTCAAAGACATTTACAAAAAAATCATCATGTTATTCTTTGTGAAGGCCCAAATGGCTCGGGAAAATTGTCTGCACTTTTGTCTACGCTGGTTAATTACATTGGTGTAGAAGAATTGTCTCCTCGTGAATGTCACACGCTAATGTTGTGTCCTAATAATGACATGGCATGGTTTTCGTATATAAAATTGATGGCATGGTGTCAAGGTACCAAGATGACTGGCGCATTGCTTTTGCCATTTATTTTGAAGGGGCAAGAAGACGTTCACTATTCGGTGAGTCAATATAATGTTAATGACGATAATGACAATGCCACTAGAGATACACCATCGGAACAATGTAAAAAGGATTAAATTGACGAGTTTGTTTAGGCCTAGCAATTTATAATATTTCTTTTTAGATGATGTAGAATATTTGTACAATAATAATATTGTAGCAGCGCCTATAACCATTTTAAATATGCTGGGCGAATTAGATTTACAAACTTATTTTCCTTCGCTACGATTTATAATTTTGATCGATTGCTTTCGAACAGTTCCGATCTGGAAGCGAAATAGAGACAAATTTAAAAATGTGCATCTTGAGCATCTTAAAGGAATTATTGGGCTAACAGCGTCAAATAATCGAGATATTCGAGCAATGTGCCTGCAATGGTACAAGGACTGGTCCAAAACAAATAAACTAACTCTTGTGCCACAATTGATTAAAGTGTCTAATTATACACTAAATCCACGTAATTATTATGTAAAAGTTTACAATTATGTGTTTAGAAAGCGGCTTGAAATGCTGGCCCGTTTTTGCAAAATTAGAGCTCATGCGCGCAAGCATGTTAATTTTAATCAAGTATTTTCTTTTTATCTTGTGTATTAATCATTTACCTGTGTTTCTTAATAATTAATTGGAGCTCACGTTTATCTCTCTCTAATAAACCTCTAAATAATAGATTATTATTCTTGTTCCGAGACGTAACTACCTCGATTCAATCAAACGTTTCTTACAAAAGCAATATATAAACGTGGTTAGTGCTATTGACAAAACTGATCCCACTCGTGATGTAACATATCGCGAGCAATTTGCATGCAATGATATTCGTGTTATTATAGCGACACATGAAATGGGCTCATTAAGATTTGCGAGACCAGATGAACAAAATGCAGTCGTTTTTTTCGGTGCGCCCTTTTCTCAAAATGTTTATAATAATCATACTGCCATATACGGTATCACGCATGTGCTAACATTCTTGCTCACTTCAAACCAATATACAATTATTAAACGACTAGTGCCAAGAATTCAAAATTATAACTTGTAAACATATAACTTATAATTTTTTTGGTTTATTTTATTCCTTGAATTGTTTTTAATAATTTGTGCAAGAATAAAAAAATAAGAAAAATATGTTGTTGTTTAAATTTTTTATTATCAATATAACATTAATTTTGTTGATTAATTCACAAAATGTAAAAATCTCGCCAATTGAAATGTCAAAATTGTTAATACAATGTATTCAAATATTAAAGCAAGAACCCGATCCTATTAAGAGAGCTAATTATTTGAGTTATTTGCAAAAAACTCTTCGCAAATTAAAAGAAAGGCGAGAGGCTATGTGGGACCAAAATCAAATAGAAATTAACGAAAGAAATTATTTTACTTGATTTAAAATTTTATTTTAAACTTTTTATATAAACTTTTTAATATAAATTTTTTAATATAAACTTTTGAAAATTTTCCTTTTAATTAAAATACGCAAAAATCATTCAACACAAAAGAGTTCCAAATTCTCAATGTCAAAGACTTTTGGCTCACTTTTTAAATAGGACCATCCATCATTTGAGGACGAAAAACTAAAAGGGTCCGCCCGTCCAATCGGTGTTGTTTCTCCAGACATGTCAAAAAATGTATGCAAATCCGTTTCGCCAAAACATGGTCCATGGTGCCAGTCGGTATATATCACAAACGGTGAGTCCACTATGTTGTGTCTTATACATTGGCCCGTGCTTTCTTTAATTGAAAACACAAAAGCGGCTTCGTCCCAGATCAAGTGCCCCACATTTTCGCGGAGCCAACTTTTACTCGTAAATCCGCCCAAAATATAATTATCAGAACTTCGCAGCACCATCAACAAGTTTGTAAAGTTGCGGCACTTGATAATAGAAAACGATAAAATTTTTAGCACGCGTATATCAAATATGAATATCAAATATGAAAATGAAAATCAAATATAAACATACCTTTTCAAGAAATGATTTTGGCCCGTCGATTTTGTAAGAATAGATTCTTTTACATGTTGACTGATTAAATTTGCAAATTTGAAAAAGAAGGTCTTGTTCGTTTGCCGTTAGAATGTCGGTCTTGTCAAAAGACCATTTACCGATCCTTTTTTAGGAAAAAGAAAGAAGTAACTTGTCTGCGTTGCGGTTTATATGAAAAGACCGAAAAAGATTTAAATTACCTCATGGTTTTCATTGTGGCAAATGTTCTAATTGGTTTGTGAATACTATGCATTATTTTAATGAAAAATAATTTTTAATCTGTATCTATAAACTATATAAAGAGTAAAATTTTAAGCATTTTATTTATATAAAAAGATTTAATTCATTAACGAATCAAAAAATTCTATAATTATTCGTCAAATAAGAATGGATGATGTATACAATAACAATTGGTTGTTTTCTCTAAAAGAGCAAAAAATCGCGAAAATAGATCTAAAAACCTTTAGAGATAATGATGCGAACGAACTAATTATCGGTACACATAATAGTCGTTTTCATTGTGATGATGTATCAGCGACAAGTATAATTTATGCAATAAATGAAACAAAGTACACAAAAATTTATGTTATTAGATCACGATCCGAGGAATGTCTAAAATTAGCATCGCTCGTATACGATGTGCCGTGCGAGTCGTCTCCTAATCGTATTGTTTGCGATCATCACGGTATGTAAATATTGACAATTTAGTAATTTACAGTTTTTATTAATTAGACGAGACTCACTTAAACGACAATGATTGGTTACTATCCCTGCTTTCCCTGCTTTCCCTGCTTTCCCTGCTTTATAGTAAGTTACATAAAGTTACATATATACTTATTAGATACTTATTAAAAATAAAAGGCAATGATGAGAGCATAATAAAGCCAAATACTAAAGCTCTACAAGCATTAAAAAATATTTGTGGTCAATATCCAACGGACTTTTCTGCAGTAGGTCTAATTTGGGTATGTATTATTTTATTTTTATAATGTTTTTTTATTAATGGGTTAATGTTTTTTGTATTAATGTTTTTTGTATTAATGTTTTTTGTATTAATGTTTTTTGTATTATAAAATAATATTATATGATAGGTACATTTATATGACGATATTCTAGAGTATATTGGAGAGAGCGCGTTAAAAAATTTTGGACGAAAACCTTCCAATCCGGATGTTATTTATTCAAACGTATTCCGGTCTCTCATCCGACAAATTTGTGAGCACGACATTAATCCATGCGGCGGACCTGCGACAATATCTTCAATGGGAGTTCGCTATTCTTTTTTGCCGTATACAATCGCAACGTTTAATGATTGCCAGGATTTTGACGGATATAGACAACAAGAAAATTTCTTAAAAGCAGTTAACACATTTAAAATGATTTTCGAGGCTTTTGTTCAGAAAGAGTTGTCGTCGCACTTTTTGAATAATATTCTTCAAAATGTACCAGCAAAATTTATTGGTCCTTATTTTCTAATATTCGGGTCGGCTCAATATATAGAAGTCGAATTGAAAAAGATTTATCCGACCGCAAAAATTGTTATATCACGTGGTAAAAATGAGTTCGAGATTAGAGTATTTCAAAAGTTTTTTAAACTTCCCGTACCCAAACTGTTCAAAAATCTAGAAAATAACCGTCAAGAGTTTGACAAAATATATCTCGATGATTTAATCTTTTTCCATAAAGGTCAGTTTCTGGCCAAGTTTAAAAATTATCAAAGCTTATGTTTATACGTTAGCTTTTTTATGGAATATGATAGTAATAATGAATTTATAATCAAACCTGAGGACCAATATGGACAAGTTTCCGAGAGTCAAAATTTAACAGCAAAAAAGTTGGAAGAATTATGTTGTAAATTTAATTGGTGTAAAAATTTTTAAAATTAGTTTTAAATTAATTATTTATTAAAATAAAATAAAAATAATTAGATAATATTTTTAAATTCACATTTTTTTTTAACTAGAATTTTATATTGTCATGAAATATTTTTGATTAATTTTTCCTTATGCTAACAGATTTACATTTTTTTTAACTATTGGTGCCTTATTTTTTTTATCCAGTTTTATAAAAGACCACAAAACAACAAGTAATACCGACAATGTTAAAGACAAAACTGAGATGATCATCAGAAATGATAAAAATTTTTTTGTGACTGGTTCTCGTGTTGTATGGCTAGTTATAATAGTTTTTATAGTTGTTGTGTCTAAATTAAGAGTTGTTTCATTCGAAAAATTAAAGCAAAAATCTATACATTTGTTAATATAATAATACGGGCACAAATCATAATTCTTGGCTTCACATTCAATTTTAATATATAATTTCGTGTTACAAAAAATGTGAGTACATTTTGTAGTGTTTACACTTGTTGAAACGACAATTGTATTGTCTATATTAATTGTATTTAGCGAAAGCGGAATTTGATCTAAACTTGTCAAATAAATCTTTTTAACAAACTGTTGAGATAAATCTAATTGAACCAGATTTCGTGGAACATGGCCGAAATTTAACACATTTATCGCATTGTGAGATATATTTAGTAAAGTTAAATTGGGCAACAAAGCTAGACTTTCAAACGTTTCGATATGATTATTTGTTAAGACCATGTGGGTTAAGGATGGCGGCTTTTGGGGTATTGCCAAAATAGACGTGTCTGTCAAAATAAGGCGCTCTAAATGTGAACATGGCGCTAAAAAGTTTTCTATTTCTTGAACTGTTCCGACTATATCTGTGCCTGTAAAATCTAGTTCTTGAAGATTGTTGGTTATGGAGCGCGGCAGAATTGTAATGTCGGCGTTTAAAGTTGAATACCAGTACGACAGCGATCGAACAGCATAAGCATCTTCGATAAAGTGTGGAAAATCTGCACAACCAAAGAGATATAAATTACTAGCATTTGCGTTTTCAAAAGTGTACACATTATCACAAGTTAAACACATTATTGATGTTTTATTATTCCAACAATGACATCCTGGATAGCAGAGATTGTGGCTATGCAATCTTGAA